>SESB01002129.1_pt1 | contig 11954 bp, 9 predicted proteins | sample 3171441 | NCBI WGS metagenome assembly SESB01 (sample SAMN06051867, study PRJNA518727) | freshwater metagenome | biome: subpolar coniferous forest; feature: holomictic lake; material: water; isolation source: holomictic Lake 227, 6 m depth | place: Canada: near Kenora, Ontario | collected 2014-07-08...
GGACCCAATGCGATTACTTGGCAAGCTCTTGTAACTGCGTTTGCTGCAGCATCCGAATCGTTCGAGTACAATAGCGAGTGGCATCCTATGTCACCACTTACACTCGTCGCCTCTGAGCTTGGGTCATTACTTAATCTCCAAGATAAGGAGATGATTAACTTACTCATTGAACTATGGGATGGCAAAAAGTCTTACGAGAAGATTACTAAAATGAGCGGCAACGACACTGTCGAAGCTCCCTGGATTAACCTAATGGCAGGAACAACTCCGCATTGGGTAGCAGATAATATGCCCCAGGCAATGATTGGAGGTGGATTATCTTCACGTTGTATTTTTATCTACGGGGACACAAAAGAACGCTATACAGCTTATGTAGATGAAATGGTTAAAGAGGGCGACGCCGAGTTCCGAGTCAAGCTCATCGAGGACCTCGAACAGATCGCTATGCTCACTGGCCCCTACACCATCACTGCTGACGCGCGCAAGTGGGGACGCGCTTGGTACGAGACCTTCTGGAAAAACGCTTCCTCTCGCATGGATGATCAGATGCTGGAAGGCTACGCCGCGCGAAAGCAAACCCACATGCATAAGGTTGCTATGGTACTATCCGCTTCGCGCTCCAACGACCTTATCATAACCTCCGAAGATCTCCAACTCGCGAACACGATGCTGGAGGACTTGGAGACCGACATGCACCGAGTCTTCTCTCGCATCGGACGTACCGAAGACTCTATGCAAGCCGAACGCTTCATCGAGTTCGTACGGAGGAAAGGACTCGTCGACTACCACGAGGCGTATAAGATGATCCATATCTACTTCCCCGACTTCCGGGACTTCGAAGGTATCCTCTCCGGCGCCGTTAACTCCGGCCAGGTCCAGATCGTCAGCACCGCGAAAGGAATCATGCTCAAAGCTACCCATCCAGCCCCGCCGCCGCCTGTGATCCACTCCGCGATCATTACACCGGATACTATATTTTAACCCTCGCGCGAATTATAACGAAATAATCCACGCGAACATCAAAGGAGAACTCCCATGAGTACAACTAAACTAGAACTCGGCTGGCATCAGAAGTACAAGGATGCTGTGGAGGAGATACATGACCTTCGTGCCCAGATGGATAAGGTGAATCTGGAAAACTATAAATTGAAACGGGCGCTGGAGATCTACCAGATGGCGCGGGAACGGGCGATGGAGGTGGTGAAATGACCACAAAACCCACGGCGCTGCCTGAACTAAAAGAACGCGAACATCCAGAGCATTGTTGGAAATGGACAAAGACGGAGGTTGACTTCATCAACGCCAGAGTGCGTGACTACACCCGCGCAGTTATAGCGGAGCGTAATGAACTGCTTGCAGAAAACGTAAAGCTATCTGACTTGTGGAGTGCAATGAAAACAGAGCGTGATGGGTTGCTTGAGATCGTCAAAATCTCCATTGATGAGCGTGACCACTACATGCGGGAGCGTGACCAGCTACGCGACCACATCCATACCTGCGGCCCCAACTGCACTAAGGCTGGGTGCGTGAATACACGGCTACGCAAAGAACTCGCAGAACTGCGGCAGATTATAACCGACCCAGCGGTTATCCGTGAAGCATTTGAAAGGGATTGCGAATGACCCTACTTAGCAGCCCCCTTCACCTTCTCCCAACTCCTCCCCATTACATACCCTGTCATTACTACGCCGAACAGCTGCAGTATCGAGTCAGGGATCGCGCCGAGCCAGCCCTTGAATCCCGCAGTGAAAGCAACCGCAGACGTTGGGCTGAAGATCGCCAGCACGCCCATCGGGATACTCCAGAGCAACAGGATATAGACCACGTACAAAAAGCTTGGTCGTGCACGGGAGGTCCACGGGTCAGGCGACTGCGCCTCTGCGATAATGGCAGACAGCTGGGTCTTGATCTCCTCGAGATCCCCTTGCTGCTGCATTTTGAGCAACTCGAGCTGGGCCTTAGCTTTTTCCGTTGGATCAGGGAAGAGTTTATCAATCAGCTTGCTACCGATGCTGAAGATACTTGAGAGAGTGATCGGGTCCATTTAAATCCTTTTAAGTTGGTCAGCTATCCGTCTACTCCACCCCTTGCCGAACGTATCCCAGGTGGACAATTTCGTCATAAACTCCAGTCGCTGGCCAAGGAACCTAGCGCACAGGGAGTCTGCCTCAAGCCTGTTGACGGCGGCAAGCGTCAGTGGCCCAAGCAGCCCATCATCGGCTACGTTAACAGCTCGCTGGAGGAATCGGATGGACTGACCTATCCCTGAATTAACCGCAGTGTCGAAAACTATAAACGCCAGGGCCGGCGGGAGCTTATCACACTGCGCCCGATCCCAGTAGTCGTGTTTATAAATATCCCTGACGCCGGTGCGCGTAAGCGTCTTGATGTTGAGGTTAGGATACGCTCGCTTGCTGATCCCGAAGTTAGTTTCCCCTCCAGGATCTTTCGGATCGAAGACATACCCACCCTCGTAAACGACGAGCTTGTCAAAGCACTGTTCAAACCAGGTATCCATGAGATTCTCCTAAGCAATCACAAACGCACAGTCGGCAGTGGCAAAATCTGCCCTGCCAATATGACCTTCAGGCGTGCAGAAAGGCCAATCATAAGGATTCGTGTAAGTATTCAATCCCGCAACCGAGCATCCTGCAATAGCCAGCCCCGCAATTCCTTGCCGCCCTGTCAGTGTACATATCGGCACGAACACATCTGCTGGCATAGGCTGTGTCCACGGCGGCGTCTGTACGTCAGGCACACTCCGCACGAAGTCTTGTGGCTGCCGGGGTTCCCAGTGCTCTCGACAAACATAATACCCTTGCCAGTGCTTCACCAGCGTAGACGCCTTGCGCTTGCGCCCGCACTGATAGCACACGGCATTCCAGTCGCCTAAATCAAGGTGGTCGGCGCGACCAGATCCAGGGTAAGTCATCTTGCTGCCTCCTTCTTAGCCGCCTTACGCTCCGCAGCTAGTCGTTTATACTCCGGAGTCTTATGCAAATCCTTCATCGCCTGCTTGATCGCCGCCCGTTCCTCCATAGTCTTCCCATAGATCGGCACACCGAGGATACTCGACAACGCACTTCCCGAACTCGCCTTATCCCCGAACGCACCCTGCGCGGAGATAGGCAGCGCCGACTTCCCTATATGCGCTACACGCCCGAGGGCTGACGTATCCATCGGAGGCGCGTTCCCGCCGGTCGCAATATACTCTTTCCCTGTCAGCTGGTTAATCACTTCCTTCGGAAAGTACCCGAGCTTGTTCGCTCCTTGCTGCAACGGCTTCGTCGCCCAATGCACCGGCTCCATCATGTGCTTGGACCACTGCATAGTCCTCCCATCCCCCATGTCAATCGTCGTCCAGTCTTTATTATCCCAGATATAATGCCCCGACATAGCGTAGTTAATCCCGTTCGCTATCGTCGCGTAGTACAGCGCACTGCGTAACCTATACTGCCGATGGAGTCCCACAGCATTCTGCGGCTCGAGGAAGGTTTGCAGTAACTTCTTCGGATTCAAATCCGCGATGCTCGGACTAAACGCCTGGGTCGCCGCCCGAGTAGTCGAGACTGTCCAGTCAGGCGCGAACAGCATCAACTGCGCTGCCCGACGTCCCGCCGGCGAGTACACTTGCAATGCCACATCCCTGCCGAACTTCGACTGCGTCGCCTCTGCTATCCGCCTCCAGTCCAGTCCACCAAAAATATCATTGGTGAAGGAGGATGCTTGTTCCGCTAGTTGCTCCTTCGTCATCAGTTTAACCCGCGGATCTTTCGCATTCGCCTTCGCATTCGCTTCAATCAACTGCTCCAACTTCTGCGCGGCCACTGTAAGTTTCATCGACGCGTGCAGCCGTTCCCACATGAACGTATCGACTGCGTGGTTCAGCATCGTCAGCCCCTTCACTGGCAACCCTGCACCTGGAATTACTTTATCCAGCCCTTGCTGTAACGCGGTCATGCCAGTGTAAAAGCTCCCGCCTACATCCTCCACTGCCAGCGGTCCCTTCTCAAACGAGATCTTTAATCCACTGTTAAGCAACGTCCCGACGAGATCTCCCGCCTTCCCTTCCCGAAGCTGTTTGAGATAAATCCCTTCCCCGAACGCGCGAGGCAAGGCCGCCTGTCCGACTAGCTTAACCCCCGGCAGCATCATCGCGCCACCCGCACCGATCAGAGCGTCGGCAATCGGACTCTCCCCAGTCGACACGCCGTAGATCGCACCGGCGGCTGCGCCTCCCGCAACCAGTTTCTTATTCAAATCAATCGCACCAGTGAATCCATCCAGCAGCGCCTTCGCGTGGAACAAGCTTCCCATAACCGCACTTCGCTTTATCGCAGTGTTCAGCGCCTGGAATCCCTGGGCTATCACTCCAGAGTTCCCCCGATCAAAGATGAACCGGAGCGACGGAGCTATGTCTGGATGAACCCGCAATCCTGTCAACTGCGGAGAATCAATCACCTTATACGCGTGAGGTGCCTTCTCGCTCGACAGAAGCAACTTCAACCCTGACGCTGGATCGACGGAATCCTTCAGCGACTTGATCATCTTCGCATTCTCCATACTGCGCGCAAGGGACTCCCCGTAGATCCCCATGATCTGGGCGACGTTCTCGGTCAGCGGGGTAAGGCCGAGTCTCTTCCCCACTTCCAGATTCGCAATCGAGCGCTTCAGCGCGAACCGAGTCTCCGGCGACATGGAGGGACCGCCTGCTTTGTTAAGGATCGCGTCCCAAACATCCTTGTTCTTTCCGGTCAGATCCCAAAGGTTCGTTACATAATCATCAATCAGATCTTTGATCAACCCCGCCTTCTGCGCTTGGTCTCCCATCTCTGCAAAGAAAGTCTTGGCGCGATTCGCCGCCGACTGCAACGCGGGAGGGAGGCTCCCGATCTTATTCTGCTGGATAGCGTGAGTGGTAGCGTTAAGGTCCTCTGCTTTCGGAACCTCCTGCACTACCGCACGCTGCTGCTGCCAGATAGCCCGCTTCGCCGTAACCATTCCCGCGTCGTGGGCGTCAGCAAACTGATCGATACGAATCCGAGTATCCGGTTTGATCGCGTCTACAATCGCAGCCGCTACCTTCGTCGGCGACAAGTGGAACAACGCAGCCAGTCCAAACCCTCCAGCCGCTCCCGCGAGCGCACCGCTGATTGGACTCTCCGAATCCATATTAGCCCCGATCACAGCTCCCCCTGCGACTAGGCCGAGCTTCGCCAGTAGTGCAGGGTCAGCTTTTCCCGATTGAAGATCCCGATATTCGCGCAGGGAACCTTGCAGTTGCTCCTTCGCGCGAGCCAGGCCACTCCGCACCGTCCCAATCGGGATACCTAGCTGCGTCGCCGCTTCATCGTAAGGCAGCCCTTCCAGCTCCACCGCGTTAAAGATCTTTCGATAATTATCCGGAAGCCTGTCCAGTGCCCGTTGCATCTGCACCGCCATCTGGTTCCCTGCCGCGACGTCCTGGGCGCTACGGTAGGCCTCAGGATTCTGCTCCATCATCGCCTTTTCCGGAAGCACTTGCGCACCAGTCTCTTCGTCGACACTCGGCGCGACTTCCCTTCGCGCAGCCTTCTCCGCCTTCGACCCGTAAATATCCCGCATCTCATTCTTTGCGATTCCGTAGAGCCAAGTGGACAACTTCGCTTCCCCGCGGAACTGTCCCTTACTCAACGCTGCGAATGCTTTCTCATAAGTCTGCTGGACAATATCTTCCACCGGCAGGTCCTTCCCCCAACCCTGCACGGCGCGCGTCAGGGACAGGTGAGTCTTCTCATAAATCTGAGCGGCGGCCAGCTCCTTACTCCGTCCGGTGCTCTCCTGAAACGCCTTGATCAATTCCGGCTGCTCCATCTCCGCGAAGCGGGTCTTGCTAAGCGCCATCGTCCCTGCCATACCCATCGCAGCCAGGGTGAGTGGGTCCTTCTCCCCCTCCGACATAGCGTAGGCGGCGAGTCCTGCCCCCGCTGCGATCATGGCTAGCTGCTCTGGCTTAGCCCCACCGCGCTCTACATTACGACTGGCGAACGCGTCTTGCTCCGCTGCTGATAACGCGTCGATTTCCTTAGGAGTCCAGTACCGACCTTTCCATTCGTGGAAGCCTTGCATCTGGGCATCCGCAACACCTGCCCACTCACGGGAGTTAATAAAGTCCTGAATATACGGTTTAACGTACTCCGCGGCCGCACCGTTACCGGGGCCTTTGATCTGAGCAATCATCTCGGGCGGAGTATATCCAGGCTTCACACTTTCCCACGACACGGGAGCTTGGGTTTTCGCTAACTCCACCGTCGCATAGCTGCGTCCGTGCTGATCCCGCAAGGAGATAATCCGCGATTCTCCACTCAGCACAGACTCCGCGTACCCTCCCACGCAGTGACCAAGGGCATTCCCCTCCAGCGCGAGCTGACCTGCGAGGTGGGCTTCTTCGGGGGTTCCGCCAACGGCGGGAGTATCACTAAAGTTATCCTTTATAACTTCACCTTTAGCATCAAGTGCTACGTAGCGATTGTCCCCAATCTCGGAAATATTCTCAGGAGTTGCTTGGTCTAGAATCCGTTTCGCCTGCTCCGGCGTCAGCGTTTCCGGGACCTTGATCTCCCGCCAGCTGTACTGCATCTCCCCCGCGGGAAGTTCTATCCCCTCCATCTTCCTGATCGACCCATCGCGGTTGAAGGAGAACATCCGTTTCCCCTGTTCCACGGGCGGGTAGGTTTTATACTCCGGCAGCTCCAGCGTATCTGCAATCCGCACAGGGTTAGGCTTGGCAAAGTCCTTCAGCGCCGCCGCAGCAACTCGCGCATCATTCGCTGAGGTTTCCTGCATCGCGCGTGGGAGGTCGTACTGCTGTAACTTCTCCGGCGACAGATTCAACGATCTGATATAGTCTCCTACGTGGCCGAGGTAACTCGTCAGCGCGCGCACGTTCCCCGCGACGTTAGTGCCCTGGTGCCCGTACTGCTTGATAAAGTTCTCTGAGCCAACGTCATAGATCGGTTCCTCCGGTAAGACCTTCCCCTCCGCCGCCAGCTTGTTGAGGCCAGGGATTGCTGACTGGGTGCCGAAGCGAACGTCCCGACTAGGCACGCCGCGTTCGCCTAGGGCAGCTCCGGACTTAATCGCCTTCGCCGACATATAATCCCCCGCCGCCCGACTACCAAACGCCTGATCAGTCACCGACTCCAGCGTCTGTCCATCCGGAAGGACGATATTCTTAGCCCGATCCGTCGCCGTGCCAGCTTCTTTGTTCAACCACTTCGTTACGACGTTGGTGGCCCAGGTCTCCCCAGGATGCACAGGAGCGCCACGTTCGCGTACAAATATATCAGGTACTCCAAGTTCCGGATGCAGTGTAAGTCTTTCCGCTAACGGTCCCGCGAGTCTAGGCACAGCATTCGGATGCCACATACCACCCTTCGGCTTCATCACGCCGGCCGCTCCCGCTGCGGCAAGTCCGAGGCCAAGATCGCTCGAATTATCACCGGATAATCCGCCCGAAGAATACCAGTCATAAACACCCTTCGCCGCCATCGCGCCAAGTCCCATCACGCCCAACACCTTCAGCAGAGTCTCATCCACCGCGCCCTTCTGGAACAGCGGCCGACCTTGGGAGTCTACAATCGTCCCTTCCCCTGGTCGAGGGGTCAGTGTCCGAACCGCCTTCGCTTCCTCCTTCGTAATCAACTCGCCGTTGCGGAGTTTCTCCAGTGCTTGATCCAGCAGGTTTACTGGTTCGCCTATGACTGTCGGTTCTGCCAGCTTCGTCTTCGGTGTAATCCCTGGACCTTCCTGCGGCGGCAGTCCTTCGGCCTTCGGCGCCTCCTCCACCAATCCCGCGACAGTCTGCCTCCACGCAGTATCCATCGGAGTCTCCACTCCCTTCGGCTTCGTCTTATTCCAGACAGTCTCCAGCGGTGTCCGCGTCTTAATCGCAGTATCCACAACGTCCTGCACTTCCGCCGCGGCTGACCGTTCCGTGAGCACAGGCATATCCGCCTTCGGTCCACGCACCGGCCCAAAGCTCCCCATCCCTTCCCCCTTGGGTACACCAGCGAGACTCTCCAATCGAGCGTTAACTGCTTTAACCACACCTGGCTTAAACGCCCTGGTCCCGACGATCCCCATGAAGGTCTCCAGCATTTGCGAAAGGTGCTCAGCTGGCATACCAGTATCAGCAGCAACCTGCTCCACGCCATGCTTCGCCACCTTATCAATCGCCCCCATCACCCAGCCGACAGGGTTTTCTTGATACGCCTGCGCTGCATCGCCGCCGAGGTTCTCCGCGAGTGACGCCCAGGGAGTGAAGATCTTCGCGGGAAGTATTGTATCTTTAAGCTCCTTCGCCTTCTGCGCAGCTTGCACCGGCGGCGTACCTTTGCTAATCTCATTCGCGTAGGCGAGGGTATAAGGCCAGAGCCCAATCGCTCCCTTCACCCCGCCAGTGAGCATATCCGCCGCCGCTGGTAACGTTCCCGCGACAGCTAATCCTGTCGACTTCAAAATCGAAGGGCGAGGGGTAGGCGTAACCTGAGGCATCTGGTCCAGCTGCGCACGTAGATCTCGTGCTCTCTTCCCGTACATCTGGTCGAAGGTCGGCGCCTCCAGCACCTGCCCCCGCTCGAACACTGAACTATTCTCCGGCGTCAGCCTCGGTTCCGTCAGCGCTCCATACGCCCCCTTCACCTTGTCCCAGAATCCCGTAGGACTCGGCGGCATGGGAGCCCCCGTTGCCTGTTCAAACGTCAGGTATTCCCCTCCTACTGGAGCTTCCGGTGTTGCCTTTGGTGCTGTTGTTGCTTGTTCAAAGGTCAGATATTCAGCCATCTCAGTCTCCAGTTTCGTCAGCGGTTTCAGCGGGCATTGATTCAGCTAGGCTAGCTTCCGCTGCCCTTCGTACTTCAGCAGCAGTCGGACTCGTCACCACGCGGTAGCGAAGCGGTTGTCCCTTGATGCCTTCCGCAACAACTCTCCGGCCATCCGCGGTAGTGTAGGTAGTCCCTGGCGTATGCAACTTCGGATCAAGCGGTAACGGCGGGAACGACACGGCAGTCTTCGCATCAGCCGCCGCCTTCCGCGCAGCAGTCGTAGTCCGCTTCTGATCCAACGTCGCCGCAGCAGTCTCCCCACCGTACTTCTTCAGGTTGTTCAGGATCTCCTGCTGCGTGTCGGCTTTCAGTCCCGCCAGTCTCGCCGTAGCAGTACTGCGTTGCGTAACCGCTTTCACTCGAAGATCCGACGCGTCAAGTTCCTGCTTCTTCTCCTTCTGTTGCGCGAGCTGCTGGGCAGTCCGAGACGCCGTGGCGATAGCGTTCAGCACCGGAGCATCCGTGGCGTAGTTCCCTGTCAGCTCCTTCGGCAGCAATGCTCGGTCAGGACTTAGCATAATCGCACTGTAGTTCGCGGGACTCAGCGCCGCTGCTGCTGCAACCCCCCCGATCTGCGTCCGACGAGACGCCGCTGCAGTTTCCGCTTCCTTCGCCGCTTGCTGGGTGCGATAGGCTGCGATAGCTTCATGCTCCATACCCGTAGCAAGTTTATCTCGTTCCCCCGCGAGCAACTGCTCCGGAGCCCCTTGCTCCTCCAGCCACTTAAGTCTAGCCACACTCTTCTCATACAGCGAGCCTGGCTTCAGCGTCTCCGTCGCCGACCCCTTCGTCAGATCCGCGACCGTCGCAATAGCTCCACTAGCCGCCGCCAGATCACTCAGCTTCTTCCGCGCAGCCCACTCCGTTTGAAACGCTTCGTCCAACTTCAGCATCCCGAGGTTCTGTTGGTTCAGCAATTCCTTCTGCGTGGCCTCCGCTCCGTATAACTTCGCTTGCGATTGTTTCAGTGCCAGCTCTGCCGGCTGCATACTGATCGCACCCATCATCTCCTGGGCCTTCAGCCCTGAGAGTACGTTCTGATTAGCCAGCTCGTTACTGGCGATAATCCCTTGGGGAGCCCCGAATAGATCAGCCACGTCCTGTTCCTCCTAGGCCATTTTGGATAAGGTATGCTTGCAGCCACGGTGGAGTTTGTTGGCCTGCCCCCGTAGCTCCAAACGCCATCGAACCAAGGCTCGACGAGGCGAGATTGTTAGCGGAAGTCGTTCCCGACAGGGCTGTCTGATACCCCGCAGCCGGACTAAACCCTACGCCAGCTGGTGCGCTCAGCGCTTGAATCCTGTCGTTCTGATACTTCAATGCCGCCTGCGCCGCCGACGACGCTGCGAATCCACCTGGCTGCTGCGATGAAGTCCGTGCCGCTGCCATCTGCGCTGCGTTGAATCCAGCGTCATTCGTGAAGTCACCATTGATGACGTTCGTTAGGGCTGCTCCGGCACCTGCCGCACCACCACTGGTTGTCCAGGGCGACGATCCTGCAATAGCTTCCTGGGCCAGCTTCCTCTGCTTATCCGCCAGGGACATTCCGTAGATCCCTGACCCGACACTCATCAGCGGACCGAGCCAACCTGTCCCATTAGCTCCCATCGTCATACCCGCCCTCCCGCCGAGTGCAGTGCCCGGGCCAAGCATACTGTTGTACGCGCCGCTCATCCAATCAGTAGCCGGGCTCATCATATCGCTAGCTTTCTGCCAAGCGCCCACCAGCCCGCCTGGAGTATTCCCCGCGCCAAAGGTACTCGCAGCGCCGCTAGCTCCTGAATTCACTACCTCCCAAGCCGCCGACTCCGAGTATCCTTGCTTGACGAGATCATCCACAGCCGCTTGCTCCGCGCCCGAAGCTCCTGCAGCAGTTCCGCTCTGCATAATATTGTTAGCTCCCCAGCTCAATGCCGCCGCCCCTGCTGCATTCGGGATCACTTGCCCCCAATCCCGTCCCTGCGCGCGTCCCATTGCTGCGCTAACTCCCGCCGCACCCGCAGGACCGCCGTAGATTGCTCCAAGAACCTGCGCTCCTGCATTCAGTACCGGAACGTCAGCAATAGACTTACCGAGAGCCCCAAGCGCAGAACTACTACTATCCGTCCCAATCGCTCTAGAAACGTCATCCCAAAAGCTCATAATATACTCCTAGTTAGATTAAACTGTAACCTCGATCACGGTTCCGTAAGGCGGTGCTTCCGAAAACGTAAGAACATTCGTAGCAACCGTGTACGACGATTGCCGCTGCGTGACTCCACTGATCGCCACAGTCACGGGCACCGCAGGAAAGGCGCTCAACGTAAAGACCAACTGCGCGCCGGTCCCTGTGAACTCCTGCGTAGAGAATGTTCGATAAGTCTTCTGGTTAACATCATTAAGCCAAGGAGCTTCAATAACCGTAGTCTTGTCAATAAAAACTGTTGAAGTCATAGTTATTCCAGTAGAAGAATGTTATTTGGAGCTTGCTGCATGATGACCCAGTTTGTTCCATCACTTACCATCGTTGCCCAGTTGCCGATCACCGGCAATAGGATGGAAACTCCTGGTGTTGCTGAGTCAATTGGACAGACGTTACTAGAAGCAGAACTTAGTGCTTGCGCCTGCAAAGTTTTGAAAGTCAATGATCTACCCGACCAAGACGCCGCAGCAGGCAGCGTCACAGTACAGGTCGAACCGGCCTTATTGTTGATGTACCAGATGTCGCCATTCGACACCGTAAAGTCTGCGGTCTTGGTGACTGGCGCAGCTACACCCATGTAGTCCGTATTAGCCGCAGCAGCGGATATTGCAGTAGCGTTACCCTTCAGTATGCCGATGATGCTGGTCGTAAGGGTGATTGCAGGCGTAGCACCACTTGTAGCAGTTCCAGCAAAACCATTCGCAGATACTACCGAAACACCGGTTACATAGGTTCCCGCAGGTTGTTTCCCATTAAACGTAGACCAATCGGTTGAACTTAAAGCACCACGATTCGTAGCAGAAGCAGTTGGAACTTGTAAAGTGATAACTGGAGTTGTAGTGCCATTAGCTACAGTGGAACTTAGATCAGTTCCCGTTGTCCCAAGAGTTAACGCAGCAACCGACGTA
>SESB01002130.1_pt1 | contig 11953 bp, 9 predicted proteins | sample 3171441 | NCBI WGS metagenome assembly SESB01 (sample SAMN06051867, study PRJNA518727) | freshwater metagenome | biome: subpolar coniferous forest; feature: holomictic lake; material: water; isolation source: holomictic Lake 227, 6 m depth | place: Canada: near Kenora, Ontario | collected 2014-07-08...
TGATAATGATAGAACAGCACTAAAGACTGCATTGCAGCAGTTACCGGATAGTTTTAAGAGTGCTTATTTATGCCAATTACCCAAGTATGGCTTAACATTACCTGTTGATCATCATAAACCGTTAATAGCCGGTGTACTGGGTAAAGAAAAGCCCTTGGATTTAGAATTGTCGGACTATCAACTAAAGTTGTTATTGGCTTTAGCAGTGCATTTACGGGGTTTTGAGTTTGATGCATTACCCCAAACGATTAAGCTGCATCCCTTGGGTTGGCTTGAGATCAAGCATGATCCTCATCTACAACGAGAACTTATCCAGTTGGCGTCTTTACTTAAACAAGCCACTGTAGACTTTACTATTGAGAATGTTCGGGATTCATTTTTCCGATTATCGATAACCCCTGAGATTGTAAACTTTGATGAATCACTGTTTTCATTCACAGTTAAACGGTCTGATTTAGACAGTATAGAAACCAAGATTCCGGTGAGTATTCATCGAGACACCTTTGAAACGGCGATAGGCTGGGTTAAAAGCAAAACAGAAGCGTTTAAGCTGACGCTTGAGTTTGTTAGTCGATTAAGAGAGTTAGCAGAGAAGGACTGGAATGCTGATAATGAGTATGCCGTAAGAATAGAAGATGCTTACAAAAAGGGTTTGCACAAAGAACCTAAGTTCTGTGCTCTAGGATTGAGGAGCTTAATTCGACGAGAAGACGGAATGATTAAGGTTGTGGTGGAAATTTTATCATGACATTAAATAATCAGGCACTTTTATTCGATAACCAAACGATACTCCAGATTGTCCGGCAATGGGGTGGGGTTAGTTCGGGTGGTATTTTGGATGCGGACTGTGAGATCTTTACCGATCCGGCTATTCCTGGCCTTATTGGTTATCGTGTAGAAGCTAATAATGCGGTTGTGTTGGGTGATCCTGTCTGTGCATCTGAAAATAAACCCGCCTTAGCTCAGGCTTTTCAGCAGTTTTGTTCCGCAAATCATAGAGGCGTTGTTTATATTATAGCGTCTGAAGAATTCGCCCTTTGGGCGGGACCGAACTTATCGTCTGCCATCATTGAGTTTGGTACAACCTATTATTTAAATCCCTGTGATAACCCGATGAATCAAGGGGGCGGAAAGTTTAAAACCTTACGTAAAAAGATTCACAATTGCCAACATAAGGGCGTTACAGTTAAAGAATACACCGGTGCTGATGATGGCATTGAAAATTCCATCACAGAGCTGGCTACTTCATGGCAGAAAGCCAGAAAGGGGCCGCAAATTCATTTATGTCATCCTACGCCTTTTAAAGATAGAGAAGGCAAACGATGGTTTTATGCCGAACAGAATGGAAAAATAGTGGGTAGCCTGATACTCAATGAGCTTAAACAGGATAAGGGTTGGCTATTAAATAATGTCATGATTTGTGAAAATAGTCCTAATGGATTGTCTGAATTATTAGTGATTTCAGCGTTACAAACGCTAGAAACAGAGGGGTGTACTTCTGTGACTATTGGCCCAGTACCCAAACAACAACTGGGTAAAATAACAGGGGTTAATGGCTTTTTAATGTTTAGTGCTCAGGTTGTTTATAAGGCATCAAAATACTTTTATAATTTGGGTGGTCATGAGGCTTTCTGGGAAAAGTTTCAGCCAGATCAGCAAGGGTCATATATAGTGTTCCCCCAGAAGAATTTAGGCTACGCCAGTACTAAAGCCATTATCACCGCATTGAACTCGGAATAATACAGTACTTATTTCATTAAAATAGAGTTGTTTTGAGCGACACGGATTAATGCATCGTTAGGGTGGGGTATTGCTAATACGGGGCCATTCATTAAGTGCTGCATAAAAAAGCCTACCGTTGCCCGTCGGCTAGTAATACGGACTTGCTGTGTATCAGCCGTACCCGAACGACAGATACCATAGCCGAAGCGATCAGGATCATCTAGCATCTGCACATGATCTGCATCTAATAAGGTCAACTCAATAGTTCCGGCGGGTGCTTGTTCAAAGAATCGCTGGTAGTTTTTTTCTTTAGGGGCGCAAACACTGGCGGCTTGCCAGGCAACTTCTGCCCCGATCAATAATAACGGGACCCGCAATGAGGCGGTATAACCGCGCACTACAGACACGTTACCATTATCATCAGGATCAATCGCCACCACACTGTTAAATGTTCCGTACTTGCTGGCAGCCAATACCGCATCCTTAGCCCCCATAGAATGCCCGGCAACCCCAATCTTTTGAGCATCAACTCCTTGGGTAGCGACTAACCAATCGGCGATGACCTGTGCTTGGTGAGCCAATTCAAGGTCAGTGGTTAACAGTGAATACCAGCCATGCACAGCAACGATAAAACCTCTAGAAGCCAAGGCGCGTGCATAACTCTCATATTGATCATCTGTGGCCATCCGGCCCGGTAAGAATACAATCGCGGGTGTTTGCAACGCTGTCTGTGCGGGTTGATACAAGGTCACTGACAGACTCTCTTCTTGATGAGTGATGTCCATGCGCGTGGAGATAACGTCTTGTGAACCGGGACCCGCTAAGTCTCCCGTTTTCATATTAACAGCATCATTAGCGAGTGTATCGCTGGGATTGAATTTACCTAAAGTGCTACAGCCTACGGTTAAAGAGAATAGGGTACTGATAAGGAAAAGCTTAAAAGGCATTAATGAGATCCAAAAGGGTAGAACTAAATAGCGGCATGATTTTTATATTAGCCCAAAAAGGGCGATAACACTACAATAATGCACATAAAAACTGTATGACTTTTATATTTATATTTAAGTTCAACCCTTAAAAATTTATTGATTGATTATGATGCTTCAGCCCCTTAAAACCGCTTTGATAGTTGGGTTTAAATTATTGTTATGTTTATCTGTTAGCCTCAGTTGTGCCGAGGTTTACGCACAGATGCCATCTTCTCAGGCAATACTTGAGCAGTTGGCTGTTAATCAACAAGACCTTAAGCGTTTAGATCAGGGCGATATTGTTTTGTTTAATGTTGAAAGCAGTGGAGAAATGGAGCTCTCCTCAGGTGTGGTTATATATTTGCCGACGACACCTGCTCAAGTCAGTGGGTTATTTAAAAAAGATAGCTTGGCTTCCATAGATCCATTGGTTATTTCGGCTGGTTTTATTCCGTTACAGGCAAATCAGGAGGCGTTTAAGAGATTCAGTGTTAAAGCTGGAAGTGATGAGGAAGCTGAATTTTTAGAGGCAACACCTGGCAGTCAATTTAATTTATCGACACAGGAGTTTGATTTAATACGTACGCAGGAATCTAATCAGCCTGATAGGGCATCTAAACTGTATAGGCAAATCTTATGGCAGCGCTGGCAGTCTTATCGAAAGAATGGCATAAAAGGGATAGCGCCTTATGATCGTGGAAATAATACGCTTGTTAATCCAGGAGTAGATTTACAAACTGCTGGATTAGAGCATGATCTTCTGAAACCCTATTTTCCAGAGTTATTTAATGCCTGGCTTAACTACCCTGATATGCCTTTACCCAAAGGTGTCGAAGATTTCTATAACTGGAGTAATCGGTTGGTTCAGAGCAGGGCAACTGCAATTCTTACGCATCGTTTGATGTTGAGCGAAGCCCAGGGGGAGTTAATTCTTATTCGCCAATTTTATGCAGGACATTCTTTTAACGCCAATCAACTGACTATTATCTGTCTGCCTTATAAGCAAGGCTCTTTAGTTTTTTATACCAATCGGACATTTACTGATCAAGTCAGTGGCTTTGGTAGTGCTTTAAAGCATCTCATTGGTGACAATATGGCACAATCTCAAGTGACTAATTTGCTGAAGATTATGCAAAAGCATTTTAAGAAAATAAATGGCAATGGAGGATAGCTTTATATCGGTCTCATTAAATCAGGCCGTGCTCGGCAAATGAATAAGGTTCACCATCACCAATAATAAAATGATCCAGTACTCTGATATCGAACAGGTCTAAGGCTTTCTTTAGTTTCTCGGTGATTTGTTTGTCAGCCTGACTGGGTTCTGTAACGCCTGACGGATGGTTGTGGGCAAAGATAACGGCAGCCGCATTATGATGTAAGGCTTGTTTGACAACTTCTCTAGGGTATACGCTGGCGCCATCGATAGTGCCTCTGAAGAGTTCATCCAGTTGAATGACACGGTGTTGATTGTCTAAAAACAAACAGGCAAAGACTTCATAACTGTAGCCACGTAACTGGGCGCTTAAATAGGCGCGGGTTATTTCTGGGCTGGTGAGTGCATTGCCCCGTTGGATAATTTCTTTGAAATGCCGTTTAGCCATTTCCATGACGGCTTGAAGTTGTGCATATTTAGCGCTGCCCAAGCCGTGAGCTAAACAAAAATGTTCTTGATCAGCATCCAGTAGTGCTTTTAAAGAGCCAAAGTTAGTGAGTAAGTCACGGGCTAGATCAACGGCTGTTTTGCCTATCGTGCCGGTGCGTAAAAATATAGCGAGTAGTTCGGCATCGGTTAATGAGGCTGAGCCACGAAGTAAAAGCTTTTCTCTCGGTCGATCTTCTGCGGGCCAATCCTTAATCGTCATTTGTATTTCCTTAAATTGAGTTAAAGCAGTCTGTGCCTGAATGAGGGTATTAAGTGAAGTTGTGGTTCAGCATAGTCTAGTTTGGATTTAATTACTCGCTAATTAGTTATTTAAAGTTGTGTCTTTTAATTTAGCCGTGTTGGTAGAAGGAGAGGGTTTAATCTCATTGATGGTTAAATCCATAAAACACCATAATAGTTTCTGATTAACAAAGCCGTGGCTGGGCAGGATGTTTTTGTTAGTCCGGATAATCCAATAGGGATTATAGCTGTCGAAGTGATTTAGAGGGTGTAATTGCATGGTTGCAATAGGTGCTAAAGAGGAATTAGCTTTGGATTTTTGAGACATAGCGGTTGTTAGCCAGCCTGGGGATGCAGAACAGTTATAATCCTCCCCGGCGGGACTATCAGTTTCTAATCTATGGGTGATAAATTGCTCAAAATGACCAATGGCTGTGTTATCTAACTCCCATTCTGAAAGAGTTTCTTCAGGGCTTGGATCGTATTGAGTGGCGCTTAATGGATGATGTTTTTCAAAGAAGGTGGTGAATTTTCTACTGATGGCAAAGGTATTTTTTGTGGTGGTATCGGCTTCTGAGGTTGCAATCAATAACAGCGGTTTTTGCTGATGACTAAAACCAAAATCATGACTAAAGCGGACTGCGGCATCTTTCAGCGTTGCAAAGCGCATGGCTTCAAGAGCTGGATTGATTAGTACGACCAAATCACCGAAGCCAATACGCGGCTCAGCGTTTTCTGGCTGAACTAAGCGTTGCAATAATACTTGATGTAAGGCGTTAAACAGTACCGATGCACCTAAACTATGCCCTATGGTTAATAGTCTGTTGCGGCTAAGGCTATTCGGTTTTACAGCGGATTCTATCCGTAATAAAAAATCGAGTAATGCGTTTCTCCCGACTTCTTCACTGACTTCCTTCCTATCCCAAAAAGTGAGCATTCTCAACAATGGAATGGATAAGGTTTCACCCCGCCATCCCACATAAATACCAGTGACTTTATAGCTGGGGTTGCCTTTCTTTAGTTCTTTTAATGATTCTTTAAAGCGTCTGACATTAAAGTCGTTGTCGCTGGCGTTATGGTGCCAACCATGTATATAAATGGTGATGTATTGGGGTTCATGTTCATTTTTTAGCAACTTGATCAGCGCATCGACTTGCCCATGATCATAAAATTGACCCTGGTCGTCTAGCTCGACAAAGCCGAGTGTAAAATCGTTATCGGTTTGTTTAATGAGATTGGCTTTGTCGCAATTCAGTTCACAAGGGGTATCGGTGATTTGAGTCCGATAATAATCTTGTGTGGTGCAGGCTGATAGGATTGTTAAAACACTTGACCCAATGAGCAGCAAGTGGGTAACTCTTTTTGTTAAAGACATTTACAGCCCTAGTTCAGTCAAGCTAGGATAATCATCTGGACGGGGGCCTTGGGGCCAGATCAGTTTTCGGTCTGTTTCCTGAATGGGTAAATCATTGATGCTGGCATAGCGGCGCTGCATCAAACCTTGGTTGTCGAATTCCCAGTTTTCATTGCCGTAAGAGCGAAACCATTCTTGATTGGCATTATGCCATTCGTAAGCAAAACGTACGGCGATGCGGTTGTTATTAAAAGCCCAAAGCTCTTTTATTAACCGGTAGTCTAGTTCTTGTGACCATTTACGGGTTAGAAATTCAATGATTTGTATGCGACCTTTGGGGAACTCATTACGGTTGCGCCATTCGCTGTCGCTAGTATAAGCTAGCGCGATGCGTTGTGGATCTTGATTGTTCCACGCATTCTCAGCCATACGGACTTTTTGGACGGCCATTTCACAGCTAAAAGGTGGAAAGGGTGGGCGAGCTTCAATGGGGGTGTTCATACAAATCTCCTAAGGGGTAATGATATAAAGGTTTAAATCTAGACTCTTTCAGGTGTTGATAATTGGATAAACTCATTGTGTTCTAAGACCGGTTGCTCAAGTATACGAGATAGCCATGCTTCTGCGGCCATTTGATTCGTCTTAAGTAAGCGATTGGGTAAAAAGCCAAGGGCTAATACTAATAATGCGGGAATGCATAGTAATGCGATTTCACGCGGACGTAGATCGTGTATGGCGTTAAGACTTACTTGGGTAATGGGTCCCAAAAAAGCTTTACGCGTAAATGATAACATATAGGCAGCACTTAATATTGCGCCCGCCAGTGCAGAAAACCCCAGACTATGATGTGCGGTTAAGCCGCCCAGAATTAATAATAATTCAGCAGGAAAGCCACTGGTTCCTGGTAGACCTATTGATGCTAACATGAATAGAAAATAAAAGCTGGTTAAACGGGGTGCCACTTTTGCTAAGCCACCTAAATGAATGGCTTCATTACTGCCAGTACGTTGTTGTATAAAACCAGCGATCAACATAAGCGAGCTGGAAATCAGGGTAAAGTTGAATAGTTGAAATAAGGCGCCTTGCAAGCCTTGCTGGGTTAACGAGGCAATGCCGATCAGGACCAGGCCAACGTGACTGATACTGGCATAAGCCAGTAAGCGTCTCAAATTGGTTTGTTGTAAGGCAATTAACGCGCCATAAATAAGTGTAATGGCGCCTAAAATACCCAGTGTCCAACTGTATTCAACAGCGGCTGAGGGCGCTAAAGGCAGTGTAAATCTGAGTATGCCATAGAGTCCGAGTTTTAGGCCGATTAAAAGTGCGGTCACTTGGGTGGGGCCTTCCATCGTGGCGGTAGGTAACCAGGTATGGAAAGGCACTAAAGGTGCTTTAGCAGAAAAGCCTAATAACAATAAGACAAAGACAATCAGTTGCAGAGGATTGGCTAAAGGTGTTTCCAGGAGTACCAAGAGGTTAAAACTCAGGTCATCAGGGAGTGAGCCACTCACAGCCGTTACGTGATTCATCGCGAGTAAGAGGATAGCAAATAATAACGGTACGCCACCAAACAGCATGAATAGAGTGTATTTCATGGCTGCGTTGCGTCTCTTCGGACCAATACCCCATAAGCCGATTAAAAAGAAGAGTGGGGGTAGGGTCAGCTCCCAGAATAAAAAGAATAACAGCAGGTCCAATGCAGAAAATACCCCTAGAGTGATTCCTTCCAAGAGTAATAACAGGGCAAAATGCAGGCGTTGTAAATGCTGTACCGAGTTCCATGAGGCAATGATTGCACTGAGTGTTAAGAGAGCCGTCATGGGTAGAAATAAGATCGAAATACCATCAACACCGATTAAGTATTCACTGTGTAATCGGGGTATCCAGGGATGTTGTTCTATTAACTGAAAGTGCGCTCCATCAGTGGGATTAAATAATAGGAAGGCCAGTCCAGTCAGGACTAATTCAATACTAGCTATCACCAAGGCTATGTTTTTTGCAGGTATTTGTTTAGGCGCTAAGCCGATGATCAAAGCACCTACTATTGGCCATAGAATAATCAGGCTAAGCAGTGGAAAAGCAGCGTTACTCATGCTCGTTAGCCTTAATGGTTTTGTTAATGGATTTAGAGAGATGTTCTTCTTGCTGAGAGCTGTGTATCGGGTAGTGGGCACCGATATCGGTGGCCTCCTGGTCAATAAAGTTGAGCCAGGGTGTTGAGTAAAAACCGGTAATGATCAGTAAGCCACAAATTACCAGGGCAATGATCCGTTCTGCTCTAATGGGGTGATGGCTAGAGCTATAAGGTTGTTGTGTGCGTTTAGGAGAGGCTATAAATATTTGTTGAAAAGCTCGCAGTAAGAAGGCTGCAGCCAGGACGTTACCCATTAAAATGGCAATGGCTAATAGCCAGCCGTCTTCTTCAATAACACCTTCTATAAGTAAGTGTGCTGCGTCATAACCAGGTGTGCCGGGCATGACCATAGTACTGAGTGCGGAGATTAAAAAAAGTAGCGCGATGGTGGAGTTGGTGTCAAAGAGGCCGCCCAGCCGAGGGATATAGGCGGTCCGGGTACGTTCATAAATTAAGCCCACGCTGAATAACATGCCGGCAGTGGCCAAGCCATAAGCAATGGACAGTAAGAGACTGCCTTCTAGTCCAAACTCATTAAAGCAGAAAATGCCAATGACCAACATGCCGGTATGACTGAGTACTGAAAATGCCAGTAACCGACGGATATTAATCTGCATGAGTGCCAGTGCTGCACCATAAAAAATGCTGATTAAACTTAAGGTTAGCACAAATTGCGTCCATTGTTCTGCGACGCCTGGGACTAAAGGTAATATAAAGCGAATCACGGCATAAATGCCTAGCTTTAAGCCAACGATGAAAATAGTGCCACTGGCTACAGTACCTTGTTCGGCCAGTAGTGGTAACCAGCCGTGGAAGGGAAATAAAGGCATTCTGATAGCAAAGCCAAAGAACAACAGGACAAAGATTAAGACTTCATCATGTAAATAAGCGTTGTTTTGTTTGAGCGTTAGCCAGTCGAAGGTGAGCGCATGTTCAGAATCAATTAAACCAAAGGCGAGTAATAAAAAGCCCGCTAAGGTCATTAATAAACCACTGCCCCAATATTGCATTAACAGGGTAATGGTCCAGCCTCTGTTATGTCCGGTTCCTGCATGGCGGGTTAATAAAATTAAGGGAATAAGTTCTAATACGCACCAGAACCAGAATTGCATCAAATTGAGCGCAGTAAAGGCGCCAATCAGGATGCCTTCGTAACCCAGTAGGCAGGCGATGAATAAGCGATCGGTGACATGCCGGGTAATTAAGGTATAGATTAAGGCGAGTAACGTTAAGGTGGCTGTTAAGGGAATAAATAAAATATTGGCGCCATCAATGCCAACACAGTAACTTAACCAGGCAAAATGGGCTTTTTCTACTAATTGAATATTAGGATTGCCGGTATTAAAAATAGTCAGTAGATATAAGCTGAGTAAAGCTGTTATCAGGGTGCCGGCAAAACCAAAGCGCAGAGCAGTGGTTAATGTTCTGGATAGTAAAATGGCGGCCATACTGGCAAGAGGCACCAGTGTCAAGGTGGTTAGTATTGGAAACGGGAGGGTCTCGAACCAATAGGTAATTGGAGTATCCATTAGAATCTCAAAAGGCTAGTGACAAGGTGACTAATACAAATATCACAAGATAACGGGGTCTTAAGACTAGCAGTTCAATTTTATTTGCACCCTGTCCTAATTTGCGACCTACGTTAATGGTGCCTTTGCCTAACCCACCTAAGACAAAACGGTCTTCAAACCAATGTGTGTGACCGGCAAATAGTTCGGTGATTTTACCTACAACGCCACTACTATAAGAAAACTGAACGTTATGGTTGTCCAGGTGCGCACCAATGAGTTTTTCTTCCAGTTCGGCCAAGGAGGAAATTGAGTTAATGGCGGGTGTGGGTATGCCTGTCAGTTGATCAACGATATGATCATCAAAGTAATGTAAATCGTGTGCCAGTCGGCGAATAGGTCTAATCAAGGTCCAGTCTGTGAGTTGATCTAACCAGAATCTTTGTAATGAAGCCGTGTATGCCCAACGTTGTTTTGCGAGAGTAGGATTCACGGGATGTTGTGGGTTCTCATAGACATTATGCATTAATGAGGGCGCCGTCAAGAACGAATAGGTTCGAATGATGGCATGGGCACAAAGGTGCCATTTGGCGAATTGCCAGAAGCCTAAGCCACATTCAAGAAATAGTAGTCCGAGTTGCCCCGAGGTTGCATAGACTAAAGAGCTTTTCACATCTGTTTGGGTCAGTCCGACTAAATAACTATATAAGGCGGTAAGTCCACCAATGAAAACGAGTAACGCCATTGCTAGGGGGGCTTTATCAAAAACAGGCTCTAAGAGACAGACTAAATAGACACCTGAATGAATCATGACGGCGCCATAAAATAAAGTACTTGAAGGGGTTGGGCCTTCCATTGCACGGGCCAGCCAAGGGGTAAAGGGGAGTTGAGCTGATTTTGCAAACGCGGCAATAGCAAAGCTGATGGCAATGCCTGTGGCTTCACCGGTGCTGAGTTGTGCAGCGATTGTCCTTAGGTTTAGCCAGTTTGTTGTTTCAGCCCATGCATAGCTTAAGCTAATGCCTAATATGAAGCTGGCATCACCGATCCGATTAGTGACGAAGACATGGGTCGCATTAAGGGCGGCAACAGGTCTGTTATAGGTATAGAGAATTAATAGATAAGAACACAGTCCTGCGATTTCCCAACCACAAAAAGTGCCGACTGTGTTGCCTGATAGAACCAGTAACTGAATGGCTGAAGCGAACAATGTTAACACGAAGAAAAATCGGTGGAAGCCTATTTCTCTATGCATGTAATTGATAGAAAAACGGAGGATGATCACCAGGAGCAATGAGAATAGGGCGGCTAAGACGAGGCTAAAACCATGGGTAATAAAGTTGATGTCAATGTTTAGGGTTTCACTGGATAGCCATTGCCCTAGCAGGAAACTGCTAGCGTTTTTATGAAGTAGGTCTGTGCCTAGTAAGGTAAAGGCGAGTAAGCAAGACATGCTGCAGGTCCACAGAGCAATGAGTGCTGTCGTGCTTTCACTGGCTTCGCCACGCAGTAAGCCGCTTAATTGGCCTATGCCAATGATGAGTGCGGCGATAAAAGGCAGTAAAGGAATTAAAATGACTAGGCTATTCATCTTTTAAAGACCTCCTGGTTCTGGCTGTTTTATCAGCACTGGCGCAATGGGTAACGTATGATTTTGGTAATAACCAGGTGAACTATCGTAAGTTTGGATGTCTTTGTGAGTAGCTTGCCAACGCACAAAGCCGGTGTTGGGTTCAAATATAAAAAGTTCATCACTGTCTGGATCTTTAGCGCTTAAGTGCAACCAACCTCCAGAGATCAGTTCTCGTAAGCTGGCTTGTTCAGCATAAATCCGTTCCAGTACAGATGTTTTGGCTTCCACGATCAGTTGTAAACGCATAGCTTCATGAATTTCAACCATTTGCTGAGGTAGGCCGGTGCGTAAATCACTGCTAGCACCTTCCATGACGCCAAAAAAGCCAGTGATATTATGAGGTACTTTAGAGCCACATCCTAAACGTTCATTATTAACAGTTGAAAAGTAGTATTCCAGGTTAATACCGGCACCAACAGGCCCTACTGCAAGCAAAATACCTTCAAGTATTTTTCCATCAGGGTCTTGGGTGGGATCATAGGAGATTAAAAAGAGGCGGCGATCAAAAAATGCCCCCTGTGTGAGTGACCGTCTACCCACAAGAGCGGCAGCATTGGTGGCGTGTCCCAGCTCTGGACGCGCTTGTGAGAAATCAACAGAACGTTCCTCAATATGAGCTAAGGCTTCCTGAGGCGTTGGGTTCTTGGGGGCAGAGGCGAGTCTTCGGCAGCGTTCGTGTGCAGACATCTTTTGAGTATGGTGTAAAGCTTGTTTCAGTAGATCAAAACGAGGCTGTTGTTCAGATGGCATGT
>SESB01002131.1_pt1 | contig 11949 bp, 9 predicted proteins | sample 3171441 | NCBI WGS metagenome assembly SESB01 (sample SAMN06051867, study PRJNA518727) | freshwater metagenome | biome: subpolar coniferous forest; feature: holomictic lake; material: water; isolation source: holomictic Lake 227, 6 m depth | place: Canada: near Kenora, Ontario | collected 2014-07-08...
ATGAACACTGACTCCCTCAAGCCCTGCAATCTTGCACAGCCGCTCCAACGCCTTGGGCAGGCCGACGAAATGGCCGTCGCTACGAACGCCGGGAAAGACCCAAGACGACCCAGGAGCACGCGAAAGCGTGACAAGCGTAGATAGGGCGGCAGCCCCAACCGCGCGTACCTGCGCCCCGCTCTTGGAGTCGGCAAGCGTGATGCAGCGGCCTTTCGGGTCCACCTTGTCCCAGGTCAGGGTAAGCGCCTCCATTCGACGAAATCCTGTCAGCGCCAGGAAGCGAATTGCTGCCAGCACAACGAGACTTTCACCCAGCGACTCGGCATCGCGAACAGCCTGACCGAGTGCTCGTATCTCGTCCTCGGACAAGCGCCGGTCCTTCGACCCTTCGGCGAGTTGCCGCACACCATGGACGGGGTTTTCCTTCACCAGCTTGGCTCGGTGAGCATGCTCGAAGATGGCGCCGAGCATGCGTACGGTGCGCGCGGCTACACCAGCGCCGCCAGTCGTCACCCCACCCCGCCCTTTTCTGGCCTTGGCGGTTTTCCCGACGGCAATGTCGCGCTGCATCTTCGCAATGTCGGTGTCTATGACGCTATGCGCCGTCCGGTTACCAACCAGTGGCTTGACATGGGTGTCGATCCGGCTCCGATCCATCTCCAGGGTGCTGGCTTTGATCTGCTCGCCCCGCCGCCCGATAATTTCGCCCTTGGCGGCAGCATCGAGATACCAGTCGCACAACTCGGTAACGGTCATCGCGGTTCGGGCCGCGTGACGCTCGCCGCTCGGGTCCGCCCCCTTGGCGGCGGCGGCCAGTTTGTCGCGTGCCAATTTACGCGCCTCGTCCGGCGTCAGCGTGCCGACCTTGCCGAGCACCAATCGCCGGGACGCTCCATCCGTCGTCCGGTACCGCACAAAATAGGAAGCTGCGCCGGTCGGCTTCATCCGCACCCCGAAGCCGACCAAGTCGGTATCCATCACCTGTACGTCGCGCGCGGGGTCCGGGGCAAGAGCATCCACTTGCCGTTTCGTTATCTTGGGCATAGGGCGACTCCGCTTCAATCTTGTGTCCCAGTAAGCGGGGACACGGATGGGGACACAGGGGGGACACACGGGGACACAAATTCGGGCAATCTCGGGCGATGACCCGAACCTTCTTATATGGGATTATTAGACTGTTTTCAATGGTGTTATCCGACTAAAGAAAACTCGGGGACACATGGGAAAACGGCTTACCCCAACCTTGCCAAGGTTGGGGTCGAGGGTTCGAATCCCTTCGCCCGCTCCAAAATTCCTTCGGGAATACAAAGCGATACTAAGGGCCGGGCCGAAAGGTGCCGGCCCTTCGCTTTTGGCGGTGGAGGCCCCCTGGGGCGACCCGGGGATGCTGCGCTGCGGCAAAAATATCTCTCACCGCGGAATTGATGAAATTATCCCTCGGAAATTGTCAGGTCTGGACTACGCAGAGAGCAATTGTCCGAGATAATGAGGAAAGTTATTCACCCCATAGCTCATGTCACCGGTCGATGCCGCAGCGCACCAAGCGGGACTTTTTTATAGTTAACACAAATAAACGATACCGCATCCATTGACGAGGCTGGAGCCCAGCGATGCACCAGTTCCCCCACCATCCGCTCAATCGCCGCGACCTTCCCGATGGTGGGCTGCAAATCTTCGAGCGGTTGATTTGTGCCGGGATGTACCCGTCCGCCGTTGCCTTCTCGCGCGTGGAGCCGGGGGTCGGGACGGTCGAAGTCGGCGTTCCCTGGCAGGCGGCACTGGCCTATATCCGCCTCAACGCCCATGAGCGGCCGCGGATCACCCAAATCATTTGGGTCAGCGCCAATCCGGACAGTCGTTATGCCTGCGAAGGCAGCACGCCCGGCTTTTGGTCAAGAAACTCGCACGGACTCTATACCATCACCGCCGGGCTCGACGGATCGGACCCGGTACTGCGCGAAGTCTCGGTTTCGACCATGGCCTTGCCGCAGCAGGCCGCGGCTTAGGGCTTAAAATCGATCGCCCCCTCGAGTTCGGCGCCTTCCAGGTTGGCGCCGCGGAGGTCGGCGTGGGTGAAGGTGGAACCGCGGAGGTTGGCCTGGCGCAGATCCGCCCCGCGCAGATCGGCGTGGGTAAGGTCGCACAGGGTGAGCTTGGCCTGACGCAGATCGGCACCGGTGAGATTGGCGTTGCGCAGGCGGGCGTTCTCGAGATTGGCCGGCCACTGGGTGTTGGTGGAAAGGCTGAGGGCCATCGGCGACAGGCGGGCGCCCTGCAGGGTGGCACCGTTGAGGGTGGAGCGCCGCAGATTGGCGCCGCGAAGGTCGGCATGGCTGAGGTCGGCCCCCCGCATGTCGACGAACGACAAATCGGCCATGGCTAGGCAGGCCTTGACCAGATTAACGCTGGTCATGATGGCGTAGCTGAGATCGCCGGCCGAAAGGTTGAGACCGCTGAAATCCTCGCCGCCGATGTCGGCCTTGGAGAGGTTGACCCGCTTGCCGTCGCGGCCGTTGGACTGAATCCACTCGAAATGGGCGGCGACGATGTCGCGAATGCCTTCGGCGAGGTTTTCGATCCGCTGGGCGATGATGGCGTTGGTGATGTCGGCGTCGGAGAGATCGACCGAATCCAGCACCACCCCGATCAGGTCGGCATCGCGCAGATTGGTGTGCATCAGGCAACTGCGCGATAGAATGGCGCCGTGCAGAATCGCCCCCGACAGATTGGCGTCAGTGAGATCGGCCCCTTCGAGGGTGGCGCCGGTGAGGTTGGTGTGGCTGAGGTCGGCCCGCACGAAACGGACGTTGCGCAACACGGCATCGGTGAGGTCGGTCTGGCGGATGAAGGAGTCGCTCATCTTGGCCCGACTCATGTCCGCCCGCTGCGCCGAGGCGGCGTGCATGTCGGAATGACCGGTACGGTGGGCGAGATTGACCAGTTCGCCTCCGATGCCGTGCTGCATCATCTCGCCGCAGCGCAGGTCAGCCTCGGTGAAGATGGCGTCGTTCATCCGGGCGCCGCGCAGGAGGGCGCCGCGCAGATCGGCACGGTGAAAGTCGGTGTTCTCGATGATCGCCGAGCGCAGGTCGGTGGCGAAGAGATTGCAGTTGCGCAGCTTGGTGTTGCGGAGGTTGCAGCCGAAGAGCGAGGCGCCAGTGAAGTCGGCGTCGGAGAGGTCGCGGCCGGAAAAGTCGAGATGCGAGAGATCGCGGAACTTCAGCACCGCCCGCAGCCCACCGGCCCGCCGCTTCAGGAACGCCTCGTGACGGCCGATGACGACATTGATCTCCTCCTGCACCGCCTTGACCACCGGCGACGCCGCTCCCATTCGGTTGGCGGTAGCGCGGGGGGGACGCTTTTTCGGGGCTTCGGTCATGATCGAGGTCCGGAACCGGCGGGATGACGACGCCGACTCGAGCTGTAACCATAGCGCAAACCGCCCGGCGCGGAAACCGGCAAGAGGGAAAATGACTGCGTCCGCGTCAAGCCTCGTCGGCTTCGCTTTCGGCGTCGCGGCCGATGTCGAGCATCAGCGAGCCGAAGGTCCGCAACAGGCGCTGGTCGAGATGGCCGGTCATCTCCTCGCTCATGATGGCCAGCGCCTTCTCCGCCTTCATCGCCGGCTTGTAGGCGCGAACGTCGGTCAGGGCGCTGAAGACGTCGGCGATCGCCGACATCCGGGTCAACTCATTGATGGCGGTTCCGGAAAGCCCCTTGGGATAGCCGCTGCCGTCGAGCTTCTCATGATGCTGGGCGGCGACCGCGATGATGACGCGGTGAATATTGCCCGAGGCGGTGAGGCAGCGGACCGAGGCATCCACGTGCCCCTGCATCATCCGCCATTCGCCTGGGGTGAGTTTGCCCGCCTTGTTGAGCACGTCGTGGGCGATGGTCATTTTCCCCACGTCGTGAAGCAGGCCGCTGCCGGCCATCAGCACCAGATCCGACTGCTTCAGCCCCACGGCTTTGCCGAGCAGCGTCAACAAGGTGGCGACGCGCACGCTGTGGACATAGGTGTAGTTGTCGTGATTGCGCAGTCCGCGGAGAACGGCCTTAAAATCGTTGTGGGACACGGCGTCGACCAGCGAGGCGCTGGCCTCGGCGAGCGCGCCCCCGGCCAGGGGCGCGCCGTCGTCGAGGGCGTCGGAGACGCTGTGGATGACCTCCAGCGACTTGTGAAGAACTTGGCGCTGGGTGTGCGGCAGATCATTCCACTTGCGCTCGACATTGCGGTTGGTCAGCGACGAAAGGCGCCGGATCAGCTCGCTGCGGCGGAAAGGCCGGACGATGCAGTCGCAGGCCCCCTGCCCGCGGATGGTTTCGGCGAAGCCGTCGCGGTCGTTGGCCAGAACCACGATCACCCCGACACCCGCCAGGACAGGGCTGCTGCGCATGCGGCTCAAGACCTCGAAGCCACCCAGCGGCGGCGCCGTCTCGTCGATGATCACTACCTTCGGCGGGTTCTTTTCGATGAGCTGAAAGGCGAGCGAGGAGTTGGCGTAGGACTGCACACGGTAAAAGCCGGCCAGCCCGGCGGCGATCTGGGCCCGGCGACCATCATGTCCGTCGACGAGGGTGATATCGGCTTTGGCAGCAACGGTCTTGATCACGGGACCAACTCTGCCCCAGTATGGAAAGTTGAAACTCGGTGGGCGAGTATGCCTCAAAACGGCAAGGCTCGCCAGCACCGTTGCTCAAGTCCCCTGTGCGCGGCGAGAGAGATATCAGGTCGCACCGCCCGACCCGGCGTGCTAGGGTCGCGACGAATCAAAGCACGGGATGAAGGGGCGGTTCTTGACGCGAGGCGGGGCGGAAGAGCGCAAGCGGCGTCCGGTGCGGCGGCTGGCCTGGCTGGCCGTGCTGCTGGTGCTGTCGCTGGCCTTCATGCCCGCCGGTCTGCCGGGGCCGGCCGCAGCCCCAGCCCCCCATCATCACCCCGGCCATCACCGGCAGGCCGATGCCGGCGGCGCCGCCCATCATCCCGCGAGCCATCATCCCGGAGGCGAGGCGCCGAAAGGCTGCGACCATCGCGGCGGCTGCCCCTTCTGTACCGCCCATCCCGGCTTCTCGCCGCCACCGCCCCAGATGGCGGCGCTGCCGCTGCCCGCCGACTTCGCCGTGGCACCGGAGCCGCCGGCCGCCACCATCGAACCGGCGCCGCCGCACTTCCTCTCCAGCCTGCGCCCCAGAGCACCGCCCGCAGCCGCGGCGTGAGCCGCGGGCAATGAGGTGTGGCGTTCAATTTCCGCTCTTCGGAGGACGGATCATGGCTGGATATCGGATGGTGGCAAGGCTGGGCGCGGCGATGGCGCTGCTGGCGGCGATGACGGGCGGGGCACTGGCTGCCGACGGCTCGGGCTCGAAGCTGGCGGCGCTGTTCGGCGGCCCTTGGACCCTGACCGCCGCCGACGACGGCCGCACCGTCACCGAGGCGAGTTGGAAGGGCAAGGTGGTGGTGCTTTATTTCGGCTACCTCTCCTGCCCCGACATCTGCCCGACCCAGTTGCAAGTCATCGCCGACGCCCTGGAGCACCTGGGAACGGACGCCGGCCGGGTCCAGCCCTTGTTCGTCTCGGTCGACCCGGCGCGCGACGACGCCCGCCACCTCGCCACCTTCACGCCCTCGTTCCATCCCCGCATTCTCGGCCTGACCGGCACGCCCGAGCAGATCGCCACGATCGCCCGCGCCTACCGGGTCTCGTACCAGAAGGTCGGGGACGGCCCCAACTACGCCATCGACCATTCGGTCGCCGTTTATCTGATCGACCCCGACGGCCGCACCGCCGCCGTCCTTGGGCCGGACACCTCTGCCGAAGCCATGGCGGCGGCGATCCGCACCGTGATGCGGTCGTCCCATCCCTGATGAGGAGTTTCCTTCCATGACACGTTTCCGTTTTGCTCTGGCGGCGCTGGCCGCTTTTGCCTTCGCCTCGCCGGCATTCGCCCACGGCTTCAAGGTCGGCAGCATCGAAATCGAGCATCCCTGGGCCCGCGCCACCGCCGCCGGCGCCGCCAACGGCGCCGTCTATCTCGTGATCAAGAACGAGGGCAAGACCGCCGACCGCTTGCTTTCCGCCTCGTCGCCGGCCGCCGCCAAGGTCCAGTTGCACGCCCACATCGACGATAACGGCGTGATGCGGATGCGCGAGATCAACGCCATCGACCTCGGCCCCGACGCCTCGGTCAAGCTGGCGCCCGGCGGCCTGCACGTGATGCTGCTCGGCCTCACCGACGCCCTCAAGAAAGGCAAGGCCTTCCCCCTCACCCTGACCTTCGAGAAGGCGGGCGCGATCACCGTTCAGGTGGCTGTGCAGGGGGCCGGCGACCTCAAGCCCGATCACGAGGGCATGGACCACGAGCACATGGATCATGACCATATGGACCACGACCACATGGATCATGATCATATGGACCACAATCATAAGATGTAAGCAGGCCGGGGGCGGCCGGAGAAACCCGGCCGCCCGTCACTTCGCGGGCAGGCACAGTCTCGGCAATTGCCAATCACCCTCGGGCAGCCGGGCGGGATCGAACCCCGGCTCCTGCATGATCTGATAGGCCCGGTAGCCGGGCGGCCAGTGGCCGGCGATGAAATCCAGCACCGCCCGGATGTCGTCGTCGGAAAGACGATCGCCGAACACCGGCATCTCGCTGACCGACCCCGGCGCCGCCGCGGCGCCGCGTCCCGACTTGATCAGGCCCAGCAGTTCGGATGTCGAATGCATCCAGGTGTGACCGCTCTCGTCGTGGGGCGGCGCCTTAATGCGGCCATCGGGAGACGGCGTCTGCCAGCCGGGCTCTCCCTTTAGGTCGGCGCCGTGGCAGCGGGCGCAGTCCTGCCGGTAAAGCGCCTCGCCGCGCCCCGCTTCGTCTGCCGCCGCCGGCAGCGCCGCCGACGCCACCGCAAGCGCGGCCAACAGGTGCGATCCCCGCCTCACACGCCCCCCTCTTCCGTTTGCCCGGCCCCGATGCGGCCTTGATGGCCGCCTCGGGGGATGCTGTCAAGGGCGGCGCCGCCCCTCCTGTGTCATTCTACCGCGCCCCCTCTTTGGGGCGTTGCGGCGGATGATGACTGGCCAAAAGGCGTAGGCGGACGCTATGATTACGTCGCATTTTATTCAAGCTCCGGGCCCGGCCGGGAGCGCCGACGCCAGCTTGGTGGTGGGAATCATGATCGAGTACACCGATATTCTCCCGGCGCAGACCCCGATTTCCTGGAGCCCCGATTACCGGATCGGCGTCGATCAGATCGACACGGAACACGAGAAGTTGTTCGGCGTCTATCAGGATTTCATCGCATCGGTCAGGGACGAGGCGGAGACGGACCTCATCAAGAAGGCCCTGGTCATTCTCGACGACTACATCACATTTCATTTTACAAACGAAGAAGAGTTGATGATTGAAATCAACTATCCCGACCTTTTTTCCCACAAACTTGAACACCTCGACTTTCAGGTCGCCATAACGCGCTTCAAGAAAGCGGTCATGAATGGCGAGGACATCAACCAGGATTTCGTTAAGTTCTTCGGACACTGGCTGATCGCCCACATCACCATTATGGACCGCAAAATCGGCGATTTCCTCAACAGCCAAGCCGCCGACTAACGGCCCTTTGCTTCCAACGGGGCTGGCGAGCCAATCGCCCCGCCCTGGGGGGTCGCATTTGAAAAAATGATGGCTGGATCTGCCGGCTGAAATCGGGTTCAAGGGGAGCGTCTGACGATGAGGCCCCTGATGAACTGGTTCGAGAAGGCATTCGATTCACTCCCCGATCCTCGCCCGGCAATGCGACGCGGCACGACCTGCTTGAGATTCTGAGAGTTCCTTCGGCAGGAAAATGGCGTGCCGAGCCACGACACCTGTTCGCGGATTTTCCGGTTGCTGGACCCGGCGGCTTTTTCCGCATGTTTTGGCCGCTTCCTGGAGGAGTTGGGGCTGCCGGCCAAGGGGTGATCGCCATTGACGGCAAGGCGCCGCGGCGTTCCTTCGACGATGCGGCGCGGGCCAATCCGCTGGCGGTGGTGACGGCGTTCCGCCTCGGCCTGCTACGCCCTGACCGCGCGGCGCAAACGGCGCGCAAGGGGGCTGCGGCTACGACTTCTCGGTGACCAGCGGCACGATCCCGGCAGGCGCGCCCGGCCAGAGGCCTTAGCAGCCTGATTTGGGAGAGGCAAGAAAATGAGCCCACCTGGAATTATTTCGTCGAACGGATATGGCAATACCAGTGGACGGCGAGCCGACGCCTTTAACCGATGAACTGCGGCAGGTACTTTACGACGAGAGCCAGGGTATCCTCGACTTCGTCGTTACGTTGTACATGCTGGCCCAGCTTCACGCGATCCAATTCGCTGCCATCGCCGGCGAGGGGTTGAATGAACGATTGACCGTGGACAATCACGCCATTGGAACATGGACTTGGCCGCGGGCTTTGCCGCTCCGTGTAAGTGCGAGCGGCTTCTAAAGGTGCTTCGATCAAAACAACGACAGGACCAGAAAATGTACCGGCAGACAGATTGGGCATGCGTCAATAGCAACCTAAATAATATTTAGGACATACAACGGTTTTCTGGAGATCGGATGGGTAATGATTGGGGTATCAGCCGCAATGTGAAAGCCGCACCCGCGCCAACTGCGATGGCCCCTTATACAGCTGCGCACAAATCTGTGGAATTAGAACACATCCATTTGATCTTGTTGACGCAACATCCGGTACAGCTAAAAAACATTTCTCCTGCTGCGGTTGTATTTGTCAGCACAAACCGCCTCAGGTATAATTTTAGAATATCATGGCAAGTCATCTCGCTCCAGTGGGATAGGCCGGCGCTTGAGCTTGATGAAGGTGGGCCTTCACCCTTTAGGAGTCATGCGACTACGCTATGATAGATTATATATATTTATGCGTTTGTCTTTACGGGATGGTTATCGCATTTTCACATTATGTCTTGAGGAACTACAGGCTTTTCAAGTGCGACCGTTCGCGATATGCTACCAACCTCTGCTGAGGGGGTGATTATGTTCCGTGGAAAGCTCTTCGACTGCCTGGGTGATAACGAGAAACGGGATTTGGGAAACGTAATAGCCTGTGCAGAAAAGATTCTGCACCATCCGGTTGATCTATCCTACACGGATCACACCATCAGTCATAAGCATATCGTCCATGCGCACCTAGATAGTTTTCTCGGGCCTTGGCTCGAAGAACAGAGGGTAAAACATAACGAGGATCTCGTCAGAACCGAGGTGATGGTCCTACTATCAGCAACCTATTTGCACGATATCGGGATGCAAATGGCCCACCCCCGGATTCTTGCGGCACTTCCTTCGTTGACGGATGCCGAAAGGAGAGCCGCCGATGCGCTGCCGAAGGACGGGATAACGGAGAAGCATCGCGAATTCGCCCGGCGGTTCCATCACACCATCACCCATGACTGGATTCTGGGGTCTTCCCGCAACGGTCTGGACCTCCCACCTCTCGACGGTCTGGATAACAGACGGAGCATGGTGGCAAAGGTCGCCAGGGCCCACAATATTTGGCTAACCAACCCGGAATCCTACCAGGAGTTCAAGGATGCGGTTGCGCCTGCCGAGGAACCCGTGGGCACCGTTCGGCTTGATCTTCTGGCGGCGTTTCTGCGCCTGGCCGATATTTTGGACCAAGACAAGCGGCGGGTGGATATGAACGCCGCAAAAAGGCTGGCCATGCCGGTAACGTCGATGGTGCATTGGTGGCGTCACCATTACGTCAATGCCTGCCGGCTGGAGAAAAACAACGATCACGCCTTTCCGCTCACGGTCGCGTTCCGTCTGCCCAAGGAGCATGAAGGCGAGCAAGACTGGCTGTGGGACGCCCTCTATTCGGCGACGGTGAACGAAATCAAAGCCGAACTGCAGCGCCTTTCCCCGTGGCTGGGGCGAAGCGGCATCCATGTGGTCATTCCCGACCGAAAGGATTGCCGGTGCGACGTCGACGGCGACCCAGAAATCAAGCCGATGCCCGACGAGGTGCGGGAAGCATTCAGCAAAACCTGGCGACAAGCCGAAGGCGCTGCCGGCCGGGCCCGGCTTCACAGCGCCGCCGAGGAAGGCCGACTGACGGGCGACAAGGTGACCGAGGTCTATTCCAGCCTCGCCGCTGCCTTTGAAATCAAGGACTATATCGACACCGTTGATACTGTTTTTCGGGACGAATTTCGCGACCGGCCCTATTCACCGCTGGAACTGAGGGTCGAGAACCAGCCCGGACTCAAATCCGCCCTCGCGGAGTTGAGGGAACTGCTCCGGGCACCCCAGACCACACCTCAGCCTATCGTGCTGGTGGGCGAACCGGGAGGTGGCAAGACCATGCTGCTGCGCCGGTACGTCTGGGAATGGAGCGGGCGCGGAAAGGATGAAATTCCGTTGCCTGTCTATATCCAGTCCACCCGTTATGGCAGCGCCGAGTGGGCGGCTCGGATGGAGGCCCGGATGGGCACCCGCGACGCCCCATGTTCCGGCAAGGACCACAAAGCCATCCAAGCCGAGGCGCTTGAACAGTTTGAACTGCTGCTGGTCCGAACCTTGCGCGAACTGATGGGTTTGCCGGCGCAGCACGAAGCAGCCGTGCGCAGGGCTCTGGAGTCCATTCTGGCGGCCAGGCCCGTCGCGGTTCTGTTCGACGGCATCAATGAGTTGCCGCCGATGCTGTACGAGCTCGCCTCATTGGCGATTAAGGCCTTCATCGAGCGATACCGGGGTCAACGGGTGGTGGTCACCAGCAGGACCGGCGATTTCCGGCCGGCCGACTTTCCTGATCGCGTTTATTGCGAGTTGCAACCGATGACCGAGGAGGCGGTGCGGGCCTATTGGACCGACGCTGCAGTTTCCGCCTCTGCCATCCGGCGTTTTTTTGAGACCGCGACTCAGGGCATGCCGGATCTGGTGCGAACGCCGATGGCGGCCTTCATGACCGGCGAACTACTCAAGCTCCCCGAGTCCGAGGCGATCTCCAGCCAGGGGCGACTGTTTCAGCGCTATGTCCGGGAAACCCTGCGCAAGTGGAGGGACCGTACCCCACACTCGCGGCTGTCGGTCGACCAGACGCAGACCCTGCTGTCCGAAATCGCTTTCCGGGCCTTTGAAACCCTTCAGGTCAGCTTTCCTGAAGAGCTGGCCATCGAGGTCGCAACCCGCTGGCTGGAGCAACTCGACGCCGAAGACACGGCTCGCCTGAGTGCGGGCCAGGAAAACAGCGAAAGCCTCGCCACCAGCCTGTTCCAGGAGTTGCTGGCGTCCGGCTTTCTCCTCAAGGGAAGCGATCCGACCGCACCATTTCTTCGCTTCCGCCACCACACCCTGCAAGATTATTTCGCCGCCGTCGCCATCACTCGTCGCTGGGAGCGCTTGCCGGAGATCGTAGCCCAACCGGTGTTTCACGAGGCCGTTGGCATGGTCGCCGGAGTGGTCGAGGATCCGGCTCGTTTCGTCGAGCGCCTCGGCGACGCCACCTCGGACAACTGGGGCTTCATCCAACTGCTGCCCTTGCTGTTCCGGGTGATCGGGGCCAGCCGGGTGGCGATTCCCCAGATCGTGCTGCTGCGCATCTTCGCCGCCACCCTACCCCTCTATTCCGCTGCCGTCGCCCTGCTGTCGCCTTATGCCGTCGAGGTATTGTGCCATCTGTTCGCCCAGACCGACTGGCAGGTGCTGGCCCGGTTCCTCGCCTTCATCGCCGGTTCGCCCGAACGGCCGGAATGGGAGAAGGAACTGGCCCGCGTTGATGCCGTTAAGGCGATGAACCGGGATGGCCACCCGACGCCCGAAACCCTTGAGCCCTTCTTCGCCGCCCGCATCCCGCCCGAACTCCGCCACGACCACGAGGCGGCGAAAGAGGTACTGGCGACCATTCTGCGCGAGGAAAACGGCGTGGCCGCGCTCGAGCGGGTGCCGCTGTTGTTGGGTGGCATCGCCGCG
>SESB01002134.1_pt1 | contig 11941 bp, 11 predicted proteins | sample 3171441 | NCBI WGS metagenome assembly SESB01 (sample SAMN06051867, study PRJNA518727) | freshwater metagenome | biome: subpolar coniferous forest; feature: holomictic lake; material: water; isolation source: holomictic Lake 227, 6 m depth | place: Canada: near Kenora, Ontario | collected...
AGCGGCACTGTCCGCAAGGGTGACTGGGATTGACGGCGATGCGGTCGCCGCGCGCCAGGTGCTTCACGCCCGGCGCCACCTCTTCCAGCACACCCGCCACCTCGTGCCCCAACACCATGGGCTGCTGAATGCGGATGGCGCCAAAACCGCCGTGCTGGAAATAGTGCAGATCCGAGCCGCAAATGCCGCCGGTTCGAATTCGCACGCGCACCTGGTCGCTTGCGACCGCTGGCGTGGGATAGTCTTCGACGCGCAAGTCGCCGGGCGAATGGATAACGAGAGCGTCCATGGATAGTCTGCTGGTTGAATGGGTTGACGGGTCAGGAAGGGAGATGGGGTCAGCGCGTCATGATCTCCAGCGGCCACATGACAATTTGCGGAAACGCCACCAGCAGAAACATGACGATGGTCTGCGCAATCATGAATGGCGTCACGCCCTTGATGGCGCCGCTCATGGGTATCTTGGCAATGCTGCACACCACATTGAGCACGGTTCCCACTGGCGGCGTGACCAGACCGATGGCGTTGTTCATGATGAACAGCACACCGAAATAGACCGGGTCAATGCCGGCCTGTTTGATCACCGGCATCAGCACCGGTGTCAGGATCAACACGGTGGGGGTGAAGTCCATCGCCGTTCCCACAATGAAGACCAGGACCATCAAGACGAAGGTCATCAGCATTTTGTTGCCCATGAAGGGCTGCACCAGCTCGGCGAGCTGCTGCGGAATGTCGGCCGTGGTGATCAGCCAGGCGGAGACGCCGGCCGCAGCCACCAGGAACATCACAACGGCGGTTGTTTCCGCTGCGCGGTACATCAGGTGGTAAATCTGGTTGGGCTTGATTTCCTTGTAAACCACGGTGCCCACAAACAGTGAATAAACCGCCGCAATAACCGCTGCTTCTGTTGGTGTGAAGAAACCGAACTTCAGGCCGCCAATGATCACGAGCGGGAGTGTCAGTGCCCACAGCGCGCGGCGCGTTTCCAGCATGCGTTCGGCCATGCTGCGTTTGGGCTCAACCTGGACCTTGTCTTTCTTGACCGACCAGCGCCACGCCAGCATGATGGCCACACCCATCAAGACACCGGGAACGATGCCCGCGATAAAGAGCTTGGTGATGGAAACGCCGCCGGCCACGCCAAACAGAATCATTCCGATGGAAGGCGGTATCACCGGGGCGATGATGCCGCCGCAGGCAATCAGACCGCAGGAGCGGTTGATGTCGTAGCCGGCAGTTCGCATCATGGGTACCAGCACCGAGGCCAGCGCCGCCGTGTCTGCCACCGCCGAGCCAGACAGGGAGGCCATGATCACCGCAGCCGCGACCGCGACATAGCCCAGCCCCCCGCGAACGTGCCCGATCCAGGACATGGCCATGATGATGATGCGCCGGGTCATGCCACCTGCGTTCATGAACTCACCGGCCATCATGAAGAAGGGCACGGCAAGCAGCGGAAAGTTGTTGGAGCCGTCCCACATGTTCTGGATCACGATTTGCGGATCGGTGATGCCCATGTAATACATGATGGCCAAGCCGCAGCCGATCAAGGAGAAGGCAATCGGCATGCCCAGGGCCATCAGGCCCAGCAGGGAGCCAATGAAAATAAACAAGGTCATGCTTTTGCTCCTGCGGCCGCGCTCTGCTCGGTCATTTCCTGTGCGATCGCTTCGGCATCGGTCATGCCTTCTTCGGTGACATCACAGAGTTCGGAATCGTCAACCCGCCCCATCGCCAGGCGCACCAGGTTGGACAGGCAGATCAAGCCAATGGCAGAACCCGAGACGTAGCTCACACCAAACACCCACAGCATGCTGATTTGAGCCACCGGAGAGGCATTGCCGCGAATGATGTCGTGCTGCAAATAGGTGCCATAGACGATATAGACGCAGCACACCAGCATGATGAACTGGCTGCTGCCCCAGCAGATCTTCTGGCCCCAAACCGGCAGCATCTTCACAATCACGTCAACGCCAAGGTGGGCGCGCTTGCGCATGCCCACGATGGCCCCCAGGAAAGTCATCCAGACAAACGCGAAGCGCGGAATTTCTTCGGACAGATCAATGCCCGTGTTGAAAAAAATGCGCAGAACCACGTTGCCGAACACCATCACCAGCATGGTGCCGATGCACAGCACCATCACCATTTCCAGCAGGCGGTACAGCGCTTCCACGCCGGCATGCAATGTCTTGACCATTGAGTCTCTCCTGGGCGCTTTGGCGCTTACTTGCTGGCGCGTGCCTTTTCGATCTCGGCGTAGAACTTCTTCACAAAGTCTTCACCAATGATGGGAGAGAACTTCGTCACGACCGACTTCACGCGGTCCTGGATGCGGGCCAATTCGGCGGCAGACACCGTGTTCACTTCGACGCCAGCGGTGCGGAACTTGCCAATCACGGCACGGTCGCCTTCATCGAGCAGCTTGCGTTGCAGCAGACCGGCTTCGGTGGCCGCCTTTTGCAGACCGGCTTTGTCTGCGGCTGACAAGGTGTCCCAGAATTTCTTGGAGGCCACCAGCGCCACCGGCGTGTAGACGTGGTTGGTAATGGAGATGAACTTTTGCACTTCCTGCATCTTGTTCGAATACATGTGTACCAACGGGTTTTCCTGGCCGTCCAGCGCCTTCACTTCGAGGGCCGGGAACACTTCAGCAAAAGCCATGGGTACGGCATTGGCACCAATCGTCTTCCATGTTTCCAGCGCCACCGGATTGGCCATCACGCGCACTTTCAGGCCGGTGATGTCTTCGAGCTTGGTGACGGCACGCTTGCTGTTGGACAGGTTGCGAAAACCCATGCCGGTCCAGGTCAGGCCCACCAGACCCGAAGGTTCGATGCTCTTGAAAATCATCTTGGATGCCTCGCCGTCAAGCACGGCATAGACCTCTTTTTCATTCTGGAACATGAAGGGCAAGTCCCAGACTTGAACTTCCTTGACCCGTGTCGACAAGGGTGCCAGCGTGCCGATGTACAGCTCCTGGGTGCCGGCCTGCACGGCTTGCAATTGCTTCTCGTCGCTGCCCAGCACAGCACCGTGGTAGACCTGAACCTTCACGTTGCCGCCGGTGTAGCTTGACGCCAGTTCCGCGAACCTGTTCATGGCCACGGCTTGCGGGTGCGTGTCGGGCATGGCGTGGCCGATCTTGGCCTTGACTTCGGCAAAGCTGAGGTTGGCGCTCAAGGCCAGGGATGCAATGGCCAGCAGGGCGGCGCGGCGCAGGGTAAAGCCGGCAGGGATCTTTGATGTCATGGTGTCGTCTCCGTCTTGGTTCGGGTTGGTAATACAGCGGTGCGCGCCCAAGTGCTTGCACCGCCGTGGAAAACTAATCGCTTTACTTTGTTCAAGGTGTCTGCAAGCTGCCATCGGCCAAGCGGGTCTGGGTCCAGGTGGTGACACCGGCCTGACACGGGTACTTGGCAGCCTCGCGCTCGTCGATGTCCACGCCCAGGCCCGGTTTGTCGTTGGCGTAAACATAGCCCTTGCGAAATTCGGGCAGCCCCGGAAACACCGCCAGCAGTGCGTCGCGCGGCCCTTTGAGTTCCTGAATCACGAAATTGGGCGGTTCGGTACCGGACCACTCCTGCACACCAAAGTTGCGCGCCGCCAGGTCGATGTGGATATTGGCAGCATGGGCCAGGGGCGACATGTCACCGGGACCGTGCCAGGCGGTGCGCACGCCATACTGCTCGGCAAACAGTTGCAGCTTGCGCCCCGGCGTAATGCCGCCGATCTGGCTGAGGTGAACGCGAATGAAGTCGATCAGGCGCTCAGCGATCAGCGTGCGCCATTCAAAGGGATGATTGAAGAGCTCGCCCTGCGCCAGTGGCAGTGTCGTCTTGGCGCGCAACTGGCGAATCCATTCGCCGTCCTCCAGCGCGATGGCGTCTTCCAGGAAGAACAACTCAAAAGGTTCAAGTTCGCAGGCAAAGCGGATGGCGTCCACCGGTTTGAGGCGCTCATGCACGTCATGGCACAGTTCCACATCAAAGCCAACGCGGCTGCGAATGCCGTCAAACATCTTGATGGTTTCGCGCATGTATTTGCGCTGATCGAGGTAGATGCCTGGCGCCGATTGCTCCGGCGCATGGCCGGGTGCTGCGCCATAGCCGTCGCCGCCGTACCCGCCACTCTGGCAACGGATGTGGGTAATGCCTTGCTCGCGGTACTTCTGGATGTTGTCGCACAACTCGCTGACGTCTTTGCCATCGGCATGGCGATAGATCGGCACGCCTTCGCGGCACTTGCCGCCGAACAATTGGTAGAGCGGCATGTTGGCCAGTTTGCCCTTGATGTCCCACAGCGCCATGTCGACGCCGGAGATGGCGTTGTTCTCGATCGGGCCGTTGCGCCAGTAGGCGTTCTGGTGCATCAACTGCCACAGCTCTTCAATCGCATGCGCATCGCGCCCCACGATCAGGGGCTTGATGTATTCCTCGATCAGGCATTTGACCGCCAGGTGGCGATAGGCAAAGGTCGCGCAGCCCAGACCGTACAGCCCCGGCTGGTTGGTTTGCACCTTCACCACCAGCAGGTTGATGCCTTCGGGGGCGGTGACGATGACCTTGACGTCGGTAATGAGCGTGGACATGGTTCGAACGGGGTGCGCAGTGACGGCTTGGCTGGCTGTGGCTCAGAGCACCGCCAGCCAGCCACCGTCGACATAAATGATTTGTCCGTTCACATAGTCGGATGCGCTGGAGGCCAGATAAATCGCGGTGCCCACCAATTCTTCGGGCTTGCCCCAGCGCTGCGCCGGGTTGCTGCTCTTGACCCAGGCATCGAAGGCAGGGTTGTTCACCAGCGGCTCGTTCATTTCGGTCAGGATGTAGCCCGGACCGATGGAGTTGGCCTGGATGTTGAACTGGGCCCATTCCGCAGCCATGGCCCGTGACAGCATCTTGATGCCGCCTTTGGCCACCGTGTAGGGCGCCACCGTGGCGCGCGCGGCCTCGCTGGTGAGCGAGCCGATGTTGATGATCTTGCCGCCCGACTTGCGCGCAATCATGCGCCGCGCCGTGGCGCGTCCCACGATGAATGCCGCCGTCAGATTGGTGTTGATGACGCGGTGCCAGTCTGCCAGCGCCAGGTCCACCATGGGCTGGCGATGCTGGATGCCGGCGTTGTTGATCAGAATGTCGAGCGACACGCCGCGCCGGTCAAAGCCGGCGAACGCCGCCTCTACCGCCGCCTCGTCTGCCACATCAAACGCTGCACCTTCGGCATTCAAGCCAAGGGCCTGCAGGCGCGCTACTGCCGCATCCACCACATCCGCCTGGCGGCTGTTGATGATGACGCTGGCTCCGGCCTCGGCCAGACCCTGGGCCAATGCGAAACCAATGCCGCGGGACGACCCGGTGATCAGGGCGGTGCGGCCACTGAGGTCGAAAAGAGAAGGCGTGGCGCTTGATTTCATGGCCGAGAATATATATTACGTATGATGATTGAATACCTAGGGAAAACCCTGGGGTTGCGGCTCTGCTGTCGTCTCGGATACTATGGAGACCAGCGAGTTGCATGCTTCTTCATTCATCATACCTACTATAAAAAATACCATGGCTTCACGAGCGCCAGCGCCACGCACCACGTTTCAGGAACAGGTACTCGATACCTTGGGGCGGGACATTTGCAGTGGGCGCGTTCGGCCCGGGCAATTGCTGCCACCCGAGGCGGAACTGTGTGAGCGCTTTGGCTTCAGCCGCATCGTGATCCGCGAGGCCATCAAGTCGCTGGCCGCCAAAGGGCTGCTGGCCGTGACGCGACGGGTCGGCACGCTGGTGCTGGAGCCAACACGCTGGAATCTTTTCGATCCGGACATCATTGGCTGGCGTGCCGAGTCCGCGGTCGTTGATCCGACCTTGCAGCGTGATCTGATGGAGATGCGCCGCATCATCGAACCCGCAGCCGTGCGCCTGACCGCGCTGCGCGCCAGCGACGAAGAGCGCCGCATGCTGCGTTCTGCCTACATGGCCATGGCGCGTGCAGTGGCGGGCAAGGGCGACTATGTCAAAGCGGACCTGGCTTTCCACGCCATCATCCTGGCGGCCTGCGGCAACCAGTTCGTGCGCCAAATGCAGGACGCCATGGCCGCCCTCCTGCACGTGACGTTTGACGTCATCACCACCAAACCGGGTGGCCCGGCGCATTCACTGCCCATGCACGAAGCAGTGTGTGAAGCGATTGAGCGCGGTGATGCCGACGCGGCCGAAAAAGCCGCGCTGGTTCTGATCGACGGCGCGGAAGAGGACTTGCGCGAACTGGTACCGCTGCGCGCGCTCGACGCGCGCCCGACTGGCAAGCCCAAAGTGCCGGCCTGAGTTGACAACCCATCACTGCGAAGTCCTCCCATGAAGATCACCCGATTGACCACCTTCATCGTGCCGCCGCGCTGGTGCTTTCTGAAAATTGAAACCGACGAAGGCATCGTCGGCTGGGGCGAACCGGTGCTCGAAGGTCGCGCGCACACGGTGGCCGCCGCCGTGGAAGAACTTGCGGACTACCTGATCGGCAAGGACCCGCGCAACATTGAAGACCACTGGACCGTCATGTACCGGGGCGGCTTCTATCGGGGCGGCGGCATTCACATGAGCGCCATTGCCGGCATTGACCAGGCACTGTGGGACATCAAGGGCAAGGCCCTGGGCGTGCCGGTGTCCGAATTGCTGGGCGGCAATGTGCGCGACCGCATCCGGGTCTACAGCTGGATTGGCGGCGACCGCCCCAGTGAAACCGCCGCCGCCGCGAAGGCGGCCGTTGAGCGCGGCTTTACGGCCGTCAAAATGAATGGCACCGAGGAGTTGCAGTTCATCGACAGCTTCGACAAGGTCGAGCGCTGCCTGCAAAACGTGGCAGCGGTGCGCGAAGCGGTGGGGTCCAATGTGGGAATCGGCGTTGACTTTCATGGCCGGGTGCACAAACCCATGGCCAAGGTGCTGATCAAGGAGCTCTCGCCCTACCACCTGATGTTCATCGAGGAGCCGGTGCTGAGTGAAAACTACGAGGCCCTGAAGGAACTCGCACCGCTGTCGTCGACCCCGATTGCGCTCGGTGAGCGGCTCTACTCACGCTGGGATTTCAAACGGGTGCTGTCCGAAGGCTATGTGGACATTGTTCAGCCCGACCCCTCGCACGCGGGCGGCATTACCGAGACCCGGAAAATTGCATCCATGGCCGAGGCCTATGACGTGGCGCTGGCGCTGCATTGCCCGCTGGGCCCGATTGCACTGGCGGCCAATCTGCAACTTGATGCGGTTTGCTACAACGCCTTCATCCAGGAACAAAGTCTGGGCATCCACTACAACGCCGCCAATGATTTGCTGGACTATGTTTCGAACCGTGAGGTGTTCGCCTACCAGGACGGCATGGTCGCCATCCCGAAAGGCCCGGGCCTGGGCATCGAAGTCAACGAGGCCTATGTGCGCGAGCGCGCCGCCGAAGGCCACCGCTGGCGCAATCCGGTCTGGCGCCATGCCGACGGCAGCTTTGCGGAATGGTGACTTGCTGCGCAAGCACCGGTTCCCGTCAATAACTCTCGGACAGCATCAACTCAACTTCAGCGCGCGTGGGGCAACCCAACCGCCCGCCAAAGCGTGTGCATTTGAGAGACGCAGCGACACAGGCAAAGCGCGCACAGTCTTCGATGCGCTTTCCCTCCAGCAGCGCCAGTGCAAAGGCGCCATGGAAGACGTCACCGGCAGCCAGTGTGTCTACGACCGTCACGACTGGCGCCTTCACGTGACGGATGGCGCCTTTGTCAAACCAGAAGTAGCCCAGTTCGCCGCAGCTCGCACCCACATGGCCACGGTGCGCAGCGCCTATCTTGATCAAGGCGCTGGGGACATCGGCACAGTCAGCGTAAGCCAGCAGGCCTGCGTCAGAAAATACCGCGTAGCTCGCCAGCGGAACCAGACGCTGCAGGACGTCCAGTGGCGCGACATCGCCGTCGACCATGGATGGAATGCCCATGGATTGCGCGGCCTTCAGCGCCGCTTCAGCGCCTTCGACCCAACGCACATCACAATGCAGCAAATCCGCGTGCGCCAGGTTTGGCAGCGGCAACCAGAGTGCAGACCGGTCAACCGTCTGGTCGTGAAAGGCGACCACCAAGCGTTCGCCCTGTTTCTCCACCAGCACGGCCGACTGGGATGATTTGGCACCGGTCACCGCATGCAGATGGGTGGTGTCCAGACCGTCGGCAGCCAGTGCGCTGCGCATCGTCACACCCTGGTCGTCATCCCCAATGAGTGCCCAGATTTCGGCATCACCGCCCAATTTGACAAAGGCACAGGCCGCAGACGCCGCCATGCCGTCCACCAATTGGCGCATCTCGGTGGGCAGAAGCTTCGCGGGCAGGGCCGGAACACGGTCAACGCGGTAAATCGTGGTGTTGCAAATCCCGCCGACGGCGATCATGCGTTTTCGCTGTTGGGGTGGGCCAGACGTGGTGATTGGCACGGATCAGGCTCCGCTCATGTTCGAGGCCTGGCGCGCCAGGGCCGTGATCGAAGCCCAGTCCCTTGCCTCCAGCAAATGGGTCGGTGTGACCCATGAGCCGCCCACCGTATGGCAATTGGGCAAGGCCAAATAGGCCGGTATATCGTCTGGTTTGATGCCCCCGGTCGGGCAAAACCTGACGCTCGGGAAAACCCCGGACATGGCCTGCAACCAGGCGATCCCGGCACGGCCCTGGGCCGGGAAAAGCTTTTGCTCGAGAAAGCCGAATTCCATCGCACGCATCACCTCACTGGCGGAAGAAACGCCCGGTAGCAAAGGCAGGCCAGCCGCATGAACCGCATTGGCCAAGTCCGATGTCAAACCCGGCGATACGCCAAAAGCCGCGCCAGCGTCCACCGCCTGCTCGACGTCTTGGCGCGTCAGCAAGGTACCCGCGCCAATAGCAGCCTGCGGCGCGGCCCTGACCATTTCCCTGATCGCCTCCAGGGCCGCGGGCGTGCGCAGCAACACTTCGAAAACCAGCACACCGCCGGCCACCAGGGCGCGCGCAAGATCACCGGCCAAGCTGACATCGTGAATCGTCAAAATCGGCATGACCGGGGCGCGCGCCAGAAGGTCACGCATGGACCGTTGACTTGAAGACATGAGAGGGTTCCTTGAATCTGGGGGCTATGCCGACAATGTCGGGCGTAGTTTGCGTGTGGCGCTCGCCCGCAACGGGCTGGCATTGGCTGCGGCGTGGGCGCGGGCTGGCCAGAGTTGCTCAAGCTGCTCAATCGCAGCACGCAAGGGCTCGACAAACGAGACCAGGCGCTCCCGATCCGTTCGAAATGACGGTCCGGCAATCGAGACGGCACCCACCACAATAGCCGGATTGAGGCGGTCCTTGATCAACATCGCGATGGCAGACAAGCCCAACTCGGACTCCTGCTCATTCAGACCGAACCCGCGCTGACGCGTCAAGCGGATTTCCTTTTTCAGCCTGGTCACCGTGTTGATCGCTTTGGGACCCACGGGCTCGCAATCAAAACCGCGCGTCACCACCTTGTCTATCGCCTCTTGCTCGGGCATGACAGCGAGCCAGGCCTTTCCCATGGCCGTGGTGTGCAAAGGCACGTTGCGCCCACTGATAGGGTCGCAGCGGATACCAACGGTTGCGCCCTGCGCCTTGGCCATCCAGGTCATGTCCGCATCCTCAACCACAGCCAGGCGCACCAGTTCGCCGGTTTCGCGTGCCAGATCATCCAGAATGGGTTGGGCGATCTCGGTCACGTTCAAGTCGGCGAGCAAACGCAATCCAAGCGCACTCATCTTGAGTGTCGGGAAATAGCGATCGCTCATGATCGCCTGTTTGACATAGTGGGTATTGACAAGCGTTTGCAACAAGCGATGGGTGGCACTCAATGGCAACGAGAGTTGCTGGGCAATGGCGCTGACTTGCAATCCGCCAGCGTGGTCAACCAGCAGTTCAAGAATGGCCAAACATCGCTCAGCCGACGAAACGCTTGAATTTGCCACGCGTGAAACTCCAATGTTGTATGGAAAGCCTGCCCAAGAATTACAAGCAATGGGAGAGCGGACGACGATAAAGGACCACGTTTTACCGTGGTCAAAATATCGTCTCGCAAATCATTTATTTGCCAAGTTCCATTTTGGAAAGCAGGTCATTGAAGAACACATATTGGCTGTTCACAAATGATTTGAAATCGTCGGGATTCCTGTAACTGACAATCATGCCGCGCGACGTGATGAAGGTCTTGAATTCATCGCTGCTGGCGGCTTTTTTCAGGGCCGAGCTCAAGGCTGTCAAGACGGGCTTGGGCGTGCCTTTCGGAACCGCAAAGCCGCCCCATCCGACCAACTCCACTTTGATTCCACTCTCATTGAGTGTCGGAACTTTCGGGAATGCCGGATCGCGTTCCGGCGTCATGACTGCCAGAATCTTCAGTTTGCCGGCGTCAACACCGGCCTTCACTTCACCTGAATTGACCGTCACCGCTTCAATGTGCTTGCCCATCAAAGCCGTCACCGCGGGCGCCGCACCTTCAAAAGGGATGTGGTTGAACTGAACCTTTTGATTGATCTCCAAAGCGGATGCAGCGATATGCCAGATTGAACCGGCGCCGGAGTTCCCCACCCTGACTTTTCCCGGATTGGCCCTGGCATATTTGATGAAGTCGGCGACGGTGTTGTAGGGCGCGTCGGCCGCAACCGTCAGTGCCGATGGCACCATGGTGGTTTGGCCAATGAATTCAAATGAATCGGGACCCAGGTCGGAGAGTTTCAGGGCCTTGTGCATCACCAGTTCGACCGGGATGTAGCTCAGGGTGTAGCCGTCTGGCGCACTGCGCGCGACCGTCGACATGCCGACCCCGCCTGACCCGCCCGCCTTGTTTACAACCACGACTGGCTTGCCAAGTTCCACTTCCATTCCCTTGGCAATGATCCGCGCGGTCATGTCAGATGCGCCGCCAGGGTTGTAGGGAACCACAATCGTGACTTCCTTTTGCGGGAACGCGCCTTGCGCCATGGCCTGCTGAAACGGACTCATGGCCAGCAATGCCAATGCCGATACCAGCGTCAAGAACGATGATGACTTTTTCATTTCACTTTCCTTTGTAAAAAATAATTCAATACCCAAATCACTGTGACAAAACCAAATGTCCACCTCTGCAACAAACTATTCACTTTCCCCGGCAATCATTCCTTTCTTGTTCTTGATCTCGGCGTAAATGCTGCTTGCAAGAACCACTGCCGTTAATACGAGCATCGTGACTGAAATGGGGCTTTCGATCAGCCCGATCAGACTTCCATTGTTCATCTTGACGCTTTGCAAAAGGGCCTTTTCCATCATGGCCCCAAGCACATAGGTCAGCACAATCGGCGCCATCGGAATGTCTATCTTTTTCATGACATAGCCGATAACACCAAACACCAGCATCACACCCACATCCCACAGATCATTGGAAACCGTGTAGGCACCAATAATCGAAATAATCAATACGATCGGGTACAGCAATTTGGCCGGCACTTCGGCAATCTTTGCCCACCATCCGGCCATGGGCAGGTTCATGAACAGCAGCATCGCATTGCCGATGAACATGCTGGCGATGACACCCCAGACAAAATCCGGGTTCTGGGTAAACAGGATCGGGCCTGGCGTCAGCCCGTGCATGATGAAGGCGCCCAGCAGAATGGCGATCGTCGGCGAGCTCGGTATTCCGAGGGTCAGCAAGGGGATCATGGCCCCGCCACAATAGGAGTTGTTGGCGGTTTCAGGTCCGGCAACGCCTTCGATTGCCCCATGGCCAAATTTCTCCGGATTCTTCGAAATCTTCTTTTCCAGTGAATAGGAAAGCAAGGCGGGTATGGCCGAGTTTGTTCCAGGAATCAAACCGATAAAGAAACCCAGAACCGTGCCGCGCAGAATGGCCCAGCTTGTGACCTTCAACTCTTTTCTTTCCGGCATGAAACTGGTGATTTGTTGCGG
>SESB01002139.1_pt1 | contig 11927 bp, 7 predicted proteins | sample 3171441 | NCBI WGS metagenome assembly SESB01 (sample SAMN06051867, study PRJNA518727) | freshwater metagenome | biome: subpolar coniferous forest; feature: holomictic lake; material: water; isolation source: holomictic Lake 227, 6 m depth | place: Canada: near Kenora, Ontario | collected 2014-07-08...
TCCCCTTCGATCAGGCGGATATCTACGAGGAAGCTGATTACACCCTCTAACAGAGTATTACATCTATCGCATGAAAAGCCAAGCAAGTGAACCTGTGTGCATAACATCAGAAGCAGACCTTCCCTGGACAGGTGAACGATTTATTCCAACGCTCACGGGACAAATCGCCACAGAACATCTCCACCGTTATGCAATTGCTTGCACATTGGCAGATGGGAAAGATGTGTTAGATATCGCAAGCGGTGAAGGCTACGGAAGTGCACTTCTTGCTCAAGCTTCACGCACAGTAACTGGCGTCGATCTCTCACTTCAGGCAGTTGAACATGCACAGCGCAAATACAAAAAATCCAATCTTCGCTTCCTCCAGGGAGACTGCACATCCATCCCTGTAGCCGACGCCAGCATGGACATGGTGGTGAGCTACGAAACCATCGAGCACATTACCCAGCAGGAACTTTTCCTTAAAGAGATCCGCCGTATCCTGCGTCCCGGAGGCGTGTTCATCGTTTCAACGCCAGAGATTTCAGGCTACAACAGCGTCAGAGCCGACTTGAACCCTTACCATCTTAGGGAACTTTCAAGAACGCAATTCGAGAGCCTGCTCAAATCACACTTTGTCCAGGTAGCCTGCTACGGGCAGCGCTACAGTTCCGTCTCGACCGTTTTGCCGGAGCAAGAGGCACCGTCGGCAACCGTCACTTACTTTCAAGGAAATTCTCACGAGATAGGATCTTCCTTGGCATTGCCAAACCCGGTGTACATCGTGGCTGTTTGCAGCGATTCCCCGATTCCAAAAATCAACCCCGGCTTCTTTGAACTCCAGGCGCAACCAGATCACCCAGATCCTCAGGCATTATTCCTGCAAGTATTTGGGGATGATGGTACCGGCTACAACGAGTCTCTTTCTACCAGCCACCAACTCAGCAACAGCCGCTGGCAAACTATCCAGATCGGCGGCATCGATCGGCTCCTCCAAAAGCTCGACACCCACTTACGCATTGATCCTGTCAATAAACCAGGGCTTATCCATCTCGCAAGTATCCGACTCATCGCAGAAAATGGAGAAATCCTCTTTGAGGCGCAGAAAAAGGAAGATTTTGAGAAAATTTTCCTAAAGCCGGGAATCTGTCGAATCGAAACCGCCACTGGCGTCACCCTCCTCGCCCCAGACGACGACCCGCAGTTTAGCCTGCCCATCCTCCCCGCCGGGAGTAGCAAACCCTCCATTCTCGAAATCCACCTGCAAGTCGAGTGCGATCCAGGAAGAGCCTTCCTCTTCTTGCATGCCCAACACATCCAACCCGCCCTCCTGCGCACCCAAGAGCTTCAACAGGGCACCGCCCAACTATTAAACCAGATCATTCACCTCAAGGATGAAACCCGGCAACGGGAGAAAACTGCCGTTGAGCAACAGACACGCACCCAAGAGCTTAGCAACCGGGTGGAGGCCCAAGAGAGCAATCTTCAGCAACTGCAAAGAAGCAACCAGCAGCTGACCGAAGCTCTCACCATCTCCAAAGATGAAGCCCGGCAGTGGGAGAAAACTGCCGTTGAGCAGCAAACACGCGCCCAAGAGCTTAGCAACCGGGTGGAGGCCCAAGAGAGCAATCTTCAGCAACTGCAAAGCAGCAACCAGCAACTGACCGAAGTTCTCACCAACTCCAAAGCTGAAGCCCGGCAGTGGGAGAAAACTGCCGTTGAGCAGCAGACACGCGCCCAAGAGCTTAGCAAAATGACCGAGGATCAGAAAAATACCATCGCCCAGCTTCAGGAAGAACTCGCTATTTGGAGAAGCACCAGCGCCGAGTACCGAAAAGCCGTAAATTCCGCGCTGGAATGGCAAAGCCGCTCATGGTTTAAACGCGCATTTCATCGGTGGCGTTTGCCCTCTAGGAATTTCAGAAAAGCCGGATTTTTCAAGAAATTGGAGCGCTCCATTCGCAAGCGGAGAAAAAAATTGATAAAAACCAGCGATGGAATGCGGTTGGCTGGATTTTTTAAAGGCGCGAATAATTTAAAAGCGGCCATACGGAAAGAAATATCGCCGAAGCTCTTGCCGCCAGCAAGCCAGTGGTATATCCCGAAATTGCGCGCGCAAAAAATTCTCGCATCTTGCTTTTTGTGGGTTGGTGCTCCGGATCGGTATACAACTGCGTTGCATCTTAAGAGATTCCGCTTTCAGTCTCACGGGAAGCCAAAGATTTCCGTAGTAATACCAATCTACAATCAGCTGAGCTACACGCTGTATTGCCTGGAAAGTATTGCCAATCATGCCATTCAGTGCGGGATCGAAGTAATCATCGCGGACGACAATTCCAAAAAAAATGTCACAAAAACGATCGCGCAGTTGTTTCCCGATGCTCGCATTATCACCAATACGGGCGTCCGTGGTTTTTTGGGAAATTGCAATAACGCTGCTGGATATGCAGTCGGAGACTACATCTTGTTTTTGAACAATGATACGCTGCTACAAAAAGATAGCGTCAATGCGCTACTTGAAGTATTTGAGCGATTTCCTGATGTCGGTGCTGTTGGTTCAATGCTTTTGTACCCTGATGGGAAGCTCCAAGAAGCTGGCGGCATTGTTTGGCAAGATGCTTCTGCATGGAACTACGGCTGGGGCGATGATCCAGAGAAGTCCGAATACAACTATGTGCGCGAGACAGACTACTGCTCGGCGGCATCACTCCTTGTTGAACGCGATTTATTCGAAAAAATCGGCCGTTTTAGCACGGAATACATCCCTGCCTATTACGAAGACACAGATCTCGCGTTTAAAATTCGCGCTGCAGGTCGGAAGGTCTATTACCAGCCGAAATCCAGAGTCACTCATTTTGAAGGAAAAAGCTGCGGGAAAGATCTGAATTCCGGAATAAAATCTTACCAAGTAGTCAATCAGACAAAATTTCGGGACAAATGGCGCCGGGAATTATTGGAAGAGCACGTGGAAAATGGCGTAAACCCGTTCAGAGCACGGGAGCGTGGATTTCAGAAAAAAGTCGTCTTATTCATCGATCATTATGTGCCAACTATTGATCAAGATGCTGGATCACGCAGCACCTTCCATTACATCCAGTTGTTTCTTTCGAAGGGGTATGTTGTTAAATTTATTGGGGACAATTTTGCAAAAATGCAGCCATACACAGATATGCTGCAACAAATGGGCGTGGAGGTGCTCTATGGCGATTGGTATTGCCTGAATATCCGGCCATGGCTTCTCCAAAATGCAAAAAACATCGACATAGTCTTCACAAATAGAAGCCACATCACGATCAAGTATCTGGATATCCTGCAGCAGTTGCCGCGCGCCCGAGTCCTGTACTATGGGCATGACATCGGTTCGCTACGTCTGGAGCGGCTCTATCAGCTAACAAAAGACATCGGCACATTGGAAAATTCGCGCCAGGAATACGCAAATGAACGCACCCTTTGGAACGCCGTACACGCCACCTATTATCCCTCGCCAGAAGAAGCAAAGTACGTAAAAGAAAAATGTCCCGAGTGCAACGTTCGCGCCATTCCGCTCAACATCTTGGAGCCGCGCAAAACCGATTATTCCGGGACAATTCAGCAGCGCTCCGATCTCCTTTTTGTTGGTGGTTTTGCGCATCACCCGAATGAAGACGGCGTCTTGTGGTTCTTAGATAATTGCTGGCCTGCAATTGCCGAGGCACTGCCGGATTGCAAATTTTACGTCGCAGGGAGCAAACCGACTTCTTCAATCAGCGCACGAAAAAGCAAACGAGTCATTGTTACAGGGTGGCTGAGCGATCCGGCGTTGGAGGCACTCTATAGCCGCATACGCCTTGTTGTGAATCCGCTTCGATACGGCGGTGGAATCAAAGGCAAAGTGGTCGAGGCAATGCGCTATGGCGTCCCGCAAGTCGCAACGCCCATGGCAGTCGAAGGCCTGCCGGGCATAGAAGCGTGCGCCCTCGTGCAAGAAACAGCACAAGATTTCGCTGCAAGTGTCATTCGCGCTTATCGCGATGAACCAACGCTGATGGAGTATAGCTCACATTGCAGCGAATACATCCGGCAACATTTCTCCGCTGAGGCGGCATGGGAAACTATTTCTCAGGATATTATTACACTTAACAAATAAATCCAAAAATGCAATCTGGTGACAAAATTACGAATATAATATCATATCAAAAAAACGCAAGTTTTCTGAGCGCGGTTCAGGATTAAAACAAAATAACTAAAATAACTATCCCTATAATATCTATGAAAAACCCAAATCCATCGACAATACGACCATTCATAAAAGCTGCTATCACTCACTGCACTCTTTTTCTGTTTATCTGTTGTTCTTTAGTTGGTTGCAAGCCTTCACAGAGCACTTCCAATACCGAAATTGAGCTTCGTGCCGGAAAGGCCATTTCCTTTTCGGAGGGAGGTGAGGCGTTTCAAAATCAGAAAGCCCTTTCGGGTTTTGCAAAGTGTGAGCCTGATGGCGCGTGGACGGAGCAACCTGTCGTATCTATCAAACTGAAAACCCCTGGCGTGCAATCTGATCTGCTTTTGGTATCCAAAATTTATCCATGTTTGAATCCGCCAGTGAACCCGGAGCAAAAAGCAAAAATTTTTGCAAATGGGACTTTGGTCGGCGAATGGCAGTTCAATGCCAAAGAAACTGTGGAACGTGAATTGCGGATTCCAGCGCAGGTTGTCTCGGAAAATTCCACTGTTCTTCTGCGGATTGAAATTTCCAATCCACTGATTCCGAAAAACTTGGGCCTTGGCGAGGATACGCGAAATCTCGGCTTAAAGTGGCTATCTCTTTCCCGCCCTGCGCAAAACTAGAACGATAAAGCCTCAAAAAATAAAGTTTATGCACTTATTTAAAGAAAAATGGACATATATTGCTTTTTTTACCATAGTTATTGTCTCAAAATTTTTATGGTTAATAATTTCTCCTGATCCATTATTTTATTTGGGAGACTCTGCATCTTATTTATGGACAGCGGAGACAGGTTGGATTCCTCCGGATCGTTCTTTTGTATACGGAATATTAATAGGAAAATTACTCAAAATTGCATCTTCATTGCATTCGGTGGTGGTCTTCCAGACTTTCTGCTCAATACTCGCATCCTTTGCGCTGACTTACATGCTGATATTTCATGTCGGATGCAGTCCGAAAATCGGCTGCGCGCTCGGAACAGTATTTGCACTCGAGCCAATACAAATATTCTACGAGCGCTTCATCATGACTGAGGCATTGTCCGGATTATTTTGGACTTTGTTTTTGTGCTTTGGATTCAGCTTTTTGAAAAACAAAAGTATTTTGAAAGCAATCGGGATTGCAGTGGCAGCGGTTATATTGATCTCGTTGAGGACAGCATATGCTCCAGTTGTTTTAGTTTCCATTTTGGCATTGGCGATATGTGCGTTGGAAAAAAATATTAGAAGCATTTCAATTTGTGTTACTCTTCTGGTGGCATTTATTGCATTATTGCACGGTTACAAAGTTCTAAATGGGATCCTATCAAAAAAACCACCAGCGCTGCAGTACGAAGACGGTTTTTTTCTCGTAGCAGTGGCAAGTCCTCTGATTGATAGGGAGGTCGTGGAGCGCAGCGGGATTTCCCTGGATGTTTACAATCTTTGGAAACCGTTCAAATGCACTTGGAATTCCAGAAATGCAGAGCGTTGGTTAGATGGCGGACTAGTTAATTCTATCAAAAAAATTTATCCCGAAGATATAACTGCAAATAAAAAAGCATCGGAGTTAGCTATTTGTGCCATTATGATGAGACCGTTTGGGTTTTTAAAACTGGGCATCGGGAACTACATGGAATATTTTAAAAAGAATTCTTTAGAAAATGAAATTGATGAAGTGCCCTCGCCACCCAATCAGGATCCAGCTTTTGGAAGCAATATTCAGATGAACTATGGCTTTGTGCGAAGGGAAAACTCTGGAATTGTGACTGAATATTACAAAAAATCGCTTGTCTGGCATCAAATTTTACTTATTGCACCTTTTGTATACTTATTATTTACATTCAAATATGCAAGCCGATATAGTGTGTTTTACATTTCTGCATATACATCTGCAATATGTGTAGCTATTTTTCTGGCGCCTATTGTGGTTCCGCGTTATTTGCATCCACTCCCCGCATTATTTTTATTGGCGCTGGGTGCCATCTTGGGTAAGTTGAGGGGACATTTTCTTTTTCCATGGTTAACGTGCGTTAGATTTAAAATCTCAGAGCCGCCGCCATCACTGGAAAATATTTCTCGTCCATAGTACGAGTAAGGGTTATGTCAAATATTCCCATTCAGAATGGCATGCGGAGTTTTTATTAATAACCACGCAGAATTCAAACGAATGTTTAACCATTTATTGCGTTCACAAGTAAAATAAACTGCACAAATATGCCAAATAATTCAGTAAAATACCTCATCTTGGGGGCCGGGCCCAGCGGACTGACTTTCGCCCACACACTTCTGGATCAAGGGGTTCCCCGCGAACAAATCCTTGTCCTGGAATCCGAAGCCGTTGCGGGTGGCTTATGCCGCTCAGAGGAGGTCGATGGCGCTCCGTTGGATATCGGAGGAGGACATTTCCTGGATGTCCGGAATGAGAAGGTCTTGAATTTTCTGTTTCGTTTCCTCCCGGCTGAGGAATGGAAACGTTATGACCGCGTCGCGAAAATCCTGTTGCGTGGGCAGGAAATCGACCATCCGCTGGAAGCCAACCTGTGGCAATTTGCCATCGCCGATCAGGTAGACTATCTCGAATCGATTGCGCAGACGGGCACCGTCCGCGGCGAACCGATGCCGAAAATGTTTGTGGAATGGGTGCGGTGGAAATTGGGCGAGCGCATAGCGCAGGATTACATGTTGCCCTACAATCGTAAGATTTGGTCGATGGATCTGAATCTGCTGGGAACCTATTGGCTCTATAAGCTTCCGGATGTTTCCTTCCGTGACACCTTGCGCAGTTGCCTGGAGGGCCGTGCCTATGGTGCCCTGCCCGCACACGGCACCTTTCTCTACCCCAAACAGTATGGATATGGCGAGGTTTGGCGACGGATGGGAGAGGCACTGGGCGACCGTTTGCTGGTCAACACCCCGGTGAAGAAGATCGACATCGAAAAGCGGTTGGTAAATGACCAGTGGCAGGCTGAATATATCATCAATTCGATCCCCTGGACGGCCTGGGCAAAGGCGGCCCAGGGTCTCCCGCCTGAAATTGTGGCTTGCATGGACAAGCTTTGCAATGTGGCGATTGATGTGGAATACCAGGAGGAGACGCTCCAAACCGAGGCGCATTGGATCTATGAGCCACGGGAGGAACTCCCCCACCATCGCATGCTGGTTCGCTCGAACTTTTGCGAAGGAGCGCGCGGATACTGGACGGAAGCGAATGCCAAGCGTTCCCAGCCGACACAAGGCTTCCGTTATCACAATGAATATGCCTACCCGGTCAACACGCTCGGCAAACCCGGGGTGGTGGAGCAAATCCTTGGATGGGCAGCCGACCGGAAGATTCTGGGGTTGGGCCGGTGGGGCACTTGGGAACATATGAACAGCGACGTTGCCGTCGCGACGGCTCTGGAAGCAGGCTGCAACATCTTACAAAAAGGTTAATTTATGAAAAAAAGTTTATGCTTATTGGTTTGGAACGAGCTTGAAGGCTGCAAGGCAGACGTTCCACGACTCCCCCGGGAGGCATTTGATGAAATGTATGCCGTGGACGGGGGGAGCACGGATGGAACCGTGGAATACCTGGAAAGCCAGGGGATTCCGGTCTACAAGCAGCCGCGCAAAGGGCTCAATGCCGCATACCATCACGCAGTAGACATGTGCACCGGAGATGCCTTGGTCGTATTCTTCCCAAAAGCAACGATTGACCCTGCCTGCGTCGTGGATCTCGCCAAATCTTTGGAATCCGGCGTTGAGCTTGTCATCGCAAGCCGAAACATCAATGGGGCGAGAAATGAAGAGGATAGCCAATTTTTTAAGCCCAGGAAATGGGGCGTCATGGGGCTGGCCGCTTTTGTCGCGCTCGTATGGAAAAAAGAAGGCGCGTTTCTCGGGGATGTCCTGCACGGAGTCAAAGGCTTTTCCATTCAGGCATTTCGCAAGACAAAGCTTTCCGACACCGGGTTTACAGTGGATTTGGAAATGGTCGTGCGCGCATACCGGCTCCAGCTTTCCCGGAGCGAAATCCCTGTTTGCGAAAGCCCCAGAATAGCCGGAGAGACCCATTTCAAGATCCTCCCGGTAGCCAAAAAGTTAAGCCGGTTTCTCTGGGATGAAATCGTCCGGCCTCCTTGCTTGTAGTGCGCCTTAGTAATCCCTAAAATCGCCGTTGTTTTGAAACGATCATCATCCATGGGCACCCCGCTTTCCGGACTCCGCGTAGCGGTCACCGGAGCAGGGGGCAGACTCGCCAAACTCCTCATCCCGGAGTTGCGCGCGGTTTGCCGGGAGGTTGTGGGCATTTCGCGCCATCCGGAACCCGGCGACATGACGTGGAAGGAGGCTTTGCACGGCGGATTGAAAGGGGTGGATGTCCTTGTGCATACCGCTTGGAGCAGCGTTCCGCGGACTTCTCACAAACCGGGAGAGCCCGTTGGAATCGTCGACACGCACATGTGCTCCCAGCTCATGACCAACGAAGCCGCACGAGAGTTCAAGCAGGTCATCTTCTTTTCCTCAGCTTCGGTTTACGGGCCCACCGAAGGCAAACAAGTCACTGAGCACCATCCTCAAAATCCGCGCAGTCTTTACAGTGCCACCAAATCCTACGTGGAACATCTCTTTAATGTTCTGGGGTTGGAGATCGGCCTGACGCCTTGCGTGTTGCGCATCACCAATCCCTATGGGTTCGCCTATGACCGCCACCGTCCACAGGGTCTGATTGCTCATGCGCTCGATTGCCTCAAAAAGGGCGAGACGCTGGACGTATGGGGAGACGGTTGCCTGCCCAAGGATTACCTGCACATCAGTGATTTATCCCGCGCGCTCCACTCCGCCATTGAGCATAACCTGTCGGGAATCTACAACGTCTCCAATGGGGAAAGCCACACGAGCCTTGAGATTTTCGACCAGATCAACGCCCTCTCCGACAAACCGCTGCGCATTCGCTTTTGCCCCGCGTTTACTTGGGACTGCGGTATGGGAGTCATGTCCCACGAGAAATTGACTCTGGCCACCGGTTGGCAGCCCCGGGAATCCCTCAATGAGGGGCTCCGGGCGGTTTTTACGGGTTAGCGTGTAACCCCTGCGACATATGTCGCAGCGCTTCTGAAACCGGCATGTTTCACAATGAAGGGCAACATTCTCTCCAGCGCGTGGAGCATGCTGCCGTCATAGGGAAGCGGCTCGGGCGGATAATCCTCCCATTGCAACCCCAGTTCCAACAGGGGCCGGAGCGCAGCAGGCCTCGCCCAGAACATCGTTCCCACAGGAAAGTTGAAGGATTTATTAAGCGATGAAGGTGCGATGTTCAGGCGCTCCGCCAAAGCAACGGCAGAAGCCCAGTTTTTTTCCCACCCGATCGCATTGGGATCGTCGGGGAACACCAAGCCCAGCGTTTCATCCGAAGTCATGCGGCCAATGATATTGTCGGCCATCGGCGCTTTCCCGCCCAGCAGGTTTTCGTACAAAAAGGCGGCCCAATTTTCGATGCAAGCTTTCGAGCCTTTAAAATCAAGGGATTTCTTGGTGTGGATGTGGCCGATGATGTCGTAGTTTGCGAGAATTTCTTTCCCGAACTCCGTCAAAAAAGGCCCGATGTCCCGGCCACGGTTGGGCACAACCCGGATGTCCACCCTGCCCCGAGCATACGACATTGTGGAAGCTTCGATCTTGCGGGCAAACTCCTTTGTGGGAACGCTGATGAGCAGATCCATCGGGGTCTGGACGGCTTGGAATCGCTCAAAGATTTTCGCGGCCACGTCCGGAAAATAGAGGTGGAGATGCAACCCCACTTTCACTGCTTTGCTTGGGGTTGCCGGTTTTCCCGCCTCGATCAACTCGTAGCGCCACGGGCCGGTGGGTTGCCCCGCCTCAATATAATGGGCGAACGGATCGCGGTTTTTGAGGTTATTGCACTCCGCATAGATTCCGGGATGGAATCCGGGAAAGGGCTTGTGTGTTTCGATGCCGGTTCGCCACGCGCTTGTATAACGCCGCAAAACGTCTTCGGTGATCTTAGCCTTGGTGGTTTCCGATGCCGGGAAGATGAAATTCGGCACGACCAACGGCGACTGCTGGATCAACGTCCGATCTGCCTTTTCGGTTGCTTTTTTGGTGGCCTCCTCCATGCCAAGGCAGTGGAGTCGCTCGACATATTTGCCGAAGTCAAACCGCTTGGCTATCAGCCTGCGGCACCCCTCGCCCACCTGCTTACGGCGCTCGCCGTCATCAATCAACCGGCGAATCCGCTGTGCGGCCTGCTCAACGTCCAGGTAAGGGATGATGCCGCAGGCCGCATCCGGATCTTCTTCCAGGTATTCCGCGATACCCGTAGTGTTTTCGAAGCAAACGACCGGTTTGCCGTGGGCCATGGAGTCTTGGGAAACAAGGGGGAGCGGATCAAGCCGGGAGCTTAAAAAGAGGATGTCCGATTGCTGATAGGCTTCTTCGATTTCAGCCACTGCATCCATCATCGTGAAGCGCTCTTTGAGTCCGGAGCGCTTGATCTGGTCGGCAAGGTAGACCGAGTAGCCCAAATCCTTCTCGGGATCGTATCCACGGCCAATCCAGACGAACCGGAATGGGGTCTCCGGCTGCAATTCTGCAACCCGTTTTGCGGTCGCCACAAACAGATCCACCCCCTTTCGTATCTCAACTTTTCCCATCCCCACAATGACCACCGTTTCTTTTGGGAATCCAACGGGCCTGAAGGTGTCGCGAATACGCTCTTTTTCTGCTGCCACCTGCTCCGGTCTGCCGGTGTTGCCTGGAGCGTCACTTTTCCCCTGGGGCAGAACGAGGGATTGGCCGATTTGGATTTCATGGCTGGCCAAAATCGCATCTTTGCGAACCAGTTCGGCGGGAAAGATCTGTAACGAGGAATAGACAGCCGAGTGGCGATAGCGGCTATAGGGAGGGTTGCAGCTCGCGAATTCATGGATCAAATGGATGGAAGGAATATCATTTTCCCACAGCGGCTTGAGCACTGAATTGGAGACGATGGAATTTACGATCGCGAAATGGATGGGATGGTGGGATGCGATGTTTCGGAAAAGTTGTGTAAGAAACCGCTCGCAACGCATGTGCTCGCGAGGGATTGCGTTGCCAATCAGCACATCGGAACCTGCGGTAAAAGCATATTCAAGCCCGCCGCTCTTGAGCGTCAGGATTAGGACATTCCATGGTGTACGCAATGCTTTGGCGATGTTCAAAAGCAGGATAGGGGCTCCCGATCTCGACATCTCATGGGTCACGAGCAAAATGGTTTTTTTCGAACGGTCGAGCTTGGCAAATTGGGCGGCGCAGTCCGCGAGTTTGGCGAATTTGGCAGCGGCAGAGCTTACGGGTGCCGTTTCGTCCGGTTTGCCAAGCAATCTTTCCACCTCTCCCAACAATCCGCGTTTTTTCTTTGAATTCCCTTTTTTGCTTGGCGGACGCCACCGATGAAAGACGCGCTTGCGCCAGGATTTTTGCCATTCATGAGCGGATGCCACGACCTCTTGCAAATCAGCTATGGTTTTTTGTGCGGCGATCAACTGCTCCTCAAGCTGCGCGACTCCCATCGGAGCATCAACCTCATGACCTTGAGTAACGGCAAGGTTCGCTTTTCCCTCTTGGGCACCGGCTTGCGTATTTTTTAACGCCGAAGAGGGGTCTGCGGTTACTCTATTAGTCAAAGGTTTCATAATTCCCGGTCATCGACCGTGGAAAACCACTGAATATTTTGCCGCTGCGGCTGGCAAGGGGAAATTGCGGAGATTTCTAGCATTCAAGGG
>SESB01002143.1_pt1 | contig 11913 bp, 12 predicted proteins | sample 3171441 | NCBI WGS metagenome assembly SESB01 (sample SAMN06051867, study PRJNA518727) | freshwater metagenome | biome: subpolar coniferous forest; feature: holomictic lake; material: water; isolation source: holomictic Lake 227, 6 m depth | place: Canada: near Kenora, Ontario | collected...
GGCTACATCACACCGCACCTGACACGGACCAACCTGACCGTTATCACTCAGGCTCACACCCAACGCATCTTGATGGAGGGTAAACGTGCTGTTGGCGCCGAATTTTTGCGCTCGGGTGCGACAAATCAAATCAAAGCCCGCAGAGAGGTCATTCTCTCCAGCGGCGCCTTTGGTTCGCCACAGTTGCTCATGCTCTCAGGCATTGGCCCTGCCGCTCACCTGCAGGAACACGGAATTCCCGTTCTACACGACCTGCCAGGTGTTGGTCAAAACCTGCATGATCACATCACAACCGTCCTCATTTACCGAACACAGAGCAAAGACAACACCTTCGGTCTGTCCTTTTCTGGTCTGGTAAAAATTGTCCGCAGCATCTTTGAATGGCGCAAGGATCGCAAAGGAATCATCACCAGCAACGTTGCTGAATCGCAAGCATTCATTTTTGCGGATGCCAACGAAAAATCGCCTGACATCCAGTTAGCTCTCTGCACCGGTATCGTTGATGACCACACACGTAAGAATCACTTGGGACATGGCTACACGCTGCATGTCACACTGATGCGTCCAAAAAGCCGTGGTAGCGTGCGTTTGCAAAGCTGTAATGCACAAGATGCGCCGTTGATTGATCCACAGTTTCTGTCCGATCCACGCGACATGGCAAGCCTTGTCAAAGGAACACAAATTGGTTTTGACATCATGCAGAGCAAAGCCTTTGCTCCGTACCGTGGCGCTATGCTTTACCCGTTGGAGCGCAACAACCCGGTTCAAATTGAACAATTTCTGCGTGATCATGCCGATACAGAATATCACCCTTGCAGTACCTGCAAAATGGGGCCAGTCAGTGACCCTATGGCTGTTGTAGACGCGGAACTTCGGGTTTATGGAATTGAAAATTTACGCGTTGTTGATGCCTCCATCATGCCGCAACTGGTCTCTGGCAATACCAACGCCCCAACCATCATGATTGCGGAAAAAGCGGCTGACATGATCAAATGCATTTCTACCTAGATCAAGGATGAATACAGTTAAACCATCTTTGTGCGTAGGCCTTTAGGACACCCGTCAGCAACAACACTTGCATTGCTGTCCAATCAAAAATTGTCAGTCCATTTTTTTAGGATGTTGAATGAAACTTTATTACTCTGCAGGTGCTTGCTCCTTATCTCCTCACATTGTGTTGAAAGAGTCAGGTCTGGCTTTTGAAGCCATCGCTGCACCAACAAAAACGCATAAGTTGGTTGATGGCACCGATTACTACACCATCAACCCGCTCGGTTATGTTCCGTTGCTGGTTCTCGACAATGGCACCCAATTACGTGAAGGTCCCGCCATTGTTCAATACATCGCTGACCAGGTTCCAGCCAAAATGTTGGCACCTGCCAATGGCACGTTTGATCGGTACAGACTGCAGGAGTGGTTGAATTTCATTGGTACCGAGTTGCATAAGGGTTTTTCTCCCTTGTTCACACCCGGTATGCCGGAAGAAGCTAAAACCATTGCCAAGACTCGCTTGAACGCACGTTTGCAATGGCTTGATGGTGAACTCGCCAAAACGCTTTACCTCATGGGTGACACATTCACAGTGGCTGACGCCTATCTTTTTACAGTCACCAACTGGACTCCCCACGTTGGCATCGATCTGACTTCACTTACCCATCTGATGGCCTACCGCGCCCGCATTGGCAATCGTCCAGCGGTGATAGAGGCCATGAAGGCGGAAGGTTTAATCAAATAAGTTTGTTGCATACCTACTTCATCCAAATTTTCGAACAGATTTTTTGGATGTTGTCAAAGCACAATTCTGTGGATAGGTTTTGCACAAACACCTCCTTATCCACCGACTGATCGAATTGGCTCAAGTTATCCAGTTTGAACAAGTTAGGAAAGTCAACTCACCCACATGGTTTGAGTAAACCCAAGTCCTTGATTTAAAATATGAATTAACTCTTTTCCACAGATTAGGTCCATCCTTATCTACTACTACTATCTTAAATAAGAAGATTAAAAAGAAGAACAAGAAAGAACCCGGCTCAAGATATTTTTTGACTACCTTCAGGCTTCCAGCGCTTGAGGAGCAAGGCGTTACTCATAACACTAACAGAACTCATGGCCATGGCAGCACCGGCAACCACTGGGTTTAAAAATCCGAATGCTGCCAGTGGAATGCCAGCTACGTTGTAAATGAAGGCCCAAAAAAGGTTCTGCCTTATTTTGGCTACGGTTCGTGCGGAAATGTCCAAGGCTGCTGCTACCAATGCAGGGTCACCGCGCATCAAGGTGATGCCTGCTGCATGCATTGCAACGTCAGTACCTGTACCCATGGCGATACCGACGTCGGCTGCTGCCAAAGCTGGAGAATCATTGACACCGTCACCAACCATGGCCACGGTATGACCATCTTTTTTCAGATCCATTACCCGAGCAGCTTTGTCGCCTGGTAGCACCTCTGCCATCACCTCACCCTGTTCCGGTTTCAATCCAAGTTGGCGTGCCATGGTGTCAGCCGCTTGTTGGTTGTCACCGGAAATCATCACGATTTTTATGCCACGTGCGCGTAAACCGACCAAAGCGAAACTGGCGCCAGGTTTTGGCTCGTCACCAAAAGTCATGGTTGCCAATGCTAATATTCGTTCGGGCACCAAGGTTTGGGCTGGAAGGCGTTGTGCCAGTACCGACACTGTTTCCCCTACCTTTTGAAATTGAAGGGCATGTGGAGCCGTTGCGCGGCCTTCAGCTCCCATATCAGCACCAAGCTCTTTCATCCAACGCAGACTACCAATCAGGTAGTGATTGTTTTCTGTACCAACTTGCACTTCGCCTTCGCTACCCCGTCCGGGTAGGGTTTGTACATTGGAAGGTGGTCGAATAACAAATCCACGCTCACGAGCTGCTGCAACGACTGCACGTGCCAAGGGATGCTCGCTGCCACTTTGTAAACTGGCTGCAACAGCCAATAAAGCATTTTCACCCGTTGTCATTTTTACTGGCAAACCAAGGCTGTCGTTTTCACCAATAAAAAAGTGTGTCAATCGCGGTTGACCGAGGGTCAGAGTACCGGTCTTGTCAAAAGCCACAACATCCACTTTGTGAGCTATTTCAAGTGCTTGTGCATCCTTGATCAAAATTCCATATTTGGCAGCGACGCCGGTACCCGCCATGATGGCTGCTGGTGTTGCCAATCCGAGTGCGCAGGGGCAAGCAATAACCAGAACCGCAACGGCACGGATGACGGCCAGTTCAAAAGAATGGCCGGTTAACCACCAAGCGAGCAAAGTGATCAATGCAATAAGCAGAACCACCGGAACAAATACTGCACTAACCTGATCAACCATACGCTGAATCGGTGCTTTGGCTGCCTGCGCGTCTTCAACCAGGCGGATGATGTGCGAAAGAACCGTTTCGGCACCAGTGGCTTGCACTTGCATCACGATGCGACCATCGCCATTGATCGAACCCCCGGTCAGAGTTGCTGCAGGGTCAGAACCAATCTGCTTATCGATCGGCAGTGGTTCGCCCGTGAGCATGGATTCATCGACTTGTGTATATCCTTCCAGCAGCACACCATCAACCGGAACGCGTTCACCTGCTCTCACCACCAGATGATCACCCACCATGACTTCAGACACAGGGACATCAACTTCACCCTCCACGCCAATAAGATGAGCCAGTTCCGGACGCAAGGCGTGCAAGGCCCGAATGGCCGACGTGGTTTGGTACTTGGCCCGTGTCTCCAACCACTTTCCCAATAAAACCATGGTGATCACAACGGCTGATCCTTCAAAGTACAGGTGCACCGTTGCACCAGGTTTAGCTGTCAACCAGAGCCACATGGACAAGACCCAACCCGCGGTTGTGCCAATGGCAACCAGCAGGTCCATATTTCCAGAGAAGGCCTTGAGCGCGTGCCAACCGGCCCTGAAGAACCGAGCGCCAAGAATAAACTGCACAGGGGTTGCCAATGCAAACTGGATCCAGGCGGGGAGCATCCAATGCAGGCCCAGTACATCAGCGAACATGGGTAATACCAACGGAGTCGACAGGGCCAGTCCGATCGCAACTGGAGAGAAACCTGTCCAAGCAGAGTTATCGCCTGCGTCCAGTGCCGTATTGGTTGCAACCGGCTCATAACCAGCGTCACGCACGCTGCGGCGCAACCGTGCCTCCATCTGCTCGGAGGGTGTGTAAACAATGCGAGCTGACTCAGTGGCCAGATTGACTGTGGCGGATTGCACACCGGACACCTTCTTCAAGGCTTTCTCAACACGCGCCACGCAGGAAGCGCAGGTCATGCCAGCGATACCGATGTCTACACAATCGGTTGGAACGGGAGAAGTTGGAACGGTATTCATAACGGTAAGCCTAATGCCTCCCATGATGTCAAGGTCAAGGGTTATATTTTTTGCTTGACCTTACCATCGGGGGAAGGTTCAAAATGAGTCACTTTTTTTAATGCATCGACTTACAGGGGTTTTCCATGAATCAGATTTTTACTGTTTCCGGTATGACGTGCGGCCACTGCGAAAAAGCAGTTATGCGCGCCGTCAAGCAGATTGATCCGACTGCCGAGATCAAGATTGATCGCAGTTCGGGAAAAGTAGAGGTGGTGTCGGACCAGTCGCGTGATCTGCTGACCAAAGCCATTCTGGAAGAAGGTTACGAAGTCGCTCCATGAGTACTTTGCCCGAGGTCGTTCCAGCGACCTATTCTGCATGGCCGGTTGCCATCGGGACAGCAGCGCGCCTGTCAAATGTTTCAGCCAAGATGGTGCGCCATTATGAATCGATGGGTTTACTCGCGTCCGTTGCCCGAACTGACAGCGGCTACCGACAGTATGCTGAGGCTGACGTGCGAACATTGCAGTTCATCAAGCGCTGTCGCACTTTGGGCTTTTCGATGCTCGAGATTGCCGAATTGGTTGACCTGTGGCACAACCGCAAGCGCACCAGTGCCAGTGTCAAGCGCATTGCGCAGAAACACGTGGAAGACTTATCGCAGCGCATCGACGCCATGCAGGCGATGCAGCGCACACTGGTGTCCCTGCTCGACCATTGCCATGGTGACGAGCGCCCTGAATGCCCCATATTGGACGACCTGGCAGGAAATTGCTGCCGACCAGGCGCCTGATCCTGTCAGCAATAATTTTTGGAGTTCCACATGAAATCAAATGTTGGTGGCATTGACCGCACCCTGCGCATCGTTATCGGACTGGTATTGCTTGGCTTGGCCGCAACGGGTACCGTTGGCTGGTGGGGTTGGCTCGGTCTTGTACTGGTGGTGACGGGGGCCATTGGTTGGTGTCCGCCGTATGCCATCTTTGGCTGGAATACCTGTGCCGTGAAAAAGAAGGGCTAGTTCGCGCCTTTTTGCAGCGCCGAATGCGAGGTCTATATTCGTGCAACTTTACACACAAATCATTCAATCTCACGTAATTGATACAGTGGTGTTGCAACATTTGCCGCAGCCTGATGCCACTTTGCGCGTCAGACAGACTCTATAGGAAACGCAGATGAAAACAGTTTTTAAACCCGTATTGTTGGCATGCACGCTAGCCTGCACGACCCTGCTTGCTTTTGCGCAAGCCCCAGGTGGCCCAATGATGGGCGCAGGTGGACCGAGGATGCACGAGGGCATGCCACACCATGGCATGGGAAAAATGGATCCTGCCCGGATGCAGGCTATGGCTGATCGGCGTCAGGCTCGACTGAAAGAACTTCTCAAGCTCACGCCAGATCAGGCGGGCTCCTGGACCACTTTCGCTGCTGCCATTAAAGTACCGGCCGAACTGATGGCAAAACGCCCTGATTTTTCTGAACTCGCCAAATTGTCGACGCCCGAGCGCATCGACAAAATGCAGGCCCTGCATGCCCAGCATGCGAGTGAAATGAATTCCGTCATGGAAAAACGCGGCGCAGCCACGAAAGCGTTTTATGCAACGTTGACGCCCGAGCAGCAAAAAGTCTTTGATGCCAGCACGCTGCCGCACCGTGGTCCCGACGGACGCAAGGGCGGCCCGAGAAGTGGCACGGGCCCGGTTCAGCCCCAAAAGTAAGTTTGTAAAGGTTCTGGCGTGGAAAATGCGCCTGAATTATTTTTCCAAGATCAAGCCAGCATCTTCTTCAGTTCGCCGCTGCCAATCAGCGCAATCAGGTCGTTGGCGCCACCAACCAGAACGCCTTTGACAAAAATCATGGGAAGGGTAGGCCAACCGGTCCACAGCTTGAGCGCATTGCGCTGGCGCCAGGTGTTGAAATAGTTGCCGTATTCAAGGTACTGGTAGGTGATCCCGGCTGCGTCCAGTGCCTTTAGGGCTTTCTTTGGGAACGGGTTCATGCCCATGCCGACGACGACCACGGAGTTGTTTGCAACAGCGGCCTGAACTTCGCGCACAATGGCTTGTTCATGGGTGGCAACTTTTTCCCGGATGGCGGGGTGGATTTTTGATTCGTCTAGGACGGAACGGGGCATGACAATCTCCTTGGATGCTAAGAAGATTGATTATGCGTTGCCCACCTTAGGCGGGCGACCCGAAAGGGTCAATTGCCCATCCTTGAAACGGGAGTATCACGCATCGCGACCAGGCTCTACACTTGCCCCCCATGTTCAAGCCCTCCCCATTCAGTGACACCGCCCTTTCAATCGGCGCGGTTCCCACGGTCCGCAGCGTGACTGTAACCCGACCGCTGCGTTGGCTAGGCTTGGGTTGGAGCGACATGCTGCATTGCGGTTGGATCAGTCTGGTTCACGGCTTGGCTTTGTCGCTCGCCGGCGCCGTCATTGTGGCCGTCTTCTACCAGCGCTTCTGGCTACTGGCCGGTGCGCTTTCCGGTTTTTTACTCGTAGCGCCGGTGCTGGCGACCAGTCTTTACGCCCTCAGTCGTGCGCGCGAACGGGGAGAGGCAACGGATCTTCGCCTGGTGCTTAAAACCTGGTTGAACTGGCAACACAATCACTTTAATAAGTGGGGAAACGATTATTGGTGCCTGGTGCAATTTGGCGCCTTGCTGGCGCTTGCCGGTACTGGCTGGGTGGTGACGTCAGCGGCCCTTATCACCCTGCTGGCGCCGGGACCAGTACAGAATCCGATCGACTTTGTTCAGTACGTCGTACTCGCTAAAAGCGGCTTTCTGTTTGAGCTCTGGCTGGCAGTCGGCGGCGTTCTGGCTGCACCGATTTTTGCCTCGTCGGTAATTGCCATTCCTTTGTTGCTGGATCGCCGGTTGACCTTGCTGCAAGCCGTCGTTGCGAGCTGGAAAGTGGTACTTGCCAATCCGGTGCCGATGGCCCTTTGGGCGGCGCTCATCATGGTAATGACCCTGTTCGGAATGGTCGTGCTCATGCTGGGGCTGATACTTGTGGTGCCCCTGCTGGGACATGCAAGTTGGCACGCTTACCGCGATCTTGTGGATGTTTCGGCACTGCCGGAGCGGGATCCACCCTGATGTTCGGATACTCGGAAGAGCAAGTCGCCGCCTTTGGCTTGACCTTTGGCGTTGGCGCCTTCATGCTCTACATGCTCTTCATCATCGGGCATCTGGCCTGGGAGTCTAAGGCTGGAAAATTTGGTACCTTTGTCATTTTTTTGGGTCTGGCATTCGGCATGACCGGTTTCGTCGCCAAGTACCTGATTCAGTGGGCGATTAACATCAAGTAAGCGCGAGCACAATGTCGCGCGTACCGTCTCCGCTCGTTCCGAGCGGGTCTTCCTCAAAGCCCAAAACCCGTGCCAGTTTAAGCATCCGCTCGTTTTCATCCAGCACCGTGGCCACCAACCGCGCTGTGCCCTGTGTGCGCAAGTAGGCAATCAGCTTGCGCATCAGCAACAAGCCCAGGCCGCCACCCTTGAGATCGGAGCGCACGATGACGCCGAACTCGGCCGATACGTTGTCGGGATCGGCCATGGCGCGCACCACACCTAGGGTTTGCGGTTGTCCGTCAGCGGCACTGGCCACGGCGATAAAAACCATTTCACGAGCGTAATCAATCTGCACCAAGCGCGCCAATTCGCTGCGCTCCATGCTGCGTCGACTGTAAAAAACGCGCATGCGGATGTCTTGCGGCGCCAGGTTTTGCAGGAACTCCATGTGCAGCGCCTCGTCTTCGGGCCTGATCGGGCGCAACTGCAAAGTCCGGCCCTGCCACTGAACGGTTTCCTCCAGATGTGTCGGGTAGGGGCGGATGGCAAAATTATTCGCCCCGGCCGGTCTGCTTGCATCAAGACGGATGCGAGCGGCCAACGCCAGGGCGCCCTCGAAGTTGACCAGCAAGGGGTTGATTTCAAGCTCCGCGATCTCGGGTACTTCAGTCAGCAGTTGTGAAACCGACAGCAGCACATCATGCAGTGCGGCCTCGTCCACGGCTGGCGTTCCACGCCAACCGCATAGCAGGCGCGCGACCCGGGTGCGCGAAACCAGCGCCTTTGCCAGCGGCACATTCAGAGGCGGTAAGGCCACTGCGCGGTCTTTCATGATCTCCTCGGTCCTGCCACCCTGGCCGAACAGAATGACCGGACCAAAGACGCTGTCGACGCTGCCGCCTACGATCAGTTTCTGCGCGTGCTGGCGCGGGATATGGGGCGCCGACTCTGCTGGGCTTCGCGCAGGTGGTGGCATTGGGATCTGGCAGGCTGCGAGTACGGCGTGAATTTCGCCTTCGTCAAGCGCTTCGCGGCCACTGGCCAGTGCTCCCCGCACGATCATCTGGATGCGGGCGGTGTCGAGGCGATGATCGGGTAGCAGCGCGGGGGGCGCCTCGGTTAGTTCGGCTTGATTGCACCGATAGCGCCTCAACATGGAAAACGCCAGAATGGCTTGCTCCGGCGTATCGAAGTTGGCAACACCGGCCTCTTGAAAGGTTTGTCGTGCCTGTGCCACTGAGTTTTCACCCAGCCAGCAGGCCAGCAGGCGCGCGGGCGAACCCGGTTCGTGGCGCGCCAACGGCGCCAGCGCCTGTGCAATTTCAGCGCTGGGTACGGCAGCGCTGGGGGCATGAATAAACAGGACAGCGCCGCTGCCACTGTCTTGTTGGAGAATTCGGAGCGCCTGCTCATAACGGGCCACTGGCGCATCACCCAGGATGTCCACCGGGTTGCCATGCGACCAGTCCTGCGGCAGTATGGCATTGAGTTGGTCCCTCGTTGCTGCGCCGAGGTCTGCCAGCGTTACGCCGGCGTGCGCGGCGGCATCGGCCGCGATGACGCCGGCACCGCCGCCATTGGTGAGGACCGTGATCGAGTCATCGGTGTTGCTGCGAAAGCGCGATAAGGTCTCGGCAGCTAAAAACAACTCCTGCAGCGTGTTGACACGCAACATGCCGGCGCGGCTGATCGCGGCTTCAAACACGCTGTCCGAGCCGACCAAGGCGCCGGTGTGTGCGGCGGCGGCTCTTTGTCCTGCTGGCGAACGCCCCGCCTTCACGATAACGACGGGTTTGTTGCGCGCGGCTGCGCGTGCCGCCGACATGAACTTGCGTGGCGAGATGATCGATTCGGCGTACAACAGAATGGCTCGGGTCTGCGGGTCGCTGCCCAAGTAATCCAGCATATCGCCAAAGTCGACGTCGACCTGTTCACCCAGCGAAACACAATGCGAAAATCCGATACAGCGCTCTTTTGCCCAGTCCAGCATGGTCGTCATCAGGCCCGCCGATTGCGATACAAAGGCTAATTCGCCTGGGGCAGCATCTACCAGGGAAAAACCGGCGTTAAGCCCTCTGTGCGGCACTAGCAAGCCAATGCTGTCGGGACCGAGCAGGCGCAACAAATGGCTGCGTGCGGCTTTTAACATGGCCTGCTTTTGCGCTGCGTCCATGCCTGTCGTCATCACCACAGCGGCGCGCGTACCAAGTGCGGCCAGTTCCCCAATCAGTCGTGGCACAGTTGATGGCGGTGTGCAAATCAGGGCCAGTGCTGGCGCAGCTGACAAATTGCAGACACGGGCCACGACCGGGTGTCCACCAAGTTCCCCGTACTTGGGATTGACAGCGTAAATTTGTCCCGCATAGGCCCCGCAGCTCAGTGTTTGCCAGACCGTGGCACCGATGCTGCTCGGGCGCGCCGAGGCCCCAATGACAGCGATGGACGCCGGATCAAAAAGTGCGTCGAGGTTGCGGATGCTCACGGTTCAAGCCCGCATGCGCTTCAGCCCAACGGGCGAATGCCGATCAGTGCGCCGTGTAACCAGAAAGCGAATACCGCCCACCCGGCCACGCCAATGGTGACTGTGATGCCGGTGGCTCCCGCACTGCTGCGTCGGGAGCGTGTGCCGGTGGCGCGGTCGCGACGCCGTGCCGCGCTGTAGTCGAAAATGGCCCAGACCAGAAACGAACCAAACAGCAGCAGATGTGCCAGGTTGCCGTTGGCCAGCAGGTGCGCCAGCGCCCACACCTTGACTGCCAGCACCATTGGGTGCTGTAACCGCGCCTTGATGCCGTTGCCAGGCACATAGGCGCTAGCCAGCAGGACAAAAGCGATCAGTGTCAACAGTGAAGCCAAGTGACGCATGCCCGGCGGTGGGCTCCAGATCTGCACCGGTTGTTGGCGCGCCAGGCCAAAGCCCCAAACCAGCAAGACCAGCCCCAGTAGCGACAGCAGCGAGAAAACACCCTTCCAGAGTAACTCCCCATGGCGTGCGCAAATCCGTGTGCGCCAGTCGTTAGCGACGATGCGCACAGAATGCACGCCCAAAAAAACAACCAGACCAAAAAGCAATAATTTCATACGCAACCTCTTGCATTCAAGTGCCAGGCGTGTTGACATTTCTTGCGCGCTGGTGAAGTCCAAAGTGCAGACCCGTTGCTACTATAGCTGGTCAGGGCTGTTTGGTGGAACGTTCCCCGCGTCCTGGCAATCGGGCGTCGGATCAACGCGGCAGAATTGGTATGCTCTGCGTTGCAGAAGACTGGCGTTGCTGCCTTGCAGTTGGGGGGCAATCATCTGGATTGCATTGCGATAAAGTTTGTTTACACTGCAGCATCGGCGCAGCCAATTTAGAGGAACTCATATGAAACCCATTCAGACCTTGTTGAAGGGTCACAACTCAACGGTTTTCCAGGTCGGCCCGGCAACCACCGTGTTTGAGGCCTTGCGCTTGCTGGCCGAATACGGCGTGGGTGCCATGGTTGTGATGGAGCAGGGCAAACTGGTGGGGCTGGTGTCCGAGCGCGATTACACACGCAAGGTGGCGTTGCAGGGTAAGAATTCGAAGGAGACGGCGGTTGCCGACATCATGACGCGCGATGTCATCACGGTTACCCCCGGTACCGGTACCCGGGCCTGCATGACCCTGATGAGCCAGAAGAAGATCCGGCACTTGCCGGTGCTGGATGGCGCCCGGGTGCTGGGCATGATCTCCATTCGCGACTTGATGGATGACATCATTACCGAGCATGAGCAGACCATCTCGCAGTTGACAAATTACATCAAGACCTAACCAGTTGGCGTTGACGCCGCTGCGGCTTGCCTGGGCGGACTCTGCATAACAAGAACAGCAAGGAAGATCAGAAATGGGCGCGCAGTGGAAAGCAAAAGGCAAGGAGTTGGCGGCAAATGCCAAGGGGCGGTTATTTGGGAGATTAGCCAAAGACATCATGATCGCAGCGCGCAGCGGGGCAGATCCTGCCTCCAATTCGCGCCTGCGCTTGGTCGTGGAGCAGGCGCGCAAAGTCTCGATGCCGAAGGAAACGCTGGATCGGGCGATCAAGAAGGGCGCCGGGCTCACTGGTGAGGCGGTCAATTTCGAGCACGTCATCTACGAAGGCTTTGCGCCGCATCGCGTGCCGTTGATGGTCGAATGCCTGACCGACAACGTGAACCGCACAGCGCCCGAAATGCGCGTGTTGTTCCGCAAAGGTCAATTGGGTACCTCGGGTTCGGTGGCCTGGGATTTTGACCATGTGGGAATGATCGAAGCTGAACCC
>SESB01002146.1_pt1 | contig 11910 bp, 9 predicted proteins | sample 3171441 | NCBI WGS metagenome assembly SESB01 (sample SAMN06051867, study PRJNA518727) | freshwater metagenome | biome: subpolar coniferous forest; feature: holomictic lake; material: water; isolation source: holomictic Lake 227, 6 m depth | place: Canada: near Kenora, Ontario | collected 2014-07-08...
ATCCAATCCAGAGGGTACCTTTTTCACAGGAGGCAGTGACCATCCTGCTCAGCGTCACGACCCATTTTCCGGCACCGTTGCAGTGTACTTGCCAAACTCTCTCCTGTCAGGGTTCGTAACCGTTCCTCCCGTACTATAATACGAGAACCGCTCCCAAGTCCATTTTTCTCTTTTCAATCGTATCGTTTGTGGCTTCGGGATCGGCAGCCCCGGAGATATCTTAGTTAACAGCCAAAAAATTACTGCCATGAGATCTGATACTGTCAAAACAGGGTTTGAAAAAGCGCCGCACCGCAGCCTTCTTAAAGCCACGGGTTCTATTGTTTCAAACAGCGACTTCAAAAAGCCCTTTATCGGGATATGCAACTCCTACAACGAACTGATCCCCGGCCACTCTCACCTTCAGGAACTGGGCCGCATCGCAAAAGAGGAGGTTCGCAAAGCGGGTGGGGTTCCCTTTGAATTCAATACCATCGGAGTCTGCGACGGCATTGCCATGGGCCATATCGGCATGCGCTACTCCCTTGCAAGCCGCGAACTGATTGCCGACAGTGTCGAAACCGTCGCCGAAGCCCATCGCCTCGACGGACTGGTCTGCATTCCGAACTGCGACAAAATTACCCCTGGCATGATGATGGCCGCATTGCGCATCAACATCCCGGTCATCTTTGTCTCCGGCGGACCCATGAAAGCGGGTCACACACCCGCAGGCAAAACCGTTGACCTCATTTCAGTCTTCGAAGCGGTCGGCCAATTCAGCGCTGGAAAAATCAGCGAAAAGGAGCTTGATACCATCGAAGAGAGCGCCTGCCCGGGTTGCGGCTCCTGTTCCGGGATGTTCACCGCCAACTCGATGAACTGCCTGAGCGAAGCACTTGGCTTTGCCCTGCCTGGCAACGGCACCATCCTTGCCATCGACCCGCGGCGCAACGATCTGGTCAAGGAAGCCTCGCGCCGTATTGTTGATCTGGTCAAGAATGATATCAAACCACGCGACATTCTCACCCGCAATTCGCTGCTGAACGCTTTTGCCCTCGACTTTGCAATGGGCGGCAGTACCAATACCATCCTGCACACCCTCGCCATTGCCAACGAAGCGGAACTCGACTTCGATTTTTCAGAACTGAACGCTCTTGCTGCCAGAACACCCTATATCTGTAAAGTCAGCCCCGCCACGATGGCCGTACACATTGAAGATGTCGAGCGGGCTGGAGGCGTATCGGCCATCCTGCAAGAGCTCAGCAAAATTGATGGACTTCTTGACCTCACCGCCCTTACCGTAACCGGCAAAACACTGGGCGAAAATATTGCTTATGCCGAAGTTCTTGACCGCACCGTCATCAGAAGCATCGAAGAACCATACTCTCCGACCGGCGGCCTCGCCGTCCTTTTCGGAAATCTTGCCCCGCAGGGAGCCGTCGTCAAAACCGGCGCAGTTGCCCCTGAAATGATGACGCACACTGGTCCGGCAAAGATCTATGAATGCCAGGATGATGCCATCAAAGGCATTATGGGCGATGATGTTAAAGCTGGCGATGTCGTCGTTATCCGTTACGAAGGACCAAAGGGAGGTCCGGGAATGCCGGAAATGCTCTCCCCCACCAGTGCCATCATGGGCCGGGGTCTTGGTGAATCGGTTGCACTCATCACCGATGGGCGATTCTCAGGCGGATCAAGGGGTGCCTGCATTGGCCACATCTCCCCCGAAGCTGCCGAACGCGGCCCGATTGCCGCACTGCAAAACGGTGACATGATCACCATCGATATTCCATCCAAAAGCATCTCGGTCAACCTGACCGACGCAATCATCAATGAACGACTCGCCATGCTGAATCCCTTTGAACCAAAAATCAAAAAAGGATATCTGGCGAGATATGCACAAATGGTCACATCGGCCAATACCGGCGCAATCCTGAAAAACCCTGCTCCTCTTGAACCCAAATAACGTAGCTATGCAAGCATCAGGTCAAACACTCAATGGCTCAGAGATATTTTTTGAATGTCTGCGGCGTGAAAACGTTGAATATATTTTCGGCTATCCGGGCGGATCGCTGCTGAAAGTTTACGAAACACTCTACGACGTCGAAGACATCAAGCACATCCTCGTCCGTCATGAACAGGGCGCAACCCACATGGCCGAAGGCTATGCCCGCGCCACAGGAAAACCGGGCGTTGTTCTGGTCACCTCCGGCCCTGGAGCAACAAATACCGTCACCGGCATAGCCAATGCCTACATGGACTCCTCTCCGATCGTCGTCTTCACCGGACAGGTACCAAGCTCACTGATCGGCAACGACGCTTTTCAGGAGGCCGATATTATCGGAATCACACGGCCGATAACCAAACACAACTTTCTCGTCAAGGATGTCCGGGAGCTGGCCATCACCATCCGCAAGGCATTTTTCCTTGCGACAAACGGCCGACCGGGTCCGGTTCTTGTTGATATGCCAAAAGATATTCTCAACGCCTCCTGTCTTTTTCAGTGGCCCGAAACGGTTGACATCCGCGGATTCAAACCAACCCTCAAATGCCACATCAATCAGGTACAAAAGGCCGCGCATAAAATTGCACAGGCAAAACGCCCGCTGCTTTATATCGGCGGTGGAGTCATCAGCGCAGAAGCCTCCGAAGAGCTCCGCGCCTTCGCCATAAAGCAGAACATACCGGTCACCATGACCCTTCAGGGACTTGGAGCCTTTGCGGGCAACCATCCACTCAGTATGGGAATGCTCGGCATGCACGGCACCTACTGGGCCAACCAGGCCGTCAACTCCTGTGATCTCCTCATCGCCGTCGGCGCACGCTTTGACGACCGGGTCACCGGAAAAACAGCAACCTTTGCGACCCAGGCATACAAAATCCATAACGACATTGACCCAACCAACGTCGACAAAAACATCAAGGTTGACTTGCCAATTGTCGGTGATGCAAAACACTTCCTCGCCTCACTCATCGAAGAGACGACGGGCACCGTTGAAGACCGTACACCCTGGCTTGCCCAGATCGACGCATGGCGACAGAAGTGCCCGCTGACCTACAAAAACGATGACAACAAGCTCAGAACCGAATTTGTCATTGACGAAGTTTCAAAACAGACCAATGGCAACGCCGTTGTTGTCACCGACGTCGGCCAGCACCAGATGTGGACATCGCAGTTCTACACCTTCATCAACCCGCGCTCCATCATCACCAGCGGTGGACTTGGCACCATGGGCTACGGCCTGCCTGCCGCCATCGGCGCTGCCTTTGGTGTAACCGACAGGCCCGTTCTCCTCTTCTGTGGCGACGGCGGGCTCATGATGAATATCCAGGAGCTTGTGACCGCGGTACACGAAAAAATTCCTGTCAAGATCTTTTTGATCAACAACAGCTATCTCGGCATGGTGCGCCAGTGGCAGGAGCTCTTCCACAAGGAAAAATACTCCTTTACCGATCTTGGCGACAGCAACCCCGACTTTGTCAAAGTTGCCGAAGCCTTTGGCTGCAAGGCACTCATGGCCGACAACCCCGAAAGTGCCAAAAATGCCATTACAGAGGCCCTCGCCTGGAACGAAGGGCCCGTTTTTGTTGACTTCAGGGTAGTCAAAAAAGATATGGTCTTCCCCATGGTACCAGCAGGAGGCTCCATTTCAGACATGCTCCTTGAACGGCTGAACCCCAAAACGATGGTGTAAACCCTCGCAAATGCCAGTGCAAGCTCACCACTGCTTTCCGGTGAGCTTGCAAATTTGGTAACAAGATCTTTCCATCCATCACATTCTCTCCGAATAGAATGGTACACTTTCACCGACAATACCTCGGTATAGTGATTCCTTTTTGCCAATCGTTCATTCCTGTTGTATTTTGCGCTTCGGTGTCGTCTTGTCATAGCAAGGAACAAAACCAGGTGATTCGATGAAAAAAAACCGCTTTTTTCAGCCAAAGGGATTCACTCTTTGGCTGCTTGTTGCCTGCCTCTTTTCAGCCTGTGCCACCCAAAGTCCGGCGCTTTATCAGGCAGATCTGCAAAAGGCCTATCACAGCGCCATCGTTGATGCGCAAATAGCCGATCCAACAGAGATATCGAACAAGCTTGTAGCCATCGTACCCTCAAACGAGAAGCTGGTGTGGAAGAATCGCAATGATGCCCAAAATGCCATGCTGTTGGTAGTCACCTGGACCAACTATAACGGTTATGATGACAAAATCGGGCAATCGCTCCAGCTTTCGAAGGAGGTCTGGGTAACAACGGCTCCTGAAATAAAAAATTTTTGTAAACACCTGAAAGAGAACCGAGTGCTGCGACTGGAACAACTTTTGGGACTTCCTCCGAAGGCTGGAAAAACGAAGTTTGTGGAGATGTGGGTAAAGCCTGGCGATCTTTTCAGGCCAAGTGCAGATCCGGAGATCAGTGATGGTGAAGCAGAAACAGAGTTCAGGAGACCCAATAACTTTGTGACGGTCAGCGATGCATACGTCAAATGGTACAATAATTTGAAGACGCAATCATACGGAGCCAATGGCTATCCCTGGACAAGACTCGGTTATACCTACGACTGGGGAGACCATCGTCGTCACATCGGCCTAAGCGAATTTGTTATCATGCCGGGCGCTACCATCGAAATCAAGGCGATTTCATCAACGATGGACTATTAACCAATCACCTGCCAACGTTCACAATTGCCTTGTTCATTATTTTATGCTAAAATAAGACAAAATATCACCTATTGTAATTCCGGTAAAGATAATTCGCGATTTTCGGACAAATTAACTGACTCTGCCAATAACGATGTCAACAAATAATTTTCTTTCAAACAGCGATCTGACCGACGATCCGGTTTTGGCATTACTCGAATCCCTTCCCGAAGAAGCCCTGCTCATCGACACAAACGGCATAATTCATGGTGCAAATACCCTGTTTGCCACCCGCATAGGCCTCTCTGCAGGAGAGTGCATTGGAGCCAGTGTTTATGATCTGATGGCGACCATACAGCAATTACCGGAGCTCGCAGTACACTACAGGGAAAAGATTGCAGAAGTTCTCTGTAACGGGAAACGAATGGTTTTTGAAGATGGAAAAGAGGAGCTGAATTGGAAAATCACCATTAATCCTGTCCTGTCACCGGAAAAAACTGTTTCCCGGTTGTTCATCACCATTGCGGATATTTCCGGGCAAAACCGGATGAAGCAAAAGCTCGATGAAAACAAGACAAGGTTTAGCCAGGCATTGGAAACCGCACGAGCCGGTGTCTGGGAATGGGATTTGACAACTAATGAAAATATCTGGTCTGACGAGATATGGCCTTTATACGGGCTGAAGTCAAGCAACAACGAAAAACCCTCCCTCCAACTTCTGGCAAGTCTCATTCTTCCTGAAGATCGTGCATCTGTCATCAACGCTTTTACTGAGGCAGCTAAAAGCGAAACCGGGTTGTACATCAAATATCGCGTCTGTTATCCCGACGATACCATCCACTGGCTGGTATCCCGCGGCAAACCCTTGCGTAATATCAACGGCAAAACGGTACGTTACATAGGAACGATTATCGATATTACCAAACGCAAGAGCTTTCAGGAGAAGCTTGTTGCCACCAATGAACGGATGCATTTTATTCTGGCCGCAACCAGCGCGGGTATATGGGAATATGAGATAAGCACAAATACCAGTATCTGGTCAGATGAAACATGGCGTCTCAGCGGACTCAAACCTCATAACGATAAACTTACCTTTGAAAACTGGATAAGCACCATTGTCCCGGAAGACCAGGAACGAGTCAGACAAGCCACCATTGATGCCGTAATAAACAGCAGTGAGTTCAACAGCGCCTGGCGTATTCGTGATACGGATGGAACGGAACGATGGATTATGTCAAAAGGAACCCCATTTAAAGATTCCGATGGTAAAATAGTTCGGTATGGAGGTATCATGATAGACATCACCGATCAAAAACAGAAGGAAGAGGCCCTCAGGGAGAGTGAAAATCGCTTCAGGGTGTTGTTTGAAAAGCACTCATCAGTCATGCTCGTTATCGATCCTGATACAGGCAAAATCATTGACGTTAATCAAGCGGCTGTAAACTTTTACAAGTGGCCGACAGAAACGCTCAAACAGATGACGATCCAGCAGATCACTACAGACCCGTTTGGTAGCAAACAGAACCAGATCCATCATTTAGCCGATGGATCAATCCGCGATGTTGAAGTTTTCAGTTCCTCTATTCCATCGCATGGAAAAGAACTGCTGTATTCCATTATCAACGACATCTCTGAGCGCAAAAAGACTGAAAAGGCATTGGCATCGAGTGAAAAAATGTTTCGCTCTATTACTGAACAAATTTCCGAGATAGTTTTTGTTACGGATCAAAGTGGCGTTACAACCTATGTATCACCTTCTGTCGAAACAATTTTCGGCTATAAACCTGATGAGGTGACTGGTCATTGTTTTGTCGATTTTCTGGCTGAAGAGGATATTGATAAAGCGGTCAGTACATTTACAGAGGGTTTGATGAACCAAAAGGACGAAGTACTCGAATTCCGCTACAGAAAAAAAGACGGGTCAATCTTTTTCGCAGAAATTCATGTCCAATATTATGAGCATCAGGGATTTATCGGCTATATCGGATTGATTCGTGATATTTCAGATCGGAAAAAACATGAGCAGGAGTTAATCGAAAGCAGACAGTTTCTTAAAAGCATCTATAATCAGGTCAATTATGCCATTTTTGTTGTCGATATTGGAGCTGATGACACTTACTGCTATAGATCCATTAACCCGCTCAGTGAACAAATATCGGGCTTGACGAATGAAGAATTTGCCGGTAAAACACCTGAACAAATCTTTCCTCCTGCTATTGCAAAATCTGTTCTGCAACACTATAACGATTGTATCCGTGAGGACAAGGCAATTCGCTATGAAGAGTCTATGATGTTTCATGGCAAAGATTCTTTGTGGGAAACCGTACTGAACCCTGTTCGTCATGAAAACGGAACTATTTTCAGAATTATCGGCACCAGCGTAGAGATCACGGAACGCCGCCAAATTGAGGAAGAGAGGGCGAAACTTGAAGTTCAGCTTCAGCAATCCCAGAAAATGGAGATGGTCGGACGACTGGCTGGAGGTATCGCTCATGATTTCAACAATATGCTGACCATTATTCTCGGTTATACTGAAATTGCCATGGAGGCGAGTGACCAAAAACTGACAACCTATGCCAATTTTGATGCTATCCATCAGGCAGCAACCCATTCGGCCAATCTGACCAGGCAATTGCTCGCTTTTGCCCGAAAACAGGTTATCTCTCCAAAAATTGTTGAGCTAAACACGGCGATTACAGAGATGCTTCCCATGTTGCGGCGTCTCATCGGCGAAAATATCAGGCTGATATGGATTCCGGAATGCAAAAACTGCCATATCAACATTGATCCATCGCAGATCGACCAAATTCTTGTCAATCTCTGTGTCAATGCCCGTGATGCTATAACCGGCAATGGCAGCATCACCATCGAAAATCGTTGCGTCTCTGTACCCGAAATCGGCTGTGAAACCCATAATACTGAGGAGCTTTCCGCAGTCTATGTCTCACTTTCTGTGCATGATGATGGATGTGGTATTGAGCAAAACAATCTTCAACATATTTTTGAGCCCTTTTTCACCACAAAAGAGAGTGGAAAAGGCACTGGGCTTGGTCTTTCGACCGTCTACGGGATTGTCAAACAGAACAAGGGGAATATTGAGTGCCAGAGCGAACCGGGAAAAGGAACAACCGTCACGATTCATCTGCCCAAGCATGAAGTACAGGCAACAACGAATCTGAACAAACAGCAGGAGCACGTAATCCAGAAAGGTCATCAGACAATCCTGCTTGTGGAGGATGAACCTGGCATTCTCAAACTCTGCAAACTTATCCTTGAACGGAATGGTTATACCGTACTGGCATTTGAAAATGCCGCAGATGCCCTCCAAATGGCAGAACGATACCATGGAACGATTGACCTGTTGGTAACCGATGTCATGTTGCCAGAAATGAATGGATCCGAGCTTTCAAAAAAGCTTCTTGCCACACGTCCGGATCTGCAAATACTTTTTATCTCAGGTTATACTGCCGACATTATTGCCCACAACACCATACTTGACCGCAAAATTAACTTTATCCAGAAACCTTTCAACCCAAAGGCGCTGACAACAACTGTCTCTACTATCCTCAATTCGAAGTTACATCAGGAACAGGCAATGGTATGAACGACCTGGAAACAACGAAAGAAGCGGCAAACGGGCTACTCCTCAAAAACCAGGCGGAAGCCGACGCTGCCGTAACGGAGACCAGGAACGCTGTGACCGCGATAAGCCGACCGGCAGCGACCGGCATTGAAACTCCAACACCCGCCACGAATCACACGGAACGAACCAGTTGCGGGCCCCGCGGGATTGGCAACTCTCCCATCCTCTTTACATGCATCATAATAATTCCCTCCAAGCCAATCACTGCACCACTCCCAAACGTTACCATGCATATTGTACAGTCCCCACGCATTGGGAGCAAAACTGTCTACGCTAACCGTGTTCCCCAGAAAACACCCTTTCTCGTTGTTGTTCCAGGGATACTTTCCGTTATAGTTAGCCTCTGCTGTCGTCAGGTTTTCACCTGTGTTGAATGCCCTCTGGCTTCCTGCCCGGCAGGCATACTCCCACTCCGCTTCAGTCGGAAGACGAAACCGTTTTTTTGATATTTCCGTCATCCATTGACAGTAAGCGACCGCATCATTCCAGCTCACATGCACGACCGGATGGTTTTTTTCTGTCTCAGGCCGTTTCATGCCTGTTACTCCATGACGCCAGTTTACTCCATGACAATCTTCCAGTTTACCGTCGATGAATATGACGCTGAAGCCTCCTTTTTCAGCATCACTCTTGTACCCTGTAGCTTCAACGAATTCCCTGAATTCGGCAACAGTGACAGCATATTTGCCCATAAAAAAGTCGCTCACGATCACCTGATGCAGGTTTTCATTGGCTTTGATACCAAATAACAGGTAATCGTCCCGACCAGCCTCATCTGCCGGACTACCCATCGCAAATTCGCCACCGCATATCAAAACAAAGTTTGCCGGCGAAATGGTCATAATTCGAGCATTATCAATCAATTCAATTGTCTATTGATCATGAAAGGAAGCTGGCGATGAAAAATGCACTTTACAAAAAAGCAAAAATACTGTACATCACTTCACAGCCCTCTCGTATCAAAAAAAACTTTATGTGGAAGTTCTTGCACTGTTCTACAATATTCATTTTTTTTCCTGCGGACAATACCATCATGAAAAATGTTGTCAAAAATTTTGCAAAGGGATGCCCTAACCGGCTCTGATGGCCGATCGGGAGAATGAGACATGAATGTTCATGGGTTGAGGCAGACATCAAGCAAGATGAACCAGTGCTCCATTCTAATCCAAAATCAAGCCACCTCTTTAGTCGACAACCTGGGCAGGAAAAGGCTTAACAAGTAAACCCAGAACAAGATGCTACCGGTTGTAATGAAGAGTATGACGAATACGAAGCGGGCAAGTCCACTATCGATGCCGAAACGATGCGCTATACCTGCACAGAATCCTGTCAGAATATTCTGGTCGGAGGAGCGGTAAATACCGCTGTATTCCGGTGGACGGGGCGGAGCCTCACTCTCCACCAGCAGAGGCGGCACCATAGCCTTTGGAAACTCGACACTCTCAATATTGCCGAGCTTCGTCCAACTTGAGTTTCCTTTTTGCAATACATCATCCGAAGGCAAAAAGTTACCTGACCGCGCTCCTTCAATAATCTGTTCAAGCGTGAAGTCCCCCAGAATTTTGCCCTTTCTGGAGATTCTCATGTCATCCATTTTCCATCCTCCTTTTTAAAGGTTTGTCGCGATTATCAAGAACCCGTGTGAGCGGTGTTCGCTTTCGCGGGCTCAATATTACCATTCCTTTCCGGGCAAAGAGAAAACCGAAGCATCTGCGCTAACGGGTACAGTTAACCTGCAACGATTTGCCAACCGTGAATCTTATTACAATTTACATTATCTACTTCATTAACGCCGATGTCGTATTACAAAGTATGTCTCCAGGGCTTGAAAATCAGGTCGTCTTCAAAGAGTGCCTGCGGAGTAATGACGTTTTCAGAAAGACTCAGTATGCCTTTACCATGAATCTCTGGCTGCTCATCAAGTGCGAAAGCTGCCAACTCGCTGCATATCCATTTCTTGTCGCTACCCAAATGCGCAGCAAGTTTTGATTTTTGCTTATGGAATGCACCATCTAACAAGTGCCCCAGGAAAGTGCCATAAATTGCATCAACGACAATGAGTCCGAAATCATATTTTGCCCCACGTTGGGTTTTCGCTACTGCTGCGATTCTTGCACCTATTTCGGATGTCCCTGGTGTTGGTTTGCGAAAGAAGATAGAGCAATGCTTATCATCAAAGTACTTTTTCAGTGGAGAAATCTCGACAGAATTCTTTTCCGCAAGCGCTTCAATACAAGTTTCTTTGTCCAGTACTACTAATGCGTGAGACACTTTGATATCACTCATCTTGCTCCATCTGGTAAAATAAGTAATACCTTTTGAAACAATAGACTTATCAGAATAGGTAAATCCGATATCACCTGCGAAATAGTTTTCGCCATAAACTGGCTGAATTTCTTTTCTTTCGATAAGCATTTTTTATCTCCTTAAGAGTGGTTAAAACTTCGAAATCAAATACGTACACCCGGCCCCGCTGTTGACCAGCAATTTCGACACAGCACTTCCTCCGTAAAATTATCAATCCGCTCATGCGCCCTGAGGGGTACCCACATCTCCAAAAATGTAACGGCCACTGAAAACGTCTGTCCGGCAGAAAAATACAGAGACGCCCGATGTTTGGAAATCCGCTTCATGCGCCAACAATCCGGGCCCGTAACACCCGTTTTCATGCCTCCAATAGCTCTCTTTTCGAGGGAAACCATGCACGAACACCGCCACGGAATCATTGCCCCGATTTTCGTAGCAAGCTCCCTTTCATAACATCCGATTATTTTTTATGACTTCTCACTCACAGAAAAGATAGTATAAAAATACGGCAACAAAAACAGATCAGAGAAGAGAGTGAGAGGTTTTGTGCTGGTAATGATGGATTTTTGTTTGAGAGAATGTTCCTATGGCAAGATGGTTGGCAGGATGGAGCGCTCAGGCCTCCCTGCCCTGTTATTCCATTCAAAAAAAACTCTATATTGCTGTTCGTTTTAAGGTAATGCGACGCTCTTTTTTTACCTTCAGGGAATATTCCTGTTAAAGAGGATTTGTGCATATTTCGCAACTGAACGCCCGTTGCCACCGGCCAGCAAAACAATACTTATAAATAGTTTTAAAATATTCCCTTACAGAGATTCAATCAAATATTTTTTATGAAACATATTATATCAATACTGGTTGAAAACAAGTTTGGCTCCCTTAACCGGGTTGCGGCCATGTTCAGCGCACGGGGATTCAACCTCGAAAGCATCTCCATTGGAGAGACGGAGGATACGGAGATCTCACGCATGACCATTGTAACGAGGGGTGAAGACCAGATTATCAGCCAGGTACTCAAGCAGTTGAACCGGCTGGTCGATACCATCAAGGTCACCGATCTGACCCGCCAGCCGCATGTTGAGCGTGAGCTGCTTCTGATGACCCTGAAGCTCAGCAAGACGGTGCAGCATGAGATTTTTGAGCTGATCAACGTTTTTAAAGGAAAAGTCGTGGATATAAAACAAAAATCCATTACTATTGAAGTCATCGGCTCTCCGGACAAGATCAACACAACTATCGATATCTTCAAGCCGTACGGCATAAAAGAGCTTGCCCGTTCTGGCGCGGTAGCAATACACAGGGGGGAGTAACACTTTTTTTTAATTGAAATTGTCAATCAAACCAAT
>SESB01002148.1_pt1 | contig 11907 bp, 21 predicted proteins | sample 3171441 | NCBI WGS metagenome assembly SESB01 (sample SAMN06051867, study PRJNA518727) | freshwater metagenome | biome: subpolar coniferous forest; feature: holomictic lake; material: water; isolation source: holomictic Lake 227, 6 m depth | place: Canada: near Kenora, Ontario | collected...
CCAGATGATGCTAGAGATGTGCTCTTTATTTCTTGGCAGACACCTGGACCATCTAAAGAATGGCTACCAACTAATCGTTGGCGTATGGACCGTATGGCAAACGTATCAGCATTTAATACTACTAAAACGGTGAATATCTATGACAAGATTGTCCCTGGTCGTACGGTCCAAGTCTATTATTCCATTATCCCAAATAACCTCACTAACAGCAATGATGACTTTGCTACTGTTACAGGCTTGCCACAATCAGCAAGAGACGTTGTTACGCTTGGAGCTGCATACAGGCTCTTGTCTTACATTGATACAGGCCGAATTAACCTATCCAGCGCAGAAGCAGATCTAGCAGATACTAAGTTACCTTCAACTGCTGGTGCCTCTGCATCTAAATATATTTTTGCTCTTTATCAGCAACGTCTGCAAGAAGAGTCAATCAAGTTGCAAGATCGTTTCCCAATCCGCGTTCACTACACCATCTAAGGAAAGACAATGACACGCCTATACTCCTCGATCTCAGTAGAAACAATTCTTTCTGCTGCTATTAACAGTTCACAGACATCAATGGCTGTGTCAACCGGTACTGGAGCTGCGCTCCTTGGTGGTGTAACACTAGCTGCTGGTAACGTAGATCAGTTCACAGTGGCTATTGACCCTGATACTGTTAATGAAGAAATTTGTTTTATTACTGCTAACTCAGGCGATACCTTCACAATTGTCCGTGGTCGTGCAGGTTCATCTGCAATTACCCACGCATCAGGTGCTACTGTCAGACACGTACTAACTTCTGATGATCTTAACTTCTTTAAGACTGCAGTTCAACCATCAACCTTTACTGCTAAAGGACAACTGCTTTCAGCATCTGCTAGTGCAACAACAGCAGTATTAAATGTTGGAACTAATGATTATGTTTTAACTGCAGACAGTGCTCAAAGCACTGGACTTAAGTGGGCACCTGCTACAACAACTAGCCTTAATCTAACCTTTAACGCACAGACTGGTACTGCCTATACCTTAGTATCAGGCGATGTTAACAAGCTGGTTACATTATCTAACGCCAGTGCAGTAACAGTAACAGTACCTAACGGTGTCTTTACATCAGGTCAACAGATCAATTTGCAATCTATAGGGGCTGGACAAACAACTGTTGCCTCAGATGGAACTACGACTATTACCTCAACACCTGGATTAAAACTACGTGGTCAATACAGCGCAGCAACTTTGATCTGTACTGGAACTAATACCTTCACCCTTGTTGGCGATTTGAGCGCATAATGCCAATACTAGGAATTATTGCATCGAGCGTACAAAAAACTCCAGCTACCTCATTTGAGTCTATTGCATCTTTTACTCCAACATCTGGAACAGGCGTAACTTTTTCATCTATTCCTTCTACCTATGTTGCTTTGCAAATTAGGTATTCTATTTTAACTGATACAGCAGGTCCGCTCGGAACTTTTAGATTTAATGGAGATACAGCAACCAATTATGGATATCACACTTTACAAGGGACTGGCTCAACAGCCATTGCTGGTGGTTACACTTCACAAACAAATATCTTAATTTCTGAAGATCAATTAGGCGCAAGCACTACCCGACCTACTGTTGGTATCATCGATATTCACAATTATGCTTCAACGACTCAAAATAAAACAGTTAGAATTTTTGCAGGAAGTGACCAAGTAACAACAGGAACTGTTGCTTTAATTTCTGGTTTATGGAGATCTACTTCTACTATTACAAGCGTAAGTGTGAATTTTATTGGTGGCGGAGCAAACTTTGCTTCAGGTTCAACAATTGCACTATATGGAATCAAGGGAGCATAAATGGCAATAACATACGAACCAATCGCTACCACAACTTTAGGCAGTGCAGCAAGCAGTATAGGTTTTACAAGTATCAGTTCTGCCTATACTGATCTCCGCTTAGTTTTGTTTAATATACCTTCTACGTCTTATGTTGGAACTGCGCTATCCTTTAATGGTGCTCCTTCTGGAGCAGTGTATTCTTTTACTCAACTATATGGCAACGGGTCTTCTGCTACTTCGCAAAGAACAACTTCATCAGATGCTGTTTATGTAACTGACCCATACCCAAATCACACAGGAGTTTATATGGTAACGATGGATATTTTTAGTTATCGCTCAAGTGCAAGAAAAACAGTGCTTGCAACTGCTGCTTCTGATGGAAATGGATCAGGGTATATTGAATCAACTGTTGGTTTATGGAACTCAACAGCCGCTATAACTTCTTTATATTTAACATCGGTTGGCGGTAACTTTAATACAGGCACTACAGCCACACTATACGGAATACTAAAGGCGTAAAATGGCAAATACATACACACTTATATCAAGCAATATACTAAGCAGTTCAGCTGCAAGCGTGACTTTTTCTGCCATCCCTTCGACTTATACGGACTTAGTTATTAGAACTTCAGTTAGAACAGATAGAAGTTCAGCAGTTGATGGAATCAACATAGGTCTTAATAATACTTCTACAAATTATTCTTATACCTATTTAAGAGGCAGCGGTTCAGCAGCCTCTAGTTCCAGAGATGTAATTTACAGCACTTTTAGAAATATGGATGGCGCGACAGCAACTTCCAATACTTTTGCTAGTAATGAAATCTATATACCAAACTACGCTGGACCAACTAACAAACCTTTTTCTGTAACTGGAGCGCAAGAGGATAATCAAACGACTGCTTATATTGAAGCATACGCTTTTCTCTGGAGCAATACAGCCGCAATTTCTTCAATCGTATTCAGCCCTTATGTTGGTCCAAATTTTGTAGCAGGTTCATCATTCTATCTATACGGCATCAAATCTAGTTAAGGAGCAATAATGACAACAGCAATCGAAATCAACTGCACAACAGGCGAGGTCATCGAACGTCCTTTGACAGCCGAAGAACTGGCAGCCAATGAAGCAGCAGCAGCACAGGCTGAAGCAGATCGTGCAGCAGCAGAGGTTAAGGCAGCAGCAGATGCTGAGGCTAAGACTGCGCTACTTGCAAAACTAGGCATCACAGAAGACGAAGCAAAGCTACTTCTAAAGTAACCAATAGCGTTGTTTAAGTGCGCTATTAGAAGCTGTACTGCATACGCTGTTATTAAAGGAATGTGCGCTAAGCACGACAAACAATACCGACAATCAAGGAGTTAGCAATGGCCTATGGCGATGACATCACGGACGCAATTCCCTATCCACTGTCCAACCCAGCAGGTACACAAACCTTTGCTACTACTGGTATTGCCTACGACGTCTCCTTTGGTGGCCTACCGTTCTTTCTAACTACTGGTGATGAGAACCCTTATCGTCGTGTCACTGCCCAGTACCGCAAGAACCAAGTAGATATGAGCCGCGAACCAGGTGAGCAAACACTCACCGGTTGGTGGCTACGATCACAGTCTAGCTTCCATCTTGGTCAAGGCATCAAGTTCTTTGAACCACAGCAGGATGAATCCCTTCGCTTTCAATTTACTTTCAGCAAAGGTTTAGATGTCTGGACTAAGGGACAAGCAACCTTACTTAAAGATGTCAGTTCATACTCATCAGTAACCAACGGGTTGCAGACTAACAAACGCCCATACCAGGCTGCTAGATCTATTCGATACAGCAGTAAGGATGCAGTCCTTGTTTGGGATGGCTACAAAATTGACAAGGTAGAAGCAGATGGAACTGTAGTTTCATTTGTTAACTACACACCCGGTACTGACTACCCAATTCTTTCTGTCTGTGATGATGGAACCTACGCCTATTGGGTAACTAACAAGGTTGGTACTAACAGGCTACAAGTCAACAAGCGACCACTGGACTCAAGTTCAGCAGCAACAGAGATGTTTACCAGTGCGACTATCACAGCAACTAATGCTGTTATTGAGTTCACAAAAGAGCGTCTTGTTATGGCTGTCAACAACAGCGTCTATGAGTTTGCTATCTCAGCAGTGGCGCTACCTACTGCAGTCTATAGCCATCCGAACGCAGCATTTACTTATACAAGCATCACTTCATCTGGTGCTGCTATTTACCTATCAGGATACAACGGCATCCAGTCAACTATCCAGAAGTTTACTCTGACTACAACTGGTGCAATGCCAACACTGACTAGTGCTATCACTGCAGCTGAACTTCCAGTAGGTGAAGTTGTATTTAAGGTCTATTACTACCTTGGTTATATGGCTATTGGCACAAACCTTGGTCTTCGTGTTGCAGATGTATCTGTATCAGATGGATCTATTGCTTACGGCCCATTGATCTTTACCTCAGAGCAACCAGTCTATGACGTTGCAGGATACGACAAGTACCTATGGTGTACTACAAATGTAGATGGAGCACCTGGCATTAGCCGCGTTGACTTAGGCCAACAGGTAGGCACACAGTTAGTCTTTGCTTATGCTTGGGATCTGTATGATCCAACCCTTACAGGTTTCTACACAACAGCTTGTGCTTTTGTAGGCAACACTGACCGCCTAGCTTTTGTTACTTCTAACAACGGTACAACAAATGGCAAGGTATACATTGAAGCATTAACACGGTTGACTGCCCTTGGAACAATGCGTGTGGGCTACATCCGTTACAACACTCTTGAGAACAAGATCTTTAAGTTCTTGCAACCACGTTATGACTCAGCCAATGGTGCTCTTAACATCTACTCTATTGATGCAGAAGGTAACCAATACAAGATTGGTTCCTTTGACCAAGGCGCAGACATTACCCAGATTGGTATTCCATACCCTGCTACACCTCAGCAGTATCTAGGCTTTAAGTTTGAAATGAACAGGTCAAGTACTGATACATCTAAGGGACCATTGTTTACTGGTTACCAGGTGCGAGTACTGCCATCTATTCCACGTCAGCGTTTGATTCAATACCCAGTAGAACTCTATGACTACGAGATGGATAAGTTTAATAACCCTGCAGGTTATGAAGGCGGGGCTTATGACCGCTTGCTTAATATGCAAAGCATTGAAAACCTTGGAGACTTAATCAAGGTAGAAGACTTCCGTACTGGTGAGTCATACCTTGGTCTAATCGAAGAGATGGACTTCATTAACAAAACCCCTACCGATAAGCGATACTCCGGCTACGGAGGCTTGCTACTAGTCACAATCAGAACGGCGTGATATGAGTTCTATGTTAATCAACAATGGCAGCTTATTGTTCTCAGGTATCTGGGCATTTTGCGAAACAGTAGTTATCTTTACTGCAGCCTATAAGTTCTTTAGCAAGATGAACCGTCGCCTAGACCGTATTGAATACCAGTTATATGAGAACGGTGGCGGGTCTATGAAGGACCAGATCAATGCTATCTGTGAAGACATTACTGAACTCAAGATCAATCAAGCAATTATTAAGACAAAGGTAGAGGCACAATGAGCCAGCGTGCAGATTTCTTGGCAGTAGCAACAAAAGAAATTGGAACTATAGAAGGACCAAAGGATAATGAAACGAAGTATGGCGCGTTTACTAAGGCTAATTTCCTACCTTGGTGCGGCAGTTTTGTTATGTGGTGTGCTCATCAGGTTGGTCTTAAGATCCCAAATGTCGTAAGCACACACCTTGGTGCTGAGAAGTTTAAGGGTACTGGTGCTTGGAGCAACGCAGCTACTGCTAAGCCAAAGCCAGGAGACTTAGTATTCTTTGATTTTGCAGAAGGCGGCAACCCAATAGATCACGTAGGTATTGTGGTCAAAGATAACCAGGATGGAACAGTTACCACTATTGAAGGTAATACATCTGGCGATAAAAAGAAGTCTGCATCAGAGCGCAATGGTGGAGAAGTAGTACAAAAAGTTCGTGCGTATCTTACTAACAATAAGAAGAAGTTACCAGTGTTTATCGTTGGATTCGGCTCACCTAAATTTGCTGAAGCAACAGTATATACAACCGCAGATGCCGCCAAGGCTGCTGCATTAAAGGAGAACAAATGAAGTTCAATAATAAAGTACTAGATATGTGGGCAAAGTGGTTCGTCGGTAACGCACTGACAGCAGTGGTAGTTATCGGAAAGTCCCCACTAGATTTTGCAGCAGCAGACTGGAAGCACGCAGCCAATGCAATTTGGTTAGCACTAGTCCCAGTAGTAATTGCTTGGGCCAACCCTAAGCACGCATTAACTATGACTACACCTAAGTAAAGTTTGACTGCAAGGCATACAGGAGGTCGGTCCCTACGGGGACCGGCCTTCTTTTTTTGTGCCTAAATTTTGTCTACTGAACAGGGAACAATTACTAGATTGCCACAGGAAACACAGGTAGCATCAAGGAAATACCAGACTAGCTCGTAGTCTTCAAAGGAGCACATAACGTTAAAGACTTGTGAGCCACAGGTACAGACGTGGATGGGTCCTAAACCCCGCAGATCGGCCCCGTAAGGCTCTTTAATGCCATCGTAGGGCTTGCGCCTGCGGTTCATTCTTGGCAGGGTGAGTAGACGGAGTACCATATTGCTCGGCACGGCTCCCTCCTGCGGGTCGGTCGCCTCTCGGCTTTCAGCCTCGGCCCCGTAAGGGGCCACTGTAAATTCGCTATCGCTCATATTGTAATCGGCGAGCCTAGTATGTGTCTTACGACACGCCGTAGTAGACTAGTAACTATGACAACATTGGTAGGTATCTCTAGTAACGACTTCGTCGTAATGGCAGCTGACTCGCAGATTACTGACGGCGATCAACGTATCATCTCGGTCGAAACTCCCAAGATAATCTGGGTAGGTAAATACCTATTAGGCCTTACCGGTGACTCACGTCCTGGTGACATCCTTGCGTACTCGTGGAAGCCACCACTATATCGTGGTGAAGATCCTGTGCGTTTTATGGGTAGCAAACTATTACCTAGTATGTCTGTTGCGTTCAAAGAAAATAACTATGAACCAGACCAGAAGGAAATGAACTTTGCGTTCCTCTTATCTTTCGATGCCAACCTGTTCTCGGTAGGTGGAGACTTGTCTTTCAATACCAGTGAACGTGGTCTGTTTGCAGCAGGCTCAGGCGGTAACTATGCGTTGGGGTTTTTGTACGGATTAGAAAGCAAAATGTACAGAACACCAGAGATGGCAAAGATAGCTGCAGAAAAAGCAGTCAAGATCGCGTCGGTTCTTGACATCAATACATCCCCACCCATACAGTTAGAGATCCAAGAGAGGAGTTAAAATGTTAGTAGGAATCGCTATTGGTTTAGTAGTTGGATTCGTTGCAGCTTATGGTTTTGATACTTGGTTGCAATGGAAGGATGACCACAAGTGGCAATAGAAGATCCAAAGGAACTACTGCTGCACGTATTGCATAACAAAGATGCAAGTCGTGACCGCAGTATGCAGACCGAGGTTGGTCCATCAGAGATTGGTAGTTGCAAGCGCAAGGTCTGGTACAGATTAAACGCACAGCCACATACCAATGAGAACCAATCAAAGCTGGCTGCCATTATGGGTACTGCTATTCACGCTGCAATTGAAGAGGCTATTGGTCACATAGATCCAGAAGGCAAAGAGTATTTAGTTGAGACTGCTGTTGCCTATGGTGATATGAAAGCACACGTAGATTTATTTATACCTAGTACCGGTGCAGTCATTGACTGGAAGACCAGCAAGATAAAGAACCTGAGCTACTTCCCATCCAAGCAACAGCGTTGGCAGGTACAGGTTTATGGATACTTACTATCAAAGAATGGATACAATGTTAAAACGGTTAACCTTGTTGCTATTGCTCGTGATGGTGCTGAGAAAGATGTCAAGGTACATACAGAACCTTATGATGAAAGTATCGCGCTAGAAGCATTTGAGTGGTTAGCAAATGTAAAGGCAAGTCAAACCTTGCCAGAGCCTGAGAAGGACCAATCATTTTGTAAAGACTATTGCCAATACTATGATGAGTCTGAGACTATGGGTTGCGGTGGCTTAAAAAAAGAACGTATCGTCCTTAGTGAATTGATTATTGAGGACGAAGCAGTTGACAAGAACGCACTGCTTTACTTACAGTTAGACAGCAAGATCAAAGAGTTAGAAAAAGAAAAAGATTCCTTGAAGGCATCCTTTGAGGGAACTACTGGAGTAACACCTAGTGGTGTAGAAATCAGCTGGTCTATTGTTAAAGGTAGAGAAACAGTTGATGCAAAGGAAGTTGAGAAACTTCTAGGGTTTGTACCGAAGGTTGTCGGTAACGAATCTGTACGACTTAACATCAAAACTATCGGAGGAAAGTAAATGGCTGCAAACGAAAACACAAAGTTCCAAGTGAACTTTAAGACAGGCGATGGTTCACTCATCAACTTGTACGCAACAGATATCAAAGACCTTGAGACAGGTCTAACAGATCTATCAATGGTTGCTTCCCTAATCAAATCAACATCAGCAGAACTAGGTTCAGTACCAGTACGCACGGTTGAGCAGATTGCAAAGCAGTTTGAAAACCCACCAGTTGTTGCACCACCTACAACTAACTATGTTGAAGCACCAGGGTCTAAGTCTTGTAAGCACGGACCAATGGCTTTCAAATCAGGAACATCAGCTAAGGGTCCTTGGCAGGGTTATATGTGTAACTCGCCAAAGGGTTCACCAGATAAGTGCGAGACTATCTGGGTTCGTTAACCTGTGCGAGGGCCTTGGAACTTCGAGGATCCACGCTGTAGGGGCATAGACACAGAACTATTTTACCCACCAGAGGCAGAGAAACCACCAGAGATGGATTTACTTCTATCTATTTGTGGTAACTGCAGACACCAATCCGAGTGTGCTGAGTGGGGAATTAAAAACGAACGCTTTGGTATCTGGGGTGGGTTAACCCACGGCAAGAGAGCAAGGATTCGTACACAAAGAGGTATCACTATTCCGTTTGGGGAGTTTAATGCTTAGCTTACAGCGTGCGTGGGGAACAGTCCTCACCAAAGCAACTCCCCTGCCGGATGTGTGGAAAGATCTTGTACCTAAACAGATTAAGTTTCGACGAGGGCAAGTGTGTATGGTAGCTGCTGCGCCCAACGTAGGTAAGTCTATGTTTGCTTTGGTCTATAGCATCAGAGCAAAAGTACCTACCTTGTTCTTCTCAGCAGATACTGACACAGCAACAGTAATGTTGCGATCTGCTGCACATACATCTGGTCACAACCAGGTAACAGTTGAACAGAACCTATCTGGTAACTCCCATTACTATGACAAACACTTTGAGAAGTTAAGTCATATCAAGTGGGTCTTTGACTCTAGTCCGTCACTCGATGATATCGAGTTAGAGATCAAGGCATACGTTGAACTCTATGGCATTGCTCCAGAACTAATTGTCATAGATAACTTAATGAACGTAGCAGCAGAAACAGATAATGAATGGGCAGGCTTGCGTGCGATTATGATGGAGCTTCACGATATGGCACGCAAGACCGAAGCCTGTGTACTGGTATTGCACCACGTCTCTGAACAGTCTGAGTATGGTTCACCTACCAGACCACCAGCCAGACGTGCTATCCACGGTAAGGTCAGTCAGTTGCCAGCGTTAATCCTAACGCTAGGCTTTGACCCAGCCAGTGGTGATCTCAACATAGCAGCGGTGAAGAACCGCTTTGGTAAGCACACAGCAGATGCTTCTGATTATGTAACTTTAGTTGCCGATTATGCTGCCTGTCAGATCTCTGACAAAGATGCGTATGGATCAATGTTAAGTAGAGATGTACGTTCTGGGTATAATGGTAGTCATACACCGATAGATGAGTGGAAGGCAGCGATGGGACAATGAGTAACACAGAGATCCAGTATGTTAAGAAGCGCATCAAGCAACTAGAAGCTGATATGGCTAACCTAGTAATGGCATTGATTGAACTCAAAGTATTTAAGATTAAGATTGATAAAGATGGCAACGCTATCTACGACACTGGTAAAGATGAGCAGTCCGAAGTACAATAAAGCTAAAGGCGCTGCCTTTGAGATAGATGTAATGAAATGGTTTCGTAGTCTTGGTGTACTGGCTGAACGCTTACGTTTAGCAGGCAAAGATGACGAAGGTGATTTAGTATGTGTTGTCTCCGGAAAGACATACATACTAGAACTCAAGAACACGGCAAGGCTAGACCTACCGGAGTTCTGGAGGCAAGCAGAAGTTGAGGCGCTTAACTACGCGAAGGCAAGAGGTATCGGGGAAGTACCACTGCATTACGTTGTAGTTAAGCGTCGCAACGCTGGCATAGACAAGGCTTGGGTGGTCCAAGACTTAACACAATGGTTAAAGGAAAAGCAATGACACCAGTACCAGAAGGAATTATTAGTACATCAACAGGTCCAGCAGAAGCGGTACAAGAAGTTGTACTAGAAGAAGCAATAGCAGAAGCTGACGCAGAAGAAGCGGTAGAAGAATATGATTTGCCAGAACTGTCATAAGGCAGGAGAAGAGAACGGCCTTACCCACTACAAGCGTTCAGCTCAGTGGCACGATAAGTGCGATGATAAGGGGTGTGTATGCCAGCACAAGACTGGGCCAGGGTACGTAAAACGGGCAGATACAAAGGTGCCGTTGATGCAAACTCAATCCCCATAGGACCAATCGTTGCCAACTATGGCGGTGAAGTAAGAGAAGGTAAGTCCTGTTCGGTGCGATGCGTACTACACAGTGACTCCCGCAGGAGTGCGGTAATAAATACTGTAGATAATTTATACTTCTGTCACACCTGCGGTAAGGGCGGTAACGCTGCTAACTTGGTGTGCATACTAGAGAATGTGGAGTTCAACGATGGCCTCAAGCGTGCAGTCGAAATCGCTACTGGAAGCGGCGCAACGATACGCTCAGGAAATAACTCCAGAGGTTCTAGTCGCACTCGACGAACGTGGGATCTCTGAACGTGTAGCTGCACGCTACCAGTTAGGTACCGTTGTTGACCCTGCTAATGGTCACGAGATGCACGAAGGATGGATCTCTATTCCCTACATCACTGCCAGTGGTAGTTGCGTAGGCTTTAAGTTTAGACGAACAGATGATGCTAAGCCTAAGTATGGTTCACCTACTGGGCAGAAGGCACACCTGTATAACGTCACTGATGTAACTGTTATGTCACCATACATTGTGGTGTGCGAAGGTGAGTTAGACACAGTCATTACTAGTGGAGTGCTCGGTATCCCAGCTGTTGGTGTACCTGGAGTGCAGGCTTGGAAGCCACACTTTGCCAAACTCTTTGGCGGTTATGAAACTGTATTTGTAGTAGGAGATAACGACATTAAAGAAGATGGGTCTAATCCTGGTGCTGAGTTCAGCAAGCGCGTGGCGAATGAGATATTGAACTCAACTATTGTTACACTACCACCAGGTATGGACATCAACGACTACTACCTAGCACACGGGGCAGATGCCACACGTGCTTTGCTAGTAGGTGAGAAGATAGGTGAGTAGAGACGAATGGCTACAAATGGTACAGACTTTGCAGCATATGGGCTTCCAGATCCTGGAGATCAATATGGAAACAGAGACCTTGTTAATACGGCCTACACCGACAAGATAGATGCAGCTTTCATAACAGATGTCTGGCGCATTATGGACCAAGCAGGTAACCTGCTGGTGCGTAAGCACCACGACTACGGCCCAAAGAACATTGCTCACTCACCAGGTGGACCGCTTAATGGTTTGCGTGTGCGTATGTGGGACAAGATTGCACGCATCAATAACTTACTAGACTCAGGTGTTAAACCTAGTAACGAGTCCTTGCGTGATAGCTTTATAGACTTACTTAACTACTCAGCAATAGCAATGATGGTACTTGACGGCGTATGGCCCGAGGTTCCGGAACCAGACTGTGACTGAATTAAACCCATCTATTTATGAGATAGCACCGAGTGTTGCTTACACAGTAGCTCAGCGTTATCCAAAGTTTGTTGAGCGTGAAGATGTAAAGCAAGAGTGTCTGCAATGGGCATTGACTCGTGCTAACTACATCAACGAGC
>SESB01002149.1_pt1 | contig 11907 bp, 9 predicted proteins | sample 3171441 | NCBI WGS metagenome assembly SESB01 (sample SAMN06051867, study PRJNA518727) | freshwater metagenome | biome: subpolar coniferous forest; feature: holomictic lake; material: water; isolation source: holomictic Lake 227, 6 m depth | place: Canada: near Kenora, Ontario | collected 2014-07-08...
TTTATAAAATCGCATAAATTCAATTCATGATTATTCAGCAACTCGAAAATCAAAAACCTTTTATAACCAAAGATGGCTCTGTCATCCGCAGCATTCTTGACCGCACCAACGCGCCCGTTGCAATGCAAAGTCTGGCGGAAGCTTCTTTGAAGCCTGGGCAATCCACTCAACGCCACTACCACAAGGTCAGCGAGGAATTTTATTTTCTGCTTGAAGGCACCGCGCTCATGGATCTTGACGGCACGACTCGCAAGGTTGGCCCCGGCGACGCCATTCTTATTCCCGTTGGCGCGCGCCACCAGATCACCGCCGAAACTAATCTGCGACTTCTCTGCTGTTGCGCGCCGCCATACGACCACGCCGATACGTATTTTGACTAAGCCGCAAGTGGGAGAGGGTTCCGTCAAATGCTTCCGCCTATCACACATGCGCTCAAAAATTTGTGTTGCCTATGTGACAGGTATGTGCCCAAACATTTGTGTTGCCCATGTGACTGGTATGTGCACGCGCTTCTAAAGCGCTGCTACTGAAACTGCTTCTTGCGTTGCCGTGACACAACCCAATCTGATCAAGCAGACTTATTCTCCCAGGGCGCGCGCCACGGCTTTCTGAAACACGGCCTCGTCGGGATTGATACCAGTCCATTCCTGAAAAATTTGCATTGCAAGTTGCACAAGCATTTCCACGCCATCCACAATTGGGCAACCCATCTCGCGGGCGGTTTTTAAAAACGGGGTGACGCGCGGATTTGTAATGACATCCACCACAGTCATTTTTTTGTTCACGCTCTGCCAATCAACTGGAACCAATTCCAACTCTGGTGCGGCGCCTAGATGCGTGGCATTCATTAAAATTTCCGTGCCCTTGGGAATAGTGATTTTGCCCGCCCACGGCTGCCATTGCGCGGGAACGCCCGAAGCCTTTGTGACGGTTTGCGCCACTTCAACTCCTTGAGATTCCCGCCGCGTGCACAGGGTTATATGTGATGCGCCCGCCCACGCAAGTTCAACCGCCATGGCTCTTCCAGCGCCACCCGCTCCAAGCATGGCAACTCGCTTGCCTTTGATCGCCGTGATTTTTTCAATGGCCTTCACCACGCCCTTGCCATCATTATTGTGGCCAGTTAGCCGACCATTTTTTATGGTCATGTAATTCACCGCGCCAATGGCTTTGACATCTTTATCCACTTCATCAAGGTGCGGTATCGATGCCACTTTATATGGAACGGTGATACAAGCGCCAGCAAATCCCAAATCCCGAACGCCGGCAATGGCGGCCGCAATTTTGGATTCCGACTGCACATCGCATTTCCAAAACTGCCATTGCAATCCGTAATGCGCATACACGGCATCAAACATTCGGTCGATTGGATTTTCGGCAACTGGATGACCCAACATGCAAGTCATTTGTTTTTGTGGGGGAAGGATTGCTTGTGACATGATTGAAATTATAAGGGATGGAAATTTTTTATAAACAGCCAACAGTCATTTGTGATCAAGTACATGCGCCAACTATGTGCGGGCTTCATCTAGCGCCGTAGGACGATGGCTATGTATTCAGGCGGTGCTCGCTGCTACTGTCGTGGTATTTCGTGCAGCAGGCCTTGCGCCTATTGGCACAAAATGTCCCCAGCGCGATACTTCGATTAAATCACCCATTGTGCTTGGCCAATTTGTTTTTGAACACAGCCGCAGATCAACAAGACCTTCAAGTTCCGCGGGATCAATATTTGAAATTGTTTGAGTATGCGCAGCGTTGGAGCGCGCCGACGCATGTGACTGCACGCTTGCAATTCTAAAATCACGGTCGCCCGGAAAAATAGCCAGCGTCACAGTGCACGCTTTGCAACCTAGGCGCTGTACGGCGGCAACGGCCAGGTCGCGTGCGATCAACGGACCCGCGCGGTCGGCCTTCCAGAAATCTTTTCCAGACATCGCGCCACCACCAATCGCTACGCGTGGCCCGTAAAAATCAACCACCAGTTTTTTACCAGAGAGTCCGTTGTCGCCATGCGGACCACCCTCCACAAAATCGCCGGCCTCGTTCACCAACAAATCAAGCGACGGCGAAACATGTAGACCCGGCACCAGCGCCGCAAAATTCCGCGCGTCATCAAGCACGCGGTTGTGAATGGCGCGGCGCACCGCCACCGCGTCCCAATCCGCGGCGTGTTGCGCGGAAACCGACACGCGCTCCAGCGTCCAGTTGTTGCCGTCATCTGATTCGCGCACAAACACAATCAATTTTCCATCAGGACCAAGGCGCAGATTATTTTTGCTTTGGCCCAATCGATGCAGTCCAAGCGCAAGGTGGCGCACCAACGCATGCTCCACCGGAAGATAATGCGTGCCCGGCGTGCTGCATGCGTAGCCTGTGACAATAGATTGGTCGTCGGCCACCTCGCGAAACGCCGCCTCTCCGGACAACAATGGACCAAGACACAAATCCGTTTTTATTTTCAGGCGGCCAGGCAGTGGCGCAAATACTCCGCCATATCCCGCAGACTTGTACACGTCTTTCGCCAGCGCCTTCAAGTCAATTTCTTTCGCGCCTTTGCACGCAACGCGGCCATCAATAAAAACCACGTCTCGATGCAACGCAACTTCCACGCCAACAAGCGCGCGCCGTTCCAAGCGCCGAGCCTGTTTCACAATGGCGTCAGCGATCGCGTCGGCAAGTTTGTCTGGATGGCCAGGCAACACAAATTCCGCGGTGCGAAGAATGGAGAGCGGGGGATTTAAATTAGTCATGGAACACCACTTTCAGTTGCGCCCAGTGTTCAACCAGGCCTTCAAGGTCATTGCAAGTTGAGTTGCCTGGCGTTAACGCAACGCCAAGCCGAACATCTTTCAGAATGGCGCGCGCCACAACGCCTGGCGTGCCAACAAATCCATCGGTGACAATCACGGCGCGGCGCACCTTGTGTTTGTGTATGTGCTGTGCCACGCACTCAATGCACGTGCCCCCGGTTGTGCTGCACTCGCCCGCACGCATTTGTTTCAGCGTGACATCAACAACCCGCGTAGAAAACAAATGCACGAAATTGTGAACCCATTGTGCGTTATCCAAAATTGCGCCGTACAGCGCCTCGGTGCAATCATTCATGCTGCCCGACACGTCTAAATACACATGCACTTGCTGGCCTTTAGGCGCCATGCGTTTCATGTTCAAGTGTTCTTGATGCAGCAACGGCGCCGCGCCGATTGCGTTCAGCACCACCGATCGACGCATCAAGCGCGGAATGGGCGACTCCACGCACACGCCGTCCATTTGGAAATTATGCACGCGCCCGCTTCCAGAATGATGCGACATGGTCCGCAAAAGTTTGTTCAGCGCTCCACGGTTGCTGCGGGGCGCGTGGCACACCGTTTTTGAAACAAGCAAATCATGCAGCGACCTTCCGTGGATTGGATTGTTGGGTCGCGGCCATTGCTCCACAATTCTTCGTACTTCTTGCAGCAATTGCGGCGAGCGAGTTTCCAAACGTCCCGCGCTTGAAGCGCCTGCGACCTCGCTGAATTCCCCCGATGATTCAATCTGTAATGCAACCAATTCACTAGCGGTTTTGCCATCTGTTGCGCACGATGATCCACCAGACTCTTGATCACTGGAAGGATTTTCTTCGGTGTGATCGCCCAGTAATTGCACTTGCGCAAATTGTTCATCGCTGATTGCGCCGCGAAAGGCCTGGCGCAATTCCTCATAGGTTGCGCCTTGCGGCGTGTACAACCTTTCATACAGCGGTGCCAAATGTTTGTGCTCTGGTTGCAGCAATACCGGTGGAGTTGTCACTCGCACGCCCGCGATCCACACATTGGTCGGCCGTAGAAAACATTCAGGAAATTTGTACTCGCTGTAGATGTCAGTGAGAAGCGCTTGATACGGGCGCTCTGGAAACAACTGACACAACATGGAATTAATCACCGCGTCAAACACCAAATTGTCCAGTGGCGTGGCGCGTGGAAACAACCGCGTGTGTCCCAGCACCACGTGGTGCAACTCATGCATGGTCAACATCACAAGTTTTTCTGGCGTATCCGCGTGATGTGAAACCCATTCTGGATTTATCAGAAAGCGCGGCCGCAATGTGCACTCAACCGCGGCGGTTGCAACACGAGTGGTCTCCACAATTTCCGCAAGGCTTAACAACGCCGGCAAACAATATGTGCCCGACGGAAACGCACCAAGCAATTGATCAGCAATGCTTGTGGCGGGAGTTTGATGTGGCAATGTTTGCAATGTCATACGGGAGCCTTCCATGAAAGTGGTGCGATAAGAGTGACGGAGCGTTTGATTTGATCGCTTGTGATCACGGGAGGTCGATCGCGAATAAATATTCCGCCCGAGCAACGGGCAAGAACGGCTAGGGCAAGTCGTGGGTTGTCGCTGATGCCAGGGAACACTTTGCCCGGCGTGTTGACAAGAACCGCCGCGACCGGAGGCAGCAACATGAGTTCTGGGCAAGGCAAATTGGCGGCGTCGGTGAGCGCTTGCCAACCATCGCCATCATCCGGCATGTCAACGCCAAATGTTTCGCAGAACTGCGTGAATAAAGAACAGGGTTCACGCGGCAAGTCCGTCAGAATGCAAATGCGATGGCAATGATCCACGCCTGAATGAGTCACCGCCGTGTTTGGGCGACAACTCATGTTGTGAAGCAGCGATGCGCCGGCGACGGTGGGCACGTGTTCCGTTGGCAATTGAGCGCACGTTTTATGTGGATTCCGCCACGCGCCAACACAAGTTGGTTTTTCCAGCATGCGGCGTTGATTGAAATTCGCGCGCAATTTCATATCAAGCGGCTCCCGCAAGAACGACCGAGCCACTTTCAAAACCGCTTGCGCACAACGCGCGAACGCTGCGCCACGAATTTAAAACCGCGTGAACATCGTCTTCGGTTTGAATGTGGTTGGCTGAAAAAAGTCCCGCAAGCAAGTTGCGTATCAGTGGTTCTTCTGGATTGTCAGCGGCAATGTCGGCCAGTTGCTTCACAATAGCTTGCCACGCGCGGTGATTGGCCGAACCGGCTGTGACAAACTGTTTTAAATTTTGCTGTGTGCACACCAACGTAAACAACCCTGCGGCTTGCTCGGCCACAGCGGCAATCATGCGCGCCGCCGCGCCGCATTCCATGAGATGCACCGCAAGCGCGTGGCGCCCCCCGGATGGAAGATGCGCCAACGCGTCTGCGGCGTACGAAGAAAGTTCTTGAATGGTTAATTGGGTGAAGCCCACCGCGCGCAACACGCGGCGCACTGGATCTCTCTCACACGCCAAAATTCGCCGCGGATCCGTGGCGTCCAGCTTTAATGTTTTCCAAATCTGATTGTGCGCCACAAGCAAGCGCGCGCCGTCAATCTTCACGCCTTGCGCGCGCTGCGGCAGCGAGTTGATAAGGGTGAGCCATGTTGAATCGCATAGTCGCGCGCCTGGTTGCGCCACGCACCTCGCGGCGTGCACGGCCAACATATTTTGAAACAGCATCGCGGCGCGCCGACCACTAAGTGAAATTCCAAGCTTGCTGGCGTGTTGCACAATCTCGCGCGTGTAATCCACCAGCACCTCGCCAACGGATTCTTTCACCAACACAATTTCTTGTTTGATGAATTCAACCGCGCTCGAAATGCTCGCCGCCGTTTCTGGCTGCAGCGCGCGGACTTCGCTGGTGATCACTGCGCGTTGATCCGCGTCGCTGAGACCGCTCCACGATGGAATCTCAATCACAAAACCAAATCGATCCGCAAGCGCCGGATCAAGTGGCTCGCTACCTAGGTAACTGTCCGCGGAAATGTCATTTGTGTCCGCCGGCGGATTCATGGCCGCCCACCGAAATCGCAATTGGGTCAACTCCATTCCTTGCACTTTCTTCTCGTGAATAATGGGAAAAAGCCTGTTCAACATGTCCGGGCGCGCGCGCGAAATTTCATCAATAAATACGGCCTGCGCGTTCCACACTGACGCGGGAGTTTGCACAAATGTCAACGTTCCGTTGGCGTTTGGAAGTGGGTAGCCAATCAAGTCGTCGTAGTTCACCAGGCTTGCGTTGTAGTGACGCCATTGCAAATGAAGCGCCTCGCACAAACGGCTTAGCAACAAACTTTTCGCGGTGCCATGCGCGCCCACAAGCAACAACGGAGTTTCTGTTGCAAGCGCCGCAAGTATCACGGGCTCCAGCGAGTCCAAACCAACCACGCCAAGTTGCCGCAGTGGGTGCCGAGGCGGCGCCTTCGTTTTTTGCGGCAGACAAAGAGCGGCGGCAACATCGTTCGGGTTTATTTTTATGAAGGTGGCGCAATCATCTTCAGGTGTTATGGTTGCAATACTTAAGTTTGCGCCCCCAATATTGCTGACGGTGTTCAGTGTGTCGTTGCTGACGGTGTTGCTGCTCATGTCGTGACTCCACGACATCGAAAGCGGCCAGCTTGAAAAGGACGGCTACCCAACGCGGATAGCATTTGCGAGAAGCGTTTGAATTGAAGCATTTATGCACGGAAAGTGCTGTTTGCTGCAGGTTTCAAACCTTCGCCACATCACCCTTTTCAGGGCTGGTCTCAGCACCGTGTCCCCCGTGATTGCTCACTAGGATCGGTTGCTGCTTGGGCTTTATGGAGACCGCCCAATACTCTGGATGTACAACCACTATAGCACCGCGCACAGTGAATGCAAGTATTTGATGTACGCAATTACATAAATATTTAAAAATTTTACGGTTCACTTATTGCTGACAGGCTTGAAAGATATTTCCCGCCCGCATGCAATCGACCACTTAGCTTGCTGGACGCACTTTCAATGTGGCCCAAATAGTGAACGCAAGCATGATCGCAAACACGCCGTTGGCCAGTTGCATTTCATGTAGAGGTGATGCGTTCAAAAGTTGCGCAATCAAGCCCGGAATAATTTCTAGCAACGCGCCCGCGGAAATGCCCGCCAAATTTACCAGCGCAATCGCCGACGCCACGCGCTCTGGCGGCAATGACCTGCCTGCAATTTCAAAAGCCAAAGCCATGGAAGACAAGCCCGCGCCAATCAAACCAACATTCAGCGCATCAAACCACAGCGGCCAATCTGTTGGCACCAATAGCCAAAACAGAAACGCCGGCAGCGTAATCCACATGCTTGCAAGCAGCGTGCCGCGCGAGCCAAATTTGCCGCCCAACCAACCGGTCAAGGGGGAACCAATGGCAATACCCACAAAGAAACTTGACGCAATGAACACCGCCTCCGATTCCTTCCACGCCCACGACTCCGCCAGTTGCATGTTCCACATTCCGCCAAAGCCACACATGGTTCCGCAACTGCCGGCGTAAATCAGGCACGCCACACGCACATCAGCGCGCGCGAACAAGTCCTTCATGGTGTCAATGATGGAAAGTTTTTTCTGGCCTTCAACTTTTTTGTGTGTGCTTGCACCAAACCATGTGCGTGGCACATACATGTACAAAAGTAGCGCCAGTGGAACGGCGACAATGGAAACAATTTTAAGCGCCACGCGCCAACTTGTGGCGGCCTGCAATTCGTTGCCGCCCCACACGCCAACCACTCCGCCCAAACCAATCACCATGTCGGCAATGCCCATGAACAGCGCGAACAAATGCAGCGGCATTGCGCGACGCGTGATTGCGGCAACAGCGGGGCACGCAAATGCCGCGGCTGCGCCCAACAACGCCCGCGCCATAATGGCGCCAGCGAAGCCATCGCATTTGCTGAACAACGCGGCGGCAAAACCACTGGTCATAGCCACCACCGGCAGCAATCGCGCTGTACCAAAGCGATCAATCAATAGTCCCGCAGGAATTTGCGCCACCGCAAATGCAATGAGAAATGCCGTGGAAATAAACGCGGTTTGCAACGTGCTCAGACCAAGGTCTTGGGCAATTTCTGGCCGCAGCGGCGCGTATGAATTTTCAATTGCCTGTTGATAAAAATAAAGCAACAACATGGCGCCAAAGGCAAGCAGACCAATCTTCTTGGCTGGCAGCAATGGGTGAGTGGCGTTGTGATCTTTGGCGGTCATTGCTGGCTAAATCGTAACTCATAAATTCATCAGCGCTATTCTGTTCGCATGCTGGACATTCCCAATCGACATTCAGCAAGTGCGCCCGAGCACTGCCACGGTTTGGATTTCATCCGCGCGGCCATGATGATGCTGGTTGTGGTGTTGCACTCGTCTGTAAGTTTTATTCCGAACTCGCCTGATGTACTTTGGCCTTACCGCGATCCACAGTCCACAATGCTTGCGCCATTGATTGCGATTCCTATTCATATGTTCTCCATGGCGACCTTCTTTGTCATGGCGGGATTTTTCACCGCGCTCTTGTATCAACACCGCGGCGTGCCGGGGCTGATCGCCAACCGCGCTCGCTCCATAGCGCTCCCACTTGTTGTTGGCTGGCTTGTCATGTTTCCACTGGAGAGCGCCAGTTTTGTCATGGGCGCCATGCGCTCACCAATCATCGCTGGCCAACCGACTCCGTCACAAATGGCAACCACATTCTTGGAAAATCCGTGGGCCAATCCAACTCCAAATTATTTTTGGTTTTTGTATGACCTGCTTATTTTCTATCTTATTGCACTTGTATTCATTGGATTCAGCAAAGTTGTCCCGCGACAAATTTGTGCGTCCGCCGATTCATTGGCGCAAGCCTTCCTATGTGGGCGGCTGCGAATTTTACTTATTCCAACATTGGCAGCGCTGACATGGTGGAGCATGTTGCCCATGTCGGCGCCCGGAATAGATATTCCAGATATGACATTTGCACCTCGGACGAATGTTGTGGTGTCTTACGGAATCTATTTTTTCTTTGGATGGATTTTATATCGACACAAGGAATGTATTCAAGCTTTGAAGCCGCGGGCGGGCACACGTTTCTGTTGTGGCGTGTTGTGCTTGATAGTGGCCGTGGGATTTGAATTGAAATGGCAACTTCAATTACGCGACGGTCAGGACATGGCAAGCGACAGCATGCGCACTTTGTTTGTAGTGACCCAGGGCGCAATTGCGCTCACTACATGGCCGCTTATTTTGGGCGGCATTGGTCTTGCTGAGCGGTGGCTGCAGCAAACAAATACCGTAGTGAAATATTTTGTGGACGCAGCATTTTTCGTGTACCTGACGCACTTGCCAGTGTGCTTGCTGATCATTGTTTTGATGCGCGATTGGAATGCGCCTGGATATCTGAAAATGTTCTCGGCAATTGCTCTCACTTTTACAGTGGTGTTGTTGGCCTACGAAGCCGTACGCGCGGTGTTGCCTAAGCAGAAAGTCCAATCTGCGACCTAAAACCTAGGTCTTTTGTCAAAAATACAGGCTTTCTTTCGCAAAAACCCTGTCCCATGTCACAGTACTTGCACAACTAGGTTCACTATGACTCTGCCTATATATAGATACGCCCAAGCCATTTGCGATACGTCGCGCGCTGTTGTCAGCGGTGGCATGCGCATGTCTGCAATGCGTTCATGCATTGCCGCCACCATTGCCGCAACGTTCATGTGCGCGCCAACTCATGCGCAAGCGTATGACCCGGTCATCTCCGCATGGCGAGTGAATCTCACGGGCGCGGTCGGCTTCAACAATCTTGACGCCGATGTGCAGCAAGTTCGATACAGCTCCACCTATGTCTACGTCAACAGCAGTTCGGTGCCGTCGTATTCCATCGGTCCGTGGATGGGTAGCCCCAACACGGTCATCAATCAGAATTTTTCATTTCGCATATTGCGCACGCCCGTTGTGAAGACTGGCACCAAGACGCCAACGGGTTTGGGCAACATTGGAATCTGGGTCAACGGCGTTGGTATTTACAATTACTCTGACGGCCGTAGTTACAACAATAAAAACATTTGGCACAACGACGCCATTCGTGTGGAGGGTCAATCATTCGATGCGTGCGGCGGACATCCATCGCCCAACAACGAATATCACAATCACCAAAATGCGGCGTGTCTATTTAGCGAGTCTGACCAAACACATTCGCCCATCGTTGGCTACGCGTTTGACAGCTTTCCAATTTACGGTCCGTATGGCTATGCCAACGCCGATGGCAGCGGCGGCATCAAGAAAATGCGCAGCGGGTATTCGCTTCGCAACATCACCACGCGCACCACGCTTCCAAATGGCACCGCGCTGACGTCCGCCAATTACGGTCCAGCTGTTTCCACCACGTATCCGCTTGGATACTTCGCCGAGGATTACGCCTACAGCGCCACCAACGCCGACCTTGATCTGAACAATGTTCGCTTTTGCGTCACGCCTGAATATCCAAATGGAACCTACGCGTACTTTGTCACCATCACCGCGCCAGGTTCGCCGGCGTTTCCATACATTGTTGGTCCGTCTTATCACGGCGTGTTTGACACCAGCAATGCCATGGGCAAAGTCACCGTGCCAACAGGTGTGACCACATACAACCCAATGGATATGGATGATTCTGGAATGTTGGACACTTCCGACGTTTCACTTGTGTTGTTGAATATGGGTACATATGGGCCAGGCGATTTTGATGGCTCGGGCAATGTGGATTCAGCTGATCTCAGTCTTCTTTTATTGTCGATGTGACCACCGTGCCCACGCCAAACGCCAAACAAGTATTTGAAATTTTGGTGCGCGAACATTCGGACCGCCTTATGGCGTTCGCATACGCGGTGTGTCGCGATCGTTCTGCCGCGGAAGATGTGTTCCAAGAAACATTGCTGCGCGCGTGGAAGGGCCTTGATGGCTATGACAGCGAGCGCCCATTTGGAGCGTGGTTGCGCGGAATTGCGCGCAATACGGCGTATGAATTGTTCCGCAAAAATCTACGCACGGTGGATGACGCGGTGTTGAACGTCATCGCCACACAAGCCGATCGCTTTGATGGTTCGGCGGGAACGGAATTCCGCGAGCGCATGGACATTTTGGAGCAATGCATTGCGGCACTTGCGGGTCCATATGCGGAGACGATTGATTTGACCTATCGCGGCGGCTTATCAGTGGATCGAATCGCTGAACAAGTTTCGAGCACCACCGAAGCGGTGAAAAAAAGATTGCAACGCGGCCGCGCCATGATCGCCGAATGTTTGGCGCGCAAGGGGTTGCTGGCATGAACACAAATAACAGGGAACCCATGAACCAGAACGACAACAACCAAAACAATGTGCCGCATAATTTTCAAGCTAGTCAAGCTGGCGGCGACGAGAGTGAATTCACAGGCAATGGCGCGCACATGTTTGTGCATGGTTTGTTGCAGACGCACTTTCAATTACCACTGGAGCGCGAGCGCCGCATTGCGCGCGTGATGAACGCAATTCCAGATCCACAAAAAATCGCAACGCGTGGCTGGATGAAATTCATTCGCCAAAGCGGCGCGCTGATTGCCAGCGCGGCGGTGATTGCGCTGATGTTCATCATTGGTCCGCGCGAAGTTGAAGCCAGCGCGCAAGCCAAGGCCGTTGTGAATGCGGAGCAAAAACCACGCGATCGCCGCGTGCTCTTTCAACTTATTCCACCAAAGGATCATCCAGAGGGACCGGATTTTATTGGCTCGCTTGATATTCGTGACGCCAAACATTTGGTCATGACCATTCGTCAACCCGACGGAACGATTGAAGTGCGCGGCCGCGACGGCGAGCATTACTGGATGATTGATCGCGAAGGAAAGTTGCGCGATTTGCCTAGTGACATGCCGTGGCCAACATGGGTTCAATCGCCGCGCGGTGGTTTGCTTATTGACATGGCGGAGGCCGTGAGCCAAGGCTTGAACGATGAGTGGAAGTGGAGCCGCGCCGATGCGCAACTGGAAAATACGGCGTCAAAAGCGGGCGATCATTTAATTGCCACGCGTGTGAAGAACAAACCTCAAGAGCCCAACAAGATTGATGTGCGCATCAATCAAGCGACTGGTCTTGCGACGCATATTGAAATATCGTGGCCAG
>SESB01002150.1_pt1 | contig 11906 bp, 10 predicted proteins | sample 3171441 | NCBI WGS metagenome assembly SESB01 (sample SAMN06051867, study PRJNA518727) | freshwater metagenome | biome: subpolar coniferous forest; feature: holomictic lake; material: water; isolation source: holomictic Lake 227, 6 m depth | place: Canada: near Kenora, Ontario | collected...
TCCTGCACCAGGTGCCATCGCTTTGATCGGCGTGGCTGGTTTGGTTGCCCGTCGTCGACGCTAAACAATATTCGCTTACTGATATGACCTAATGACAACGCCGCCTTCAATGGGCGGCGTTGTTGTTTTTGCCGTGGCATGGCTAAAGACAATTTCATTTTGATGTGCCTTGTTTGTGAAATGCCGCATGCAAAGTTTTAAATGAAAGCGTCTCTTCGGATACCTTCCTTGACATGTCCTTTACCGCAATCGCTTTCACCTTTGTCAGCATGGGCGCCTTTGCGTATTTAATGTGGACACTGGTGCAAAAGCAGGAAAAAAACGATCCAAAGTTTGAGGAGAAATTGGCCGCCGATGACCGCCGCGCCAAGGCGAATAGGCAGGCGGCCGGCATGGAAGCTAGTGCGGCAACTGGGCAGGTTCCTAAGCAGATTGCGCCGCAATCACCTACAGAACCACCAAAGCACGCGCCGTAACGTTTGCGATCAGTTTAAATGGCTATTGAGGCGCTTACGCCAAGGTTGCCGCGTTCCCATCACGCAAAGTAAGGCGCTTCATGCGCATTTGACGCATTTCGGCCTGCAAACTGCGCCCAGGACACGCCGTGTGCGCTGGCGCCCATTCCTGATGCGTCTTCACGCGCGAAACGGACACGCCGTATTTGTTCATCATCACATTGAGCAGTTTTTCAAGCGCCGCAACTTGCTCATCGCTTGGGCTTTGCTCATCAAAATTGCCAAGGCAGCAAATACCTAAATTGCCCTCGTTGCACTCTTTGACATGGGCTCCCTGATATTTAATGTCGCGGCCCTCCCAAACACGGCCGCCACGATCCACCACATAGTGATAGCCAATGTCGCCCCAACCCTTGCCGCGATGACCCGTGCGAATAAGTTCCACACGCGCAGCGCTTGAACGCTCATCTTTGGCAAGAAACGGACTCATTCCGTCGTGATGCACCGTGATGTACTTCACCGGAAGCATGGGATTCAGAAGTGGCACAGAGGGGCAACCAGAACTTGGACACCAATTGTCACGGTCCAAAATAAAGGCGATGTCCTTTGATTTTGCGGGCTTTATGGCTGCAATTGCGGGCTTTGGCTTGGTGGTTGTTGGAGTGGAATCTTTCAGATCTGGCCAAACGGGATCGGGCATACGCGCCGATTTGTTGTTGGAAACGCAACCGGCAGCAAAGAGCAAAGCAAGCGAAAGAAAGCCGCGGCGATTTTTAATCGCTGATTCAGGCGCGCAAACTTGCTCAATTTGGCGAGCTGGATGTGTAGGCGCGGAATTTTTGGCTTGGTCGCTCATAAGAATTGCTTGCTTTCAATCGGTCGAAAGTAAATAAAGGCAACAGACTTTACGCAACAAACTTGTGTTCGTGGAAGTGGATTGGAAATTTTAGGCAAAATGTTGGCGAAAAAGAACGCGTTTCTAGGACGATTTTTTGTAAAAATTCTCAAGTTTTTCTCAAGATTTTTTGAATAAAAAACATCGCCGCACGACAAGAAAAACTGCCGATTTTTCCACCTTGAAGTGGCGTTTAGCGTAGAATGAAACATCACAAAAAAGCCGACGTTGCAAGCGAAGTTTTTCGCCCCATCCATGTCGCGCTTTATGTGCAAATGAAAGCCTTTTTCATCGTGCCAAGTATGACCAAACAAGACAAGACACCAGCGACAACAGACGCCTCTGACGGTTCCTACAACTCCGATTCCATTCAAGTGCTTGAGGGGCTTGACGCTATTCGCAAGCGACCTGGCATGTATGTGGGAGGCACGGGCTTGGAAGGCTTGCACCATTTGGTGTACGAGTGCGTGGATAACGCCATTGATGAAGCCATGGCGGGCTACGCAAGCCACGTCACCGTGTTGCTGAGCGTGGACGGTAGTTGCACTGTTGGCGATGACGGCCGCGGCATGCCCGTGGACCCGATGAAACATGAGAATCCCACAATCAATGGCCGCCCCGCGGTGGAAGTGATTTTGACGGAGGTTCACGCAGGCGGAAAGTTTGACAGCGGCGCGTATAAAGTTTCTGGCGGCTTGCACGGCGTGGGCGTGAAGTGCGTGAATGCGCTGAGCGAGTGGACGGAAGTTGAAGTCTCCAAAGAGACGGGCCTGTACAAAATAACTTTTGCGCGTGGCGAATTGGCTGAGCCGCTGCATGTTGTTGAGAAACGCACAGGTGGCCGCACGGGCACTCGCATTTCTTTTAAACCAGATCCAACTATTTTTCCTGACACCACGCTGCGCTACGAACTTTTGCAACATCGTTTGCGCGAGTTGGCGTTCCTGAATCCTGGCGTGCACATTCGTTTAATCGACGAGCGTGTTGACGCGCAAGGTCAGCAACGCGACGAAGTGTTTCACGATGACACCGGCATTGGCGGATACGTGAAGTTCATCAATACCACAAAGACCACCATGAGTTCGGTGATGGTGGTGCGCCGCGAAGACCCGGAAACTGGAATGCGCTGCGAATTGGCGCTGCAATACACCGACGGAATACCCGAGATTTTGCTGGCTTTTGGCAACAATATTCCAAACCGCGACGGCGGCACGCACGTCACGGCGTTTCGCAAATCGCTGACCACCGTCATTAATAATTATGGCCGGCGCATGGGCTTGTTCAAGGAAAAAGATTTCATTCCAACCGGCGAGGATTTGCGCGAAGGCTTGACCGCCGTGGTAAGCGTGAAGTTGGCCAACCCAACATTCAACAATCAGACAAAAGAAAAACTGCTGAATCCAGAAGTGGAAACTTTTGTCAGCGCCGCGGTGACAGAACAACTTGGCGCGTGGCTTGAGGAAAATCCCGCCGAAGCGAAAGTGATTGTGAACCGCGCGAAGTTGGCGGCCGAGGCGCGCGAGGCGGCGCGCAAGGCGCGTGATTTAATCAAGCGCAAGGGCGCGCTTGATTCTGGCGGCATGCCGCACAAGTTGTCCGATTGTTCAAGCAATGATGTGGAGCGCACCGAGCTGTTCATTGTGGAAGGTGACTCCGCCGGTGGAAGCGCCAAGGGCGGCCGCGACCATGTGTTGCAGGCTATTTTGCCGCTGCGTGGAAAGTTGTTGAATGTGGAGAAGGCGCGCTTGGACAAGGTGCTGGGCTTTGAAGAAATTCGCACGCTGATTCAAGCGCTCCAATGCGGCATTCGCGAGGATTTTGACGCGTCTAAAATTCGCTACGGCCGCATCATCATCATGACGGACGCCGATGTGGACGGAAGCCATATTCGCACGCTTTTGCTCACATTTTTCTTCAGGCAAATTCCGGAACTTGTGCGCCTTGGAAGAATTTACATCGCGCAGCCGCCGCTGTATCAAGTGGCGCGCGGCAAGAGCATTGAATATGTGTTGAACGACCACCGCATGAATGAAGTGCTTGTGAGTTTGGCTATGCGCAGCAACGCGGCGCTAATTATTCGTGACGCCAAGGGCAAGGAAACCAACCGCATTGATGGCGATGCGTTGCGCCGCGTCATTCGTGAACTGACTCGATTGGAAGAGTTGTGCTTGGTCAGTCAATATCGCGGTCTGCAATTTGCGCGGCTGCTTGAATCGCGTGCCAAAGATCCTGAAGGCAAGAATCGTTTGCCAAGTTTCATTCTTGCGTGGCGCGGTCACGACGCGTTGTTCCATCGCGAGGCCGATGCCATGGCGGAATTGGCCACGCAAAAATTAAAGTTGATCGAAGTTGGCGCAAGCACCGAAGGCGAGGACTTGGCCAAGTTGGCCACGCTGCGACCACTGCATGAGAACCGCGAGATCGACAAGCTCTTTGAGTCGTTGGAAAAGTCCGGCATGGACATGAACCACTGGACGCTTGTGCAAGAAGAAGGCGTGACCGGAGAGCGATTGCCCACGCGCTACGGCTGGCTTGTGCAGAACGAAAAATCCAAGGAAACGGAAATGGTTGAAGTGGCAAATATCCCTTCAATCCTGCAGAAATTGCATGAAGTTGGTCGCCGCGGTATTGAGGTGAAACGCTTCAAGGGACTGGGCGAAATGGAAGCCATTCAACTGTGGGACACCACCATGGATCCTGCGCGGCGCACGCTGCTGAAGGTGACATGGGATCAGGCCAGCAACGCCGACAATCTTTTCTCCATTCTCATGGGCGAAGATGTTGAGCAGCGTCGCAACTACATTGAGAAGCACGCGCTTGAAGTGAAGAATTTGGATATTTAAAAGCGCGGATCTTTTGGCAAGCGCAATCATTCGCCTGCTACAAGTGGACAAACCTTACACAACGCGTGGATCAATCACGGCGGCCTCCGAAAAACCTTTGGCGCGCAAGCGGCATGAATCGCACAAACCACATGGCTTTGCGTTTGCGCCCGGGTCGTAGCAACTGGTAGTCAGCGCAAAGTCCACGCCAAGTTTTTTTCCAAGCAACACAATTTGCGCCTTGGTCATGCGCAACAGCGGCGCGTGCACTTGAAACCACTTCTGCCCCGCCGCGGCGGCTTGCACACCATCGCGCGTGGCCACATTGGCAAGGCGCTCAAAGGCGTCTATGAAATCCGGCCGACAATCTGGATAGCCCGAATAATCCAAAGCGTTGGCGCCGAAAGCAATGTGGCGCGCGCCCACGGATTCGGCGAAACCCAGCGCCACGGAAAGAAAAATAGTGTTGCGCGCTGGAACGTAGGTCACTGGAATATCCGCGCCCGCTAGGTCCCGGTCTTTTGGAACCGCAATGTCCGCAGTGAGCGCGCTGCCTCCAAGCGTGCGCAAATCAACTGTGACTTGACGGTGATCAGTGGCGCCTAAAGCGCGCGAAATACGCTGCGCAAATTCCAACTCCACGCGGTGGCGCTGGCCGTAATCAATGGCAAGCGTGGCGCATTGAAATCCGTCCGCTTGCAATGCCGCAAGCGTGACAGCGCTATCAAGTCCGCCCGAAAGCAGCACAATGGCTTTGCGATTTTCTGAAAAATTTTTCGTGGCACTGCACATTCTGAAATAAGTATAACTTTGAACTCCGTGCCCAAACTTGCCTCACATGTTCGCTGCGATGGTTGCAAATATGATTTGTATGGTTGTGATCTTTTAGATGTGTGTCCCGAGTGCGCACTGGCTGTCGTTACAACCTTGGCGGGCAATTCAGATTCACAAATTCGCGCATTGGTGGCGCTGCAGCGTCCACATCGTGTTGCGGCGTTCTTGGTTGCTGTTCCATTGACGTGCATGTTGGCGGCAGTTTTGCAATCGGCAGGACCAATGATTGCGTTCTTTGATTTCATGTCGGGCCAAACCAGTCGATTTGCGGCGCAAATTCGCTTTTTTGGTTGGGCGGCTTCGTGCGCCTTGGTGATCGCAACATGCCTAATCGCATGCTGGGGATTGCTTGCCAGCGAATTTTCACTGCGCGCGGAAATGCGCAAGTGGCGCGTGTGGTTGAACGGCGGCTTGTTGTTGTGGATGGCAACACTCATCGCGATCATTGTGTGCGTCATTGAGTTTCAGTCGCAAGACTGGATTATGGAATGCCTCAAAACATCCGCCCCCGCCCTGCAACTTCCCGCGTTTACGATTGTCTTGATCAGCTATCGAAGATTGTTGATGGTGTGCGGCCGTCGCTCGCAAGCATTCCGCGAAGCTGGTGCAGCGCGACAAAATATAAATTTGCTTATTTACACATTGGGGTTGGTCGCGCTTGGCGCATTTGCGTCACCCATTCTGCTTCACAAATTGGGGTGGGATTGGGCCGCGTTCTTGTCGGACAGTTTGGTGGCGGTTGAAAGCGGCGTCCTTATTTTTGGACTGGCGTATTTGGTGGCCAATGCCTGGTGGATCGCTCGCAGCCTGCTGCTGCCGCCCATGAAATTTGAAATGTAAAGTCGGCCTTGCGCCAGATCGCCAAGACCTTGTGCGTGCGCAAAGCATGCTTCCAGGGTCCGTGAAATTTGAAATTGTTCCCGTCTGAGTCTGTCTAAGACCACCGACCTCTGTTCAAGTGCTGTCAGGTTGGCAGACCGCCTTGAAGAAGTGCGGCAATGGACCCAATTCAACATTTCTGGCTGATTCATTTATGCCCTTTCACTGCTTTTTTTCAGTGTAAACATGATTGAAAATTGGCCATATCGAAGCCTTAAAGTCATATTTTGCAATTACTTGCGGTGATATTCGCCATCATTTGTGCGCCAATGCCCTATCTGCGGTGCTTTGGCATCCCATTTGTATCTAATGAAAGGCTCCCTCATTTTGAGGATTTCGAGCATCAAGACACTTTCACCAACTTTCCAACACTCTCACGGAGAAAAAATCCAATGTCCGTCAAGCAACTCTCCTTCGATATTGAAGCCCGCAAATCACTTCTGGCTGGCGTAGAAAAACTGGCCGCCGCCGTCAAGAGCACGCTTGGTCCACGCGGACGCAACGCGGTGTTGGATAAAAGTTGGGGCGGACCAACCGTGACCAAAGACGGCGTGAGCGTTGCCGAAGAAATTGAACTTTCCAACAAGGCTGAAAACATGGGCGCGAAGCTTGTGAAGGAAGCCGCAAGCAAGACCAGCGATGACGCCGGCGACGGAACAACCACCGCCACCGTTCTTGCCGAAGCCATTTTTCGCAGCGGCCTGAAGTTTATCGCCAGCGGCGCGGAAGCCAACGCCTTGGTGCGCGGCATTCGCAAAGCCGTTGCCGTTGTGACAAAGAACATTGAGTCGCTGGCCAAGCCAGTGGCAAGCGTGAACGGTGGCATTGCCGCCGTCGCCAGTATTTCCGCGAACAACGACGAGGAAGTTGGCGCCATGATGGCCAAGGCTTTCGAGAAGGTTGGCAAGGACGGCGTGATCACCGTTGAAGAAGGCAAGGGTCTTGAAACCATCGTTGATGTTGTTGAAGGCATGCAATTTGATCGCGGCTATCTCAGCGCGAACTTCATCACCGACACCGATGAGATGACCGTTGAATTCAGCAAAGCGCTGGTTCTGATTTACGAGGACAAAATTGATTCCATCACAAAACTAGTGCCTTTCCTTGAGAAAGTGATGGATGTGAAGAAGCCGTTGCTGATTATCGCGGAGGATGTTTCTGGCGAAGCGTTGAGCACGCTTGTCATTAATAAGATGCGCGGCGTGTTGAATGTGTGCGCGGTCAAGGCGCCTGGTTACGGCGATCGCCGCAAGGCCATGCTTGAAGATCTCGCCATTCTGACTGGTGGCCAAGCCATCATGAAGGATCTTGGAATTGATTTGGACAAGATCACCATTGCGCAACTTGGTCAAGTGAAGAAGATCACTGTTGACGCCGACAACACGACGATTGTTGAAGGCGCCGGCAGCACCAAGGCCATCAAGGATCGTTGCGAGCAAATTCGCGGCGAGATGGACAAGACTGATAGCGACTACGACCGTGAGAAGTTGCAAGAGCGTTTGGCCAAACTCGCCGGCGGCGTTGCGCAAATTAAAATTGGCGCAAGCAGCGAAACGGAACTGAAAGAAAAGAAGAGCCGCGTTGAAGACGCGCTTCATGCGACGCGAGCGGCCGTGGCCGAGGGCGTGGTCGCTGGTGGTGGCGTGAGTTTTGTGCGCAGCATTGCCGCCGTGAAAAAAGCGCGCGCCACTGTTGAAGGCGACGAGGCCTTTGGCTTTGATGTGATCGCCGAAGCGCTTGCTGTTCCACTGCGCGTAATCGCTGAAAATGCGGGCGAAAAGGGCACCGTTGTTGTGTCCAAGGTTGCGGCCATGACCGGCAACCACGGCTTCAACGCCCTCACTCGCACCTACGGCGACTTGATCAAGGAAGGCGTGATCACGCCAGCCAAGGTTGATCGTTCCGCTTTGCAAAATGCGGCCAGCGTGGCTGGTCTTCTATTGAGCGCTGACTGCGTCATCACCGAGGCTCCAAAAGCCAAGGACGCGCCAGCGGCCCATGATCATTCACACGCGCACTAAATTTTTTCATTCATCCAACCTTCAAAAACTTTTACGGAGAAAACATCATGTCAAACATTCGTCCTCTCGAAGATCGCATTCTTGTGAAACCACTCGACGCTGAAACCAAAACCGCCTCTGGACTTTTTCTTCCCGAGAGCGCCAAGGAAAAGCCAATGCAGGGCAAAGTGGTCGCCACTGGTCCAGGCAAGTTGCTCGATAATGGCACTCGCCAAACACCGCTTGTGAAAAAGGGTGACACCGTTGTGTACGGGAAATATTCCGGCACCGAGATTGAAATTAAAAACACCAAGCACCTCATTGTTCGTGAGAGTGAACTTCTGGGAATCATTGAAGGCTAAGTCGCACACATAAAGGAAACAAAAATGAGCAATAAACAAATGAAATTCAAGGCTTTGGCGCACGCGGAGTTGAAGCGTGGCGTGGATCAAATCGCGCGCGCGGTTGCGGTGACCATGGGTCCAACTGGCCGCAATGTGATCGTGCAAAAATCATTCGGCAATCCAAGCGTGACCAAAGACGGCGTCAGCGTTGCCAAGGAAGTTGAATTGCCATGTCCTTTCGAGAACATGGGCGCCAAGCTTGTGCATCAAGTGGCAAAGAAAACCGCCGACGTCGCTGGTGATGGCACCACCGCCGCCACGGTTCTTGCGGCCGCCATCTTTAATGGTGGCTTGAAGTTTGTCGCAGGCGCGGTCAATGCCGTCGCTTTGCAACGCGGAATTAACCTTGCCGCCACCGCCGCCAGCAACGCGCTGATGGAGATGGCGCAGAAGTGTAAGGGTCGCGCCGATCTTGAGAAAATTGCGACCGTGAGCGCCAACCATGACGCGCACCTTGGCAAGTTGATCGCAGAAGCCATTGACCGAGTCGGCGCCGATGGCGTTGTCGAAGTTGAGGAAGGCAAGACCGCCGACACCACTCTTGAATATGTCGAGGGCATGAGCTTTGATAAGGGCTACCTGTCGCCATACTTCATGACGGATCCAAAGAAGGCCGAGTGCGTTCTTGAGAATCCACAAATTCTGATCCACGAGAAAAAGATCTCAAATTTGGCTGATTTGCTGCCGCTTTTGAACAAGATCGCGCAGTCCGGCAAGCCCCTGCTCATCATCGCGGAAGAAGTTGAGAACGAGGCGCTCGCCGCTCTTGTGGTCAATCGCTTGCGTGGCGTGTTGCAAGTGTGCGCCGTGAAGGCTCCTGGTTTTGGTGATCGCCGCAAGGCCATGCTTGGCGACATCGCCACGCTGACCGGTGGAACATTTATCGCTGAAGATCTTGGACGCAACTTGGAAGATGTCGCGCTGAGCGAGCTTGGTACAGCCAAGCGCGTTGTGATTAGCAAGGAAGAAACTGTCATTGTTCAAGGCGCCGGCAAGAAGAGCGATGTCACCGCGCGCGCTGAGCAAATTAAGTCCATGCATGACAAGAGCACCAGCGAGTACGACCGCGAGAAATTGATGGAGCGTTACGCCAAGCTCACCAGCGGCGTGGCGGTGATCAATGTTGGCGGCTCAACTGAAATTGCGCTGAAGGAAACCAAGGATCGTGTTGATGACGCCATTCACGCGACACGCGCGGCGGCCAAGGAAGGTTATGTTCCTGGCGGCGGCGTGGCGTATCTGCGCGCCATTGATGCCGTGACCAAGGCGCGCGGCAAGGCTGAAGGCGACGAGAAGTTTGGCTTTGACATTGTCATCAGCGCCATGCGCATGCCTTGCTGGCAAATCGCGCAGAATTCAGGCGTAGATGGCGATGTCACCGTTGAGAACATTCTTGAAGGCAAGGGTGGCTACGGCTACAACGCGGGCATTGGCGAGTACCAAGATTTGGTGAAGGCGGGAATTATTGATCCCGTCTTGGTGACCCGAACCGCGTTGCAAAATGCGGCAAGCATTGCTGGGTTGATGCTCACCACTGATGTGTTGGTGACGGACTTGAAGGACGACGCTGATCCTGTTGAGGACAGCATTCACTAAGAATCCATGCGTGATGCAGTTTGCAACATGCAAATGGATTTGATTCGGTCTTGACCCAGGGACCGAGTCGGCAATAAAAACCGGCTCGGTCCCTTTTTCTTTCTTAACAACAGCGGAGCCACAGTGGCGCAACCACGCGACTATTACGAACTATTGGGAATCGCAAAAGATGCTTCCACCGAAGACATCAAGCGCGCCTATCGCCGTCAAGCGATGAAGTACCACCCCGACCGCAATCCCGGCGACGCCGCGGCGGAAACGGAATTCAAAGCGTGCGCCGAGGCGTATGAAGTTTTGTGCGACGGCGAGAAGCGCCAGTTGTATGACCGACATGGCCACGCGGGTCTGCGCGGAAATCCCCACCATGATTTTCGCTCCATGCATGTGGAGGATATTTTCTCCATGTTCAACGATATTTTTGGCGGCTCGGGCGGTGGTGGCGGCGGCGCTCGTCAACGCGGCGCGGCGCGTGGCTATGACTTGGAAACCGAAATTGAGCTTGAATTAAAGGAAGTTCTTGATGGTTGCGACCGCGACGTGGAATTCACGCGCCAAGATGTGTGCACCGCATGTTCGGGCAGCGGCGCGCGACCTGGATCATCGCCAGTGTCGTGCCCAACTTGCCAAGGCCGCGGACAAGTGCAGCAATCCGGACTTGGCGGAATGTTTCGCATGGTCACAACATGCCCCAATTGCCAAGGCGCCGGAAAAATTGTCATTGACAAATGCACGTCGTGCCGCGGCGCGGGACGCATGCGCACCAACAAACGATTGCGCGTAAAAGTGCCCGCTGGAATTGCGGACGGACAAGTCATCCGCGTGGCTGGCGAAGGCGAACCACCGCGACGTGAACTGAGCATGGATGGCAGCGGCGTGCGCGGCGACTTGCACGCCGTGGTGCGCGTGAAGGAACACAAAGATTTTGAGCGCGACGGAGACGACTTGGTCATGGCGCTCACGATTGGTTTCTCGCGCGCGGCCCTTGGCGGCGTGGTGGAAGTGAAATCCATTGATGGACCAGTCTCAATTGAGATTCCAAACGGTTCGCAACAAGGCGACACAGTGCGCGTTGAAAGTCGCGGCGTTCCAAATTTGCGATCCAAAAAACGTGGCGACTTGGTGGCGGTATTGCTTTTGCAAGTGCCGCACAAACTTACGGATCGCCAGCGACAATTGCTGGAAGAATTTGCCAAGACGGAAAAAATCGAACCTCGAAAAGGCGCTTCAAAGAGCGGCTTTTGGGACAAAATGAAGGATCTGAAAGATTCAATCACTGGCGGATGATTTAGGAAAGAAGGAAACATGACCAACGAACGAACCAACAACACAAGCGATCCCGTGACCAACGACGAACTGTCCGAGGGCGCGCTCACGCTTGAGGACTTGATCGCCAAACTTGAGCGCGAGATCACGGAGTTGAAAGATTCCAGATTGCGCGCCGTTGCCGACTTGCAAAACACGGCGCGCCGCGGCGTGGAGAATGAAGCACGCGCGCGCACGCAAGGCATCATGGGCGTTGCACGCGGCGTGATTCCCGTGCTTGATCAATTTGAGTTGGCGCTGTCGCAAAAAGGATTGACCGCGGAGCAAGCGGCCGAAGGTTTGCAATTGTTGCAGAGTGAACTTTGGAAATCACTGGCGCGCGTGGGCGTTGAACAAATTGAACCCAACCTTGGCGACGCGTTTGAACCGGGCAAGCACGAAGCCGTCATGCAAAAAGCCGTTGATGGCATTGACGCTGGCGCCATTAGTATGAAATTGCAAAATGGATATCGCATTGGAGATACCGTTCTGCGCCCCGCGAAAGTAGCTATTCAACCAACCGCGTGATTGCGCACGTTGTTAGCGCGCGCCATTCGCGCTGATATGTCTTTCACAACCACCATGCCAACCTACGAATACATCTGCGACGCTTGCGGCAAGGAATACGAGAAGTTCCAGTCGATCATGTCCAAGCCCGACCGCGTCTGTCCAAGTTGCAAAGCGCGCAAAGTGCGCCGTAAAATTGGCATTGGCTCCGC
>SESB01002152.1_pt1 | contig 11903 bp, 10 predicted proteins | sample 3171441 | NCBI WGS metagenome assembly SESB01 (sample SAMN06051867, study PRJNA518727) | freshwater metagenome | biome: subpolar coniferous forest; feature: holomictic lake; material: water; isolation source: holomictic Lake 227, 6 m depth | place: Canada: near Kenora, Ontario | collected...
ATGAGTTCTGGTCAATTATCCGCTCTTAGCTTGGCCTTCTTTTTGTCGTTAAATCGAGTGTATTCTGAAAATGCTTTTGTGTTGATAGATGACCCAGCACAATCACTTGACGAAATAAATATTGCGTCGTTAACGGACTTATTAAGATGCGAACTTCAAGATAAGCAACTAATTATTTCCTCACACGAGGATGAGATTGCAGCATATATGCGCTACCGATTCAATCGAGCTGGACTAACTCAAAAACCATTTCACATGCAAACACATATAGAAGGCAATAACAATTTATGAGTTCAGGTTGGAATGGCTGCGTCCGAATAAAGAAATACTTAAAAGGTGACTTATTTAAGCTTAATCTGCCCCCATAGTTATTCATTGAAGATTTGGAGGTGGTAGCGTTAGCGTATCCCGTTGGCGTGTCGGGTTAAGTTATTGGTATGTTTAGCTACCTCAATTAGATAACGTAACGCTTCATTAACGGCTTCGGCATTCGGAAATGCTGCAATAACATCAGGCTCTAAACGAACAGTGTCACAAAATCTTTTTCGATTTGGTCCCAGTTTTCTTACCTGTAAGTTTTGTAGGTCATACTCGGGCCTTAATTCATCATTTTTTTCAATCTTGTTCATAGGCTTTGCGCTCCGATAGCGTTGCTTCTATTGCACTGATTAAACGAATGTCATTGTTTCGTTCCATATAGGAAACGAACAATAATCTCCTTTTAGCTGATTTACCTAAAAGTATAAAACGGTGTTCTCCGAAGGAATGGTCAGGGTCATAGAAGTCTACATACAATGGATCGTCAAAAACCGTTTTTGCTTCTTCAAAAGAGACATCATGTTTTGATAAATTTGCAACTGCCTTAGCTATATCCCAGTCGTATTTCATTAAATCCCGTAAAGGCTTTGATAGGCTTTAATGGCGTTTAACTGATAACTGTTTGCTTCGGCCTTTAAATAATCGATGATGTTTTCTAACGTGATAATAGCAATCACCGGCATATTAAAGCGATCTTTTACTTCCTGAATCGCCGAGCTTTCATTCAAGCCTTTTTCTTGCCGGTCTAAGGCAATCAATACACCAGCTGGAGTGGCATTAGCGGCATTGATAATCTCAACAGATTCTCTCACTGACGTACCAGCGGTAATGACATCATCAAGAATAATCACATTACCTTGCAAGGGTGTTCCCACTAAATTACCCCCTTCACCATGATCTTTGGCCTCTTTGCGGTTAAAGGCAAAAGGTATATCGTTGCCGGTGATTTGCGCATAAGCAATTGAAGTGGCACTTACTAGCGGGATGCCTTTGTAAGCAGGACCGTAAAGAATATCAACTTTAAGATCAGATTGAATTAAGGCTTGTGCATAAAACTGACCTAATTTGCCTAGTTGAGCACCGGTATTAAATAAGCCCGTATTAAAAAAGTAAGGGCTGGTACGTCCAGACTTTAATTGAAACTCACCAAATTTTAAGACACCGCACTCCAGTGCGTAAGCGATAAATTCTTTTTGATAATCAAGCATGATAAAGGCTAATAAGGTAGTGTTATTGTCGGTGGCGGGGTCTTAAGGGATAAATTTCTCTAAGATATTATCCATAAAGTTCCAGCCTTGTTCTGAGCAATAATAATGGTTATTGTCATAGATAAGCAATCCTTCTTTAAGTCCGTTTGATAAAGCGGGTTCTAAACTATCCATATTCAGTCCAGTCGCGGCTTGGTAAGCGGGGACAGTAAAGCCTTGTTTTAACCTGAGATGATTCATCACAAACTCTAGCGGTAGTTCAGCCGTAGAAATCAGATTAGCACCGCCGTTTTTATGGGTGTTGCTTAAATATTGTTCAGGGCTTTTGGGTTTAAAGGTTCGGGTGATCAAATCCGGGAGTGCCTGGCTTATTTTGCCATGTGCGCCGGCACCAATGCCCAGATAATCACCAAATTGCCAGTAGTTTACATTATGTTGGCATTGTCTTCCGGTCTGGCTGTAGGCAGAGACTTCATATTGATGATAGCCGTGTTCGGCTAGGCAATGCTGAGCCTGTTTTTGCGTGCTAAAAATAATCTCGTCATTGGGTAATTTTGGCGGGAATCGATGAAAATAAGTATTCGGTTCCAGGGTTAATTGATAAAACGAGATGTGGGTAGGCTTCAGGCTAATGGCGGTTTTTACATCATAAATACTGTCTTCTGGATGAGAGTCGGGTAGGCCAAACATGAGATCCAGATTAAAGTTGCTAAATCCGGCTTGTTGGGCAATGTCCCCCGCCGCTAAGGCTTCTTTAGCCGAATGTACACGGCCTAGCTTTTGTAATAACACATCATTAAAGCTTTGAATACCAATGGAGAGACGGTTGATCCCTAGCGCTCTAAATTCAGCAAACTTTTGGCTTTCAAAGGTGCCTGGATTGGCTTCAAGGGTAATCTCAAGGTTGGGTGTTAAGGTTATACGTTGTTCAATGCCTCGCAACAAGCGATCAAAGGATTCAGGAGAGAATAAACTGGGTGTGCCGCCACCGATAAAAATACTACTAATAGGGCGAGTTATCGCATAGTGTTGAATATCTTCAGTTAAATCATTCAATAGTGCATCTATGTAAGCAGTTTCGGGCGTATCACTTTTGACTGCATGAGAGTTAAAGTCACAATACGGACATTTTTTAATGCACCAGGGGATATGGATATAGAGGCTTAACGGAGGTAAGGGCATGTTGAGAAATTTATGAATGTAAGAGTGCTACTTTTCGCCAAAAAATAGCCTTGAATAAATTACCTTCTTTATCATCAATCAGTTCTATTGATGGATATGCCGCTATAGCTCTCATCACTCCAGAGCCATAACCCCTATAGGGTAAAATTTGATTAGCAAAAGAGGCCAGTATGGGATTGCGAGTATTTGAGTTACCTGCTTTGATATTTTCAATCGTTAGGTTATTTGGTAAATGCCCTGGACTAATAACTTCTACACGGTCATCCAGGACAAAAACTCTAATCGGAGCAGATATAAAATAATCTCTATGTACTAAAGCGTTAGCAATAATTTCTTCTAAGGCAATACGTGGGATTTCAGGCGTCCCCAAGCTATTAACGGTTTGATCCCCTTGTATATGATGAATGTTTGTTTGAATAAAGCTGATGGTTTGTTGAAATATATCAGCAATCTTGCCAGTAATATTTCTATTATCCTTGTAAACGTCAACAGCGATACTATTGCCTGGAAAACAACAGGCTTTAATAATGAATGTAGGCAAACGAATGGAAGGCGCTTTCGCAAACAATAATGCGCAACTTAAGTTTAAAATACCCTTGTTGCCCAAGTTCATGTTTTGAATGATTTGCTCCAATGGAATTTGTTCATTTTCAAGCGAACTACCGTAACGTTGCTGAAAAAAAGTACGGAAATAATCCATATCAATATCTGCAATCGTTAAGCCGTTTGCAGGTGCTTCATCACCATGTATCATTCCAGAGGCTTGGAACAATCTTTGAATCTCTTCGCGTGAGGTTGCTCTTCGCTTATCGGCTCCACTTTTAACCCAAAACACACCTGAATTATCCTGGTAAGGCTTATTGATTCCTGAAGGCACGTCGATGATGAGCACGAGACCTTGTTCGGTCATTATATTTTGAGTCGTAGGGTTAATGGCTGGACGGACATTCTGACTGGCCGCATTAGAAATAAGCTGGTTCAATCTGGCGACATCTTCTGTCGTCAGACCCAAAATATTCCCATTATCCTCAACCCCAATAAAAATTTGTCCGCCCTTTCCGTTACTGAAAGCCACCATTTCTGCGCTTAAGGATTCTGCGTTATTAATGTTTTTCTTAAATTGATGCTGGCTGTCTTCACCTTGAGCAAGCATTGTAAAAAGTTCTAGGGTTTCCATATTTGATAGATTTCCTTTCGGCGATTGAAGGCTTCTTTACCACCTTCCATTATTTCCACAATTGTTTTTTGTTGTGCTTGGTCATCAATGCCACCGCTTTGAACAGAAATAGTATTATCCATAAAAGAGCACGCATGTATTTGCTCGGCATCACCCAAAACGGGAATATTTGGATTGTGTGTTGCAAAAATAAACTGCACCTTAGGCTTCATTTGACGAACCAGCTTAATGACATCTTCATAAATCGTTTGGTTATCCAGGTCATCTTCTGGCTGATCTATAATAATCACATCATTCTCTTGCTGACTCAATATAAACAAAATTAAGGCAGAAGCCCGTTGACCTAAGGAGTGGTGCTGTAGTTCTTTGCCACGATAAGAAATGGTAAACTTATTAGGCGTCTGAAAAGTTAAAAGTACTTTTAGATTTTGGATAAACAAATCTGCAAGTATTTGTGGGTTTGTTCCAAATGAAGACTTTGCCTTATCAAAGTCGGTATAAATAGCCATAAAGTCAGGGTATTGTTGAATAAGCCCTTGGTAGGTCGAATCCCGAAGCCCACTGCCTTTAAATAGACTTTTCATAAAGTCAAGATATGAACGCTTATCTTCCTTATACCCCGCAGTGATGAGCAGGGCCGAATTTGTATGTGACACCTCATCGAGCACCGTTTTAATATGCATAAACTCTTGATGCCATAAGTCATTCAGTAGTTGTAATTCTTGTTTGAGTGCAGCCTCTAGCTTTACTGTCTGTTGACTTTGTTTTGTCAGTGCGGACAATAGTTGGACTGTGTGTGTTAGCTTTTGTTTGAGTTTTAAAAATTCATCAGAGCTGACACTGGTGTTGGCACTTGTCTTTAATTCATCAGCCAGTTTTCGTTCAATCTCAGCAAACTCATCAACTAAACCTTGCCTGATAGTAATAAGTTCTTGATGTTTTTCAGAAAGATCATTCTGGATTGATCGGGTTCTTTGTAGCTCAGCTTTAGTGGTATGAAGAAATTGAATTACCGTGCCATAGATGTCAAAAAACTGCCTAAATAAAGTGTCATTATGTTTTGATACATAACCTTGAAAATTGAGCAAATCGTCTTCGTGTTGTGCCAGAAGGTTTGTTATCCCCTCATTGAAAGATTTGACAAGGTCAACGCCCTTTTTCATTTTGTTCAGATCACTGTCAAAATCCAGACGTTTTTGTAGCTTCTCTTCAATCCCATGATCTTTAAAAAACTGAAGCCGGTGTTCTGTATCCAGCTTAATCTGGTTTTGTTCGGCAATCTGGTCTTGGACATTGGCAATTTTTGTTAAGCGGTCAACGGCATCAGAGACATTAATCTTTTGTTCCGCTATTTTACGACGAATGTCGTCGAGTTTGTCACCGAGTAATTTTTCTACCAAATCCTTTTCAAAACCATCGCCGGTGCTGGCGAGATCTTTTTGTCCAAAATAAATGGGTTTATGCAGAACTGTTTCTCGAATTGAAACCCCGGGTTGTAACTTGTTATCTATATATACAGTAGAATAATTTTCTTTCCAGATACGGCGTATTTCATAAGATAAGCCGTTACGATCCACGGCATTAATAATAACCTTGCCACCATTGCCCATGGTTAGATCAATTAATTTCTGCTTATATTTTTCGTCACTTGCCTTTTCTCCAACAGGAATATCAAGTACGTAACGCAAGACTTCCAGAATTGAAGATTTACCACTACCTCGAATACCAATAAAGGTATTCAGTTCAGGCGAGAAATAGATGGTTTTTCCTGCTAACGTTCCCCCTTCAAATTGAATGCTTCTGATATACGAATGTTTGTATGGCTCAACGGACGGGTTAACACGATTTTCGTGATCTATTAAAGCAAACTTAACTGAATTAAAAGAAAACTCACCGACTTTTAAGTAGCTACGTTGTTGACCTTTACCAATAGACTCTAAATTCTTTGGGTCGGACCCTTCAATTTCAGCTGGATAACTATCTCTGAGCCATCTTTGCACTTTAATACGGCACTTCTTGTCGGCTACATCATAGGTTTTGACTTTCTGAAATCCAAGTGTTCTTCTGCGAAAAAATTCATTAGAACCTAACTCTTCTATACGTCCACCCTCTAGCTCATTCCATAATCCACTTTTTTGCTCTACATGAGCGAACACTAGAAAAAAATCTTTATGATAGCCTTCGAGTTTTTTAATGGTATCAATCAAGCCTAACGAGCATCTAGCGTTTTCATTTTCATATTGATCCGGTGTTTTACCTTCGAAAGCAATATTAAGAAATTGATTAATATAATCCTGACCATTGGTAAGCCATTCATCACTGAATATAATCAGTGTATGGATACCATTACCACCATCATTGACAGACAGTTCAATGCCAGGTAATAAAAAAATAGCTTTCTTTTTAGCTTTTTTACGTAAAGCATCAAACTCTGCTTTAGTAAATTTGTTGTGATTAGTGATTACGCCTATTCGAATGTTTGCATTTTCCAACGCATCAACATAATCAGTGATAAAGTCATTTTGTTCACCTGAATAAGAAAACTCGCCATCCGCCTTTGTATGTAAGTGAAAGTCGGCGCGTAACCAAGTGGCACCATGCTGAAATAAGTTGTTTTCTTGCGTACACATCTTAATCATTTCCTAATCTTGTTACAGTCATTCAAATAGTTTATGCATTTGTTATCAACCTCACCAAGGCTCACTTAACGTATTAATAATATCCCGCCTCGATAGCACCATTGAACAACGCTCCCAAAGGTTAGCTTTGGGATCTAAGGTGCTACGGTACTTAACAGAAAAGGCATCGACTGCCGACTTTCTTTCGTGCATATAGGCATCCATACGGGCTTCTAACTCAGATTCTTCCTGTATCCAGTCATCATCAATCGTATCTGGCAAACTACCAAAAATATCATACGTGTCTTTTAGCCTTTCTGATAAGACGTTATAGACTTTCTCATCTTGAGTTTCGCTGTAAACCAGATTAAGCATATCCACACACTTTCTGGCTTGACCAAAACGCTTAATACGCCCCAAGCGTTGCTCTAATCGAGACGGGTTCCACGGTAAATCAACATTAATCAATGTGCCCAGTGTTTGTAAATTAAGCCCTTCACAGGCCGCATCGGTCGCTACAACTAAACGAATTTCACGGGATTTTACCGCCGCTTTAATCACTTCACGATCAACAGTATTAAATTGTTCACCTTTAAACAAGCCACTTTTACCCGCACCCGCATAAACAGCCACCACCTCATCCTTAAAAGACTTGGCTAACTCTTTAGCAATCCATTCAACGGTATCGTAATACTGACTAAAAATAATACAGCCATGCTCTAACCAGGTTTTACCATCCGATTGAAACTCAGTGAGAAACCATTTAACCGTACCCAGTTTAGAATCCACCGCTTCTGGGCGGGTCAGTTGATGAATGATCTCACGTAGACACTCTATTTCTTCGGGTGACATTTCAGACAACAGATGTTCTACTTCATCACTATTATCATCGACTTCGATAAGCGTGCGATCCAACATGCGTTGAGCCGTTTTTAATCCAGAAGCAAAACTGGAGCAAATTCGCTGTAACATCAGCGACTTCATAAAACCGCCTTTTTTAGTACGCTTTTGCAATAACTGGCTAAACTCCACTGCTTTACTATAAGCCACTTCAAACGGAGTATTGGTTGGAATCCCTAAACCCACAAAACGTGCTTGATAAAGATCACTTCTTTTTAATAGGGGATGTGTATAAACACCGACCCGTTCCAGCAAGCCATCGTCTTCTAATTGTTTTCTTTTTCTCAGCACCGTATGTCTAAGCACTGGATTATAGAGACGAAAGAAATCATCCGCTAAACAATCAGACAGCCACATACTTTGGATCAAATAATCCAGATCTTCAAAGCGCTGTGAACAACCAAAAACCTTAGGCTTAATGCCCATTAAGTCTCTGATATTCTGCACGGTATGATGTTCATTACCCGGCGGTAAGGGATTATTGAGCCAATGCCAGGCTTGTTCTTCATTAAGGGGTTTAACTTGCCCTGTGACCATGGGGATGGCTGTTTCATAATCTTGCCAAGGCGAAAGCGCATCCCCTAACACAAACTCAGCACCACTGTTTAAAATCCCTAATAAATCCCAAAGCTCTCGGACATGGGTTTGAATCGGGGTCGCTGTGCCTAAAATAAGATGTCGGGTGCGTTTAGCCATGAGATGCATAAACGCCAATAAATTATTAAATTGCATGGCGTCTTGACCGACACCGCCTTTTATACGTGCTTTATGAGCTTCATCAAGAATCACAGTACCATAATGATTCCTGAGCAATAAGCCCGCTTCTTTAACAAAGTCTCCCTGCTCACGTTGCTGCATCATCAGCCCCGTCGAAATAATGGCAATTTGATAAGGACATTGTTTAATATATTTGGCTTCACCCTTAGGTGAAAGAAATTGACCTTCGACACCGATCCAGACTTTTTTCTGAGAAGACCACACGGCACTCGGTATGCCCAACTTGTCTTTCATCTCAAGTTGCCACTGCATCGTTAAGGTAGATGGCGCCATAATTAAAACCGAGCCATCGCCTAATAAAGAGGTGACCAGCGCACTGGTAGCCATCGACAAGGTTTTACCCACCCCGACTTCATCCGCTAATAATAAGCGAGCTTTGCCATACGTTTCTCGATGCTCTAAAAAAAGCGTCACAAAAGACCGTTGCCACGGTTGTAATTGTTCGCCCCCGCGATAAATCGGCGCTTCAGCCATGGCGGCGGCAGGGACTTCATAAGGTTTTAAAACAGTGACAGTCACTTCTTGACGGGTGGAGACTCTTTCTATTTCCGCTAAGATGGCCTCAGGTAAGGGTACGCCCTGTTCCCAGAGCGCCCAAAATTCAGCTTCAACCCAATCCGCGCTGGCTTCATCATCATCTTGCCAGACTAATTCATAATTCTGAGAAAAAGCACTTTTAGAATCATTGACAGAGCCGACAAAGGCTTTACGACTGCCATTTCCATAATGAATAGAACCGGCTTTACCATGCAGAAATAAGCGTTCTTTAGGCACTACCCGAATTTCAACATTGCCCGCTTTCAGTAATTGATCAAGGCGTTGATAACGGTCTTGTTTTAAAAGTGCCTCTGCGGCAACATCCACTTGATTCCAGCGTTCCTTTAGAGCCGTATCTCGACCGCCTGCGACCAAAAAGTCAGCCAGATCCAGCTCTGAATTACAAACAATCTTCACCTCGGGTATTTGCGCCAGTTCTTCTCCAACCAATTCAAAAATAGAACTGCGAAAGTAACCGGCAATCCGAAAGTATTTAACAGCCCCCTGCAAAGAGTTCGCTAAAAACTCAGTATCCAGTCTTTCAGTACGGGAAGAAAAGCGGCGCAGGGTCATGTTGTTTTAGTTCAAGAGACATTTAAAGGTGTTGCTTGTAATTTGGCTCGTCCAAACAAGCCGGCTCCGCTAAAACGCCCATTAAAGAATGTGTACCGGATGAATTGTTATCTTCTTTTGTTGCATACCGGTATAAGGTTTTTGGTTCTATATCGACAGCACCGCCATTAAACTCTAAACATCCCCAGTCTTTATTGATTTGCGCGGTATTTAGATTGTTTTCATCAACATACTTAGCCACTAAGTTCGTTAAATCGGTTTCTTTAGTTTCACCGTTTTCAAATGTTAAAATAAAAACATAACCCTTTAGATGCTTAAACTCGACAAGTTTCATCACTCACTCCAATGGTGCTATTTTATGAAAGTTTTGGGTGTTCCACATTTCAATTAATTCCTCTTGGTGTATTTCTGCCCATTCCCGAACTAATTGTCGGCATTTTTTAGGCAGCGTTCCATCAATGATATTTAGATTTGTCAATTCCATCACCGCTTCATAATCACCGTACTTAATGTGTATGTGTTGTGGTGGATGTTCATTATCTATCAAATACATACGAATGATGATTCCATAGAATCGGCATATTTCTGGCATCGTGATTATCCTGTTATTATAAACGCTGGTTACAAATAGCTTCGGCTAAAACCCGTGCGGCACTGGCTTTATCATTTTTATGATCAAGCCGAAGTTCAAGAGATTGCCTCTCCCAATAAGAACTTGCTAGCATTAATCGCCAGTGATGTCTGTTTACTTAACCATTAGTTCTTTATAAAGAAAAATAATAAGCTTTAATTTTTTGAGCCATCAAGGATCTTCGTTTTTCTAAGAAGCTTGAATAATCAGATATATCCATATTCATAATATCTTCAGGAATGCAATTGGCAGATAAGTTACTCAATAGATTATCATGTGAAGTCAGCCCACTAATAAGTTTATTATCGTCTAATTGATTTCTAACTTTGTCCAAATATTCTTTGGGAGGTTTATTTCCAACTTTAATATTGATTTCAGACTGCATGTAGACATAGTTGGCTATTTGGTTATATTGACCCCGTTCAAGACCATTTTTCTTCAAATAGTCTTTAGGAAAAAGATGATGAATATCGCCTTTTAATTTAATTAAATCTCCAACTGTTACATCTTTTGATAAAAATCCTTTATCGTTAGCTTTGACTTGAGCAGCTAAAAAAACATGAAAGTAAGGACTGCTAGCAACTGATGTATCAAAACTGCGTGGAAGTGCACTACTCCAGAATGCATCCGAAAGTTCACTTTCTTCCTTTTCTTTGAGGTATTCAGCAAAGGGTTTATTTGCCATTTGCTTGATGTCGTAATCAAAAATAGATTCAGGGGAGCCAGAATATCTGCCTGTTAAAATTGAGAATACAAGCCAGCGCTTCACGTAGCGTTCTATATTTACAGAATTAACGCCTAATTCCTTCAATTTTAAGTAAACAATATATGCAGAATTAAGTGCGTTTTGAGAGCGAATTAACTTTGGCGAAACAAATCCGGCTGATTTTATTATCATTAAAAACCGCTTGAAGTTGGTTTCATTTATGACATTCATCACCCCAATTTTTAGACTGTTGAAAGATTGTTCTGCTATTGATTCTTCGTAAGTTCTAGTTTCAAAATTTCTACCGGATAATAAACTAACTAAATCGGCAATTCTGCCGCGATTAAATTGAGATGTAAACGCAACTCTAATTAAATCAGTATATTGAGGTTCATACAAGTCATCATTTTCAGATTTTAACCATTCCATTTTCTTAAAATAATCAGTGCTAGCAAATTTGGTATCATTATCAATGATATGTTTAAAAAACTCGGGTGCTTTTGCTAAATGACAGAAATAATCAATAGCTTTTCTTAACGTGTGTCCATTGTAATCAACATTTGATGCAATCTTACTCATTGCAAAGTCTGCTTGACTTAATACAACACCTTTTGAATTTATTCTGATAAAAATTTCAGTAACTTCATCTATTTCTAAATTTGGGGCTAGTTCTATTATACCGACCTGTTTTTTAGGAATATTTACTAAATTAGTAAACGTTTTTTCAATTAAATCTTCATTAACATCATCGTTCAATTCTAGATATCGACGTACTAACTTTAAAATACCTATACTCCCATTCATGGCTTCTGAAATATCGGGTAACCAGGTTTTATCTTTTAATATAGCTGGGTTTTGAACTTCAAATTTCTCAGTAATGGGATTAAATGCTATCTTTATCTTAACTTTTTGATATGTTTTATTAATAACATATTCACCTAAAACAGCCGCAGTAAGCGCTGTTATTCGTTGCTGACCATCAATAAGTATTTTTTTACCATCGCTTAAACTTCCATCTTTTAATCTTATATTTGGACTGCGCCAAGCAATAACATACCCAATCGGATACCCTTGATACAAAGAATCCATCAAATCCCGAACTTTAGAACTATCCCAAACGAAAGGTCGTTGTATTTCAGGTATCGCTATTTCGCCTGAGTTGACCCAAGATAATAAAGTTTCAATTAGGTGTTGATTTACAGAATACTTTTGCATAAATAATGTGGGTAGGAAAGTTATATGGTAAATTAAAGTCACTAAGGCTCACTTAACGTAA
>SESB01002153.1_pt1 | contig 11902 bp, 15 predicted proteins | sample 3171441 | NCBI WGS metagenome assembly SESB01 (sample SAMN06051867, study PRJNA518727) | freshwater metagenome | biome: subpolar coniferous forest; feature: holomictic lake; material: water; isolation source: holomictic Lake 227, 6 m depth | place: Canada: near Kenora, Ontario | collected...
AACAACGTCAACCTGGCGAATATTTTTTATTTTCAAAAATGAATGATATTTTACAAAAAAATGAAAGAGAAATTGTACCAAATTATGGTGGAAATATTAGAACACAAGGTGCAGATATTCGTTATTCAGAAACAAATGGAATAACAGGACAATTTAAAACACTTACAGTTAAAGAAGCATATACATTAACGACAAAATTAAAAGCATTAGTTTTATTTAAACAAACTGATTGGGGTGGAGGTTGTTTTTATAGTGCATTAAATTCAGAAACTCCAATTATCACAACTCATAGTTACGTTAAAGTATCAAATTCATCAAAGTTTATCATAAATAAATTTAATGCAATCATAGTTAATGATGCAAATGAAGCTGCAAATATCATAATGCAGTTGAATAATGATCAATATTGTAGAAATCTTCAGATTGGTATGCAGAAAATTAAGAATGAAGTTTTTAATGACAATTATTGGGAAAATTGGGAAAAATTCTTAAAGAGGCTTGTATGATGAAGAATACATTAATCTTATTGGTTACTTGCAATCTTGATCAATCACGAGCTTATGCTTGTCAAAAAGTCATTGAAAATTTAAATGAAATGAAAGATCAATCATTTAAAAATGATCTCTTAGTTTTTGATAATGCATCAACGATTCAAGAAAGTGTTACATCATTAACAAATAATTTCAAATATGTGATGCAATGTAATAAAAATGTTGGATTTTGGAGTGCCATTAATTGGTCAATTAACAATTATGAATCAATTTTTCATAAAAAATATGAATATTTGTATGTCATTGAATCTGATTGTTTACATTTTGAAAATGCATTTGAAAGATTGTTAGACAGTGAAAATTTTCTTAATGAACGTAAAGATATTGGATTTGTAAGAACAGAGGAATTTTCAGTAAAAAATAAACATTTATTTGATAAACGAATTCAACATGTTAATTCAATAACTTATGCTTGGGTTGTTCAAAATAATTTTATTGAAAATAAACCAGTGAAATTTCATCTTGATGATGAAGATAAAAGAATTTATACATGTAATTTTTTAGCAAAAGTACCTGTATTAAGTCGTATGAATGCAATGAAAGTTATTTTTGATAAATTAAGTAAAAAACAAAGTTTTACAGAGATTGATTATCAAAAATTTTACTATGAGTTATATCCCAAATCAGCAATTTTAGATGAAGGAATATGGAATTCAACATTTGATCGTAATATTACAGTAAATTCTAGTTGGATGAGTAATAATGCAGAACAATTAGGATATAAACCAACTAGAAATTCTTCAATAGAACAAATAGATACAAAAACTCAAATTTCATTATTAAAATCAAAATAAATGATCAATCACAAAATTGGCAGAGACGTAATCATAGACAAAAATGCATTTCTTGATCCACGAGCAAAAATTAAAATTGGAGATCATTCCTACATTGGTCCTTTTGTTCGTATAGTTGGTGATGGATCATTTACAATTGGAGACTATTCAAAGATTCATTTTGGAACATTTATTAATTCAAATGAAAAAGTAATTTTTGGTCATAATTGTTGGATTGCAGAGAGATGTGTCATTGATGGTAATGGTGAAATATATGCAGGGAACAATATTTGTGTAGGATTTTCAACACAATTAAATACACATATTAGCCATGGTGATGTGTTAGAGGGTTGTAAATTTCATTCAAAAAAGATGATGGTTTTGGGTGATGATTCGTGGATTTCCGGAAATTGTATAATTTCTGGTATCCATGTTGGTCAAAAGTCACTAATTCTTCCAGGATCAATTCTTACAAAGAATGTATCATCAAATAGAGTTTATGCAGGAAATCCAGCAAAAGATATCACTGATAAAATTGGTGAACCTTGGATGATTCGTTCAACTGATGAAAAAATAAATATTTTTGAAGAATATAAAAATCAATACGCAAAAATTAATCCTAACTGGAATGAAAAATGTGTAAAGTGTGTTGTAGTATTACCAACAAAGTTAGATTCTAAGATAACGTATTTTAACGTAACAACAAGGCAATATACGAAACGATATTCGAAAGAAGAAGTTGAATTTATGACTTGGTTAACGTCTTGGAAAGCTAGATTCACACCTATAGGTTAAAATGAAATATCTTATCATTGGCGGAACAGGATCACTTGGTAAAAAAATAATTCATCGTTTATTACCAAAAAATCAAGTTTCAATTATGTCTCGTGATGAAATGAAACAATGGTCATGCCGCAATGATTTAGAAAATATTTTCGTTGGAAGAATGCCAAAATTTTATGTTGGTGATATTCGAGATTGTAATAGAGTCAAAGATGTAATAAGTCAATCAGATCCAGATGTTATCATTATTGCTGCAGCATTAAAGCAAGTTGATACGTGTGAATTAAGTCCAACTGAAAGCATTGCAACTAATTTACTAGGAACACAAAACGTAATTAAATCAACTAATGAATTAACACCATTTAGTTCAAAGCAAAGAAAAGTTTTATTTGTTAGTACAGATAAAGCTTGTTCAAGTGTAAACACATATGGAATGTGTAAAGCACTTTCTGAAAGATTAATAACTAGTCAAGCTCAAAGTTGTACATCTAATGTAATTTATATGTGTACTCGTTATGGAAATGTACTTGAATCTCGTGGAAGTATAATTCCATTATTTAAATATCAAGCAGAAAATAATGAATTTTTAACTGTGACAAATCCTAATATGACAAGATTTGTTATGACTTTAGATGATAGTGTTGATCTTATTTTAAAGGCACTTAATAATTGTTGTAAATCAGGTGAGACATTAATTCCCAAAATTCCATCAATGAAAATTGGAGATTTGGCTGAAATATTTTCTCAAAAATATAACAAACCAATAAAATACATTGGTTTACGTCCTGGTGAAAAATTGCATGAAGATTTGATAAATGAATCTGAATCATCAAGGACTATTGATATTGATACACATTATATTATTGGTCCTGCATATAAGCCAGGAAAAGGTAATGTATTTTCATATACAAGTGCTGATAACGTAATGTCAAAACAACAATTACATGATCACTTATCTAAATTAGGAATTTTAGACTTACAATTGGATAAATTTTTAGGGCAAAATATTGAAGAAATCATGACAAATAGGAAAAGCTAATGAATAAAATTTATCCCTTATTTAAAGCACATATTCCAATTGAATTAGCACTTCAAAATATTCGTACTGTTTTTGAATCTGGATTTATTAATGAAGGTGAACAAGTAACTCAATTAACTAATGAATTTAAAAAGATATTCAAAACTGACAATATAATCCTTACAAATAGTTGTACTTCAGCAATTACTCTTGCACTTCATCTTTCTAATGTAAAATATGATGATGAAGTTATTACAACACCAATGACTTGTGTTGCATCAAATACTCCAATCAAAAATCTTGGAGCTAAAATAGTATGGGCTGATGTTATTCCTGAGAACGGTATGCTCGATCCCCAGAGTGTCTTGAGAAAAATCACGAGCCGTACTAAAGCTGTTATTGTTGTGGCATGGGCAGGGACCCCTCCAGAGCTTCGAGAATTACGAAAAATTTGTGATGATCATAACATTAAATTAATTTTAGATGCAGCTCATGCTTTTGGGGCGAAATATGAAAATATCCCAATACATTATTGGGCAGATTACACAACATATAGTTTTCAGGCAATAAAACATATCACAACTGGTGATGGTGGCGCATTAATTTGTTATGATGAAAAAGATTATCAACGATCAAAGTCATTAAAATGGTTTGGTCTTGATAGAGATCATGCAAAAGATGAAAAAGGAAATTGGAAAGGTCAACAATGGGATGTTGACATAATTGAAGCAGGATATAAGTTCAATATGAACAATATTTCTGCAGCGATTGGATTGGCACAATTAAAAGACATTAACAATATCATTGAAAAGCATAAAGAAAATGCAAAATTGTATGATACAATGTTTTATTCAACAGACAACGTAAGACCTTTGTTGACACCTAAAAATTCAGAATCAAGTCATTGGGTTTATACTATGACAATTGATGAACGTTATTGCCAAATTAAACGAGATGAACTTGTTAAAAATTTAAATAATGAAGGAATTATGGCAGGAATTGTTCATGTTCCCAATGACAATTACACTGCTTTTAATGAAAGTAAATCTGACTTGCCAGGAGTTAGAAAATTTTCTTCAAATCAATTTTCGCTTCCGTGTGGTTGGTGGTTAAATGAAAATGATATAAGTCATATTGCTAAACGAGTTTTAGAATTAGTAAAAAAATGTTAAAAAACTTTCATCTCATAGCACATCGTGGAAATTTATATGGACCACGAGAACATGAAAATAATCCAAATTATTTATTAGAAACGCTAAAAAAGGATTATGAAATTGAAGTTGATGTTTGGTATAATGCGTTAATAAATGACAAATATTATTCAGGACTTTATACTGGACATAATTTTCCACAATATCAGATAAATTTAGAATTTCTTGAAAATGATTCAATTTGGGTACATACAAAAAATCATGAAGCATTAGAATTATTAAGTCATAAAAAAACAATACATAGTTTTTGGCATCAAAATGATGATTATACAATGACATCAAAAGGATTCATCTGGACATATCCAGAAAAACCTTTGTTATCAAAGTCTATCATTGTTAATCTTAGCGATAATTGTTTTTATAGAAATTATCTTGGAAAATGTTCTGGAATTTGTAGTGATTATATTCCTTAATTAGAAAGACAAAATGTCAAGACAAGATTTAGAAGTCATAATCCCTTGTGGTAATAATTCTGATAAATACGTTGCAAATTTTGTTAAAACTGCGTTGGAAACTTGTTCCGATGATACTGATTTGACATTTTCGATTGGAATAAACAATTTTCCACAATTTGATTTAAATTGTCTTAATTTTGCAAAACAATATGCAAAAATAAATTTTAAAGTTGTTGATACAAATTTAGCACCTGGATCGCAAGGTCATGCAATAGTTCTTCAGTCATTATTTGATGATGTAAAATCAGAAAATTGTCTCATATCAGATTGTGACATTGTAATGTTACATAAAAATTGGGACACAATAATGTTTTCACATCTTAATGAAAATGTTGTCATTGTTGGAACTGATTATTTTCCATTCTCAAATCTTCCAAAATATGTTGGATTTCCTGCTTTAATTGTTGTTTTATTTAAAACTTCAATGATAAAAGAAAATAATTTATCATTCATGCCGCATCCAAATCCTGGCGCTCATATTATTAAAACTCAAGAAGAATCATTTGCATATAATCGCCCAATTGGACATAAAATTTATTTAGATGTTGGATATGAATTTCCTTTGAAATTAAAACCAAAAAATTTAGATGGTTATTGTTTTCAAATGGTAAAATCTGGAAAATTACAAATTGGGCAAGAATTTCATTACAAAGGAAATCCAATTATAAATCACATGAAAGGTTCTTCTTGTATTCATTCATCACAACAACATGCACAAAATTGGTTTGTTAGTGCAAATAATTGGAATGAAATGACAAAACAAAAGAATCGTATAATTCCAATACATTAGCAAAAACTATGCTTACAATAAAACTATGAATATTTTAATCCCGATGGCGGGAGCTGGTTCACGTTTTGTTAGTGCAGGATATCAAGATTCAAAGCCTTTAATTGACGTAAATGGTTTACCAATGATTATTCGAGTCATTGATAATCTTGGACCAATTGGGCGTTATATTTTTATTGTACGTAAAGATTTACATGATTATGATCGTTTAATTTGTTTGTTAAAGTCAGTTAAAAAAGATGCAATTATAGTTGAGTTAAATGAATTAACTGAAGGTGCCGCACAAACTTGTTTATATGCAAATAAAGCTTTAAATGGTTATCTTGATAATGATTCATTATTAGTTGCAAATTGTGATCAAATTCAAAATTGGTCATCTAATGATTTTGAAAAAGCAATTTCAAATTCAACTGATGATGGAATCATTGTTACATTCAATTCAAGAGACAAAAATAATAGTTATGCGCTTTTAGATGAAAATAAATCTGTCATAAAAGTTGCAGAAAAAGAAGTTATAAGCAACGTAGCAACAACAGGTGTTTATTATTGGCGTCGTGGGTCTGATTTTATTAGAGATGCAACTCAAATGATCTCTAAAAATATTAGAACAAATAATGAATTTTATGTCTGTCCTGTTTATAATGAAACAATTTCTAATTATGGAAAAGTTTCTACATACCAAATTGAAAATCATTGGCCAATTGGAACGCCCGAAGAATTAAAGAAATATCTTGCGAAGAACAAATGAAATTATTTAACATAAAAGATATGAAAGGAGGATGGTTTGTTGGTGATTTTCAACCAACTTCATTTCAAACAAAAGCTTGTGAAGTTAGTTTTAAACAACATCATAAAAATGAAATCTGGCCCCCACATATTCATAAAATTGCAACAGAAATAAATTACCTTATAAAAGGTAAAATGATAATTCAAGATCAAGAATTGAATGTTGGTGATATTTTTGTGATAGAACCAAATGAATTAGCCGATCCTATCTTTTTAGAAGATTGTGAATTAATAGTTGTTAAATTGCCATCAGCTTTAGGAGACAAATATAATGTTTGAAGTTTTTCAACCAGATTTTGATACAAAAGATTATTATGTTGTAACGTATCGTTTAGGTTCTACGAAGTCTCTTGAAGATGCTGCATGGAATTTAGCAATTGGACAAAGTGTCGGCAATCCAAATGTTAGAAATGCTTGGGAATCTGATGAATTATTTGCAAAGCATTCTTGTATAGTTCTTGAAAAGCGTGGAACTAAAAAGATGAAACAACATATTGGAACTGTAAAAATTGCATTTCCAATGGCAAATATTAATATTGAAACTGATGGTGTATCACAAGTACTTTGTCAAATTATGGGGGGCCAGCTTGATATTGATTCAATTACAAAATGTCAAGTTTTAGATATCGAGTTTCCAGAAACTGCGAAAAAAACATTTTTAGGACCTAAATTTGGAATTGAAGGATTTCGTAATTTTACTAAAACTTATGATAAACCATTTTTAGGTGGAATTGTTAAACCTAAAGTTTGTATGAATGAAGACATTCTATTAGATCTTGTTAAGGCATTAGTCGAAGGGGGAGTAAATTTTATCAAAGAAGATGAAATTATGTCAGACCCTTCATGTTGTCCATTAGAACGAAGAGTTCCAAAGTTAGCGAAATACATTCAAGACAAAAATGTTGTTTATTGTTTTTGTATTAATTCTGATCCTCATAACATTCTTGATCGAGTAAAATTTGTTCATCAAGAAGGTGGAAATGGTGTTCATGTAAATTTCTGGAGCGGGTTTGGAGTCTACAATTCAATTCGTAAACTTGATTTGCCATTGTTCTTACATTTTCAAAAGAGTGGAGACAAGATTTTAACTGGAAGAAATCATGCATTCAATATTGATTGGCGAGTCATTTGTAAGTTAACTGGAATGATGGGTGTTGATACTGCTCACGCAGGTATGGTTCTTGGGTACTCGAATGACCCAGAAGAAGTTATGAATGATGTTATTAAGGAATTCCATAGTCATGGAACAATCCCTGCTCTAAGTTGTGGCATGCATCCAGGACTTGTTGAAAAGATCAGATCAATTTATGGAAATGATTTGATGTTATCTTGTGGTGGTAGTATTCATGGTCATTCACTTGGAACTAAAGCAGGTGCAAAAGCAATGCGACAAGCAATTGATCGAACAAATGGCGAAGAATATGATATTGCTATTTCTCAATGGGGAATAGTTAAATGAAAGTTGCTGTTTGTTTTTCAGGTCATATGAGAACATATGATAAAACATATCAATCTTTAAAATTGAATTTGTTAGATCATTATGATACTGATATTTTTATTCATACTTGGTCAAAGTCTAATAATGTAAGAGGAAAAGATTTTGGCAAAGATGATATTGACATTGAAAAAGAAATTAAGGAAATTTATAAACCAAAATCATTATTAATTGAACCACAAAAAGAATTTAAATTAAATTTTTGTGAATGTTTTAATTTTGCAAGAACTAATCCTCATAATGTTTTTAGCAAAATGTATTCAATGTCTTGTGTTGGAAATTTGTTAAAAGAATATCAATTGAATAATGACGTACAATATGACATTGTTTTAAGTTTACGATCTGATATGGAATTTCTTAAACCGATAAAATTGATAAAAGAAGAAAATAAAATTTTTATCCCTGGGAATGTTCGAGTCCCTGAAAATACATATCATGATTATTATGCATATGGTTCAAGTAATATAATGCAAGTATATTTTAACGTTTATAATGAATTTGATAATATTTGTAAAAAGTTAAATAAATTTAAACCTGAAAAAGTATTAACAGATTATATTGATTCTAAAAATATAGAAGTAAAATTTTGTGATTTGTTTTACAATTTGCTTCGCATGAATGGTGATGTTTTACAAATGGAATATGTTAAGTAAAATGAAATGTGACAATTTTAGAAATTAAAAAAGTATTAAGAAAAAATTCTAACACAAGATTTAAAATTATATATGATGCAAAATGTGATGAATGTCAAAAAGAATTTATTTTAAAAGGCGGTTCAAAATATTTTTTAAAAAAAGAATTTCATTTTTATTGTCGTGACTGTTTAAATCAATCACAAAGAACAGGTGTGATTAAACAAAAAAAAGAAAATATATTTTTAGAAAAATATGGTGTTAAAAATCCTAATCAATCAAAAGAAGTTCAAGAAAAATATAAACAAACATGTTTAAAACAATATGGTGTAGAAAATCTTTATCAATCAAAAGTAATTAAAGAAAAAATAAAAATTACAAATTTAAAACGATATGGGTTTGAATATCCATTACAATCAAAAGAAGTTAGAGAAAAATCTAAACAAACATGTTTAAAAAAATATGGATGTGAAAATCCTATGCAAAATCGTGAAATATCGCTAAGAACATCAAAATCTAGAAATGATTCTAAAGTAATTAAACATTGGAAAACATATGAAGATTTAATATGTACAGCATCTTACGAAATTGCATTTGTGAATTGGTGTAATAAAAATAAAATTGACTTTGATTGGCAAATTTTATTTGAGACGCCATTATTGACTGAAAATGGAAATAAATCAATATACATAATTGATGCTTTTATAAAAACAGGTGAATTTGCAAATACATATGTTGAAATTAAAGGTTATTTTAAAGATGAAAATTCACATATGAAATGGGATTGGTTTAATAAAGCATTTCCTAATTCTCAATTATGGAATTTTTATCGTCTTAAAGAATTAGGAATCATTTAATTTATAAATCACTTATTTTAATATTATAATTTTTTAGGAGAAAATTAAATGTGCAATACTAGTGTGGCTGTTTGTGGTTGTGGATTTGTGGGTGGAAATCTTTCACGCGTTTTTGCGGAAAAAGGTTTAGATGTATATTGTTATGATAAATCAGGTCATTATCCTGTTGGAACCAAATGTGCATTAGATGATGCATTCCCAACTTCAGTTTCAGAACTAATTGTTGCTTGCGAAAAAAAGAAGAATTTTTCAAAAATTTACTTTCTGTGTTTACCCACGCCTATGTTTTCCGATGGCGAATGTGACACATCAATAATTGAAAGTGTCTTAGAAGAATTTTCTGACTTTCATGGAGAACGCATTATTGTAATTAAAAGCACGTGCCCACCAGGCAGCATCGAAAATTGGAATGAAAAATATAATAAATTTGGAATGCAAATTATTCACAGTCCTGAATTTTTACGAGAAGCAACTGCATTAGAAGATACAAGGAACCAAGATAGGATTATTCTTGGTGGCATCGGAAGTTGTCTAGAAGTTGTTGAAAAGGTATTTAACGAAGCTTTTCCAGGAGTTCCAGTTTATAAGACGAGTGCAGTTAATAGTTGCATGATCAAATATATGACTAATCTACATCTTACGACTCGCCTTGTTTTAAGTTGTGAATTTTATGAAATTTGTGAAAAGTTAAAAGCTCAAGGTTTAGATGTAAGTTATAATGAAACAACAAAACTTGCACAATTAGATAAACGACTTGGTGGATCACATATGCAAGTTCCAGGTGTTGATGGAATTCGCGGGGCGCGCGGGCATTGTTTTCCAAAAGACACTGCAGAAATTGTTTTCTTATCTAAGAAACTTGGAATTGAAAAAAGTCTTTTATCAGCAGTTCAAGAAAAAAATCTATCAATTGTCCCACCTGAACATAGAGACTGGGAAAAAATGGTTGGTCGAGCGTATCGTAAGCGATGAGCAAAATTATAAAAGTAGAAAATAATTTATGTGGTTTTAATTTTCATTTTGAAAATGGTGAAACAAAATACTTTGATAGAATAACACTTTTATTTAAAAGTTCACAAGAATTTAATTCATTAATGTCACAAATACAACCACAAGAAATAAGTTGTATTTATTGTAGAAAAATAATTCAATCAAAATTTGAAATAAAAGATTATATTTGTTCACAATGTCAATTTGATATTGAAATTTTAAACGACTTAGAAAGAATTCAAAATGTCAAATGACCCAATGACAATTCATACACTTAAAGATTTAATAAAAGTTTCTGAAATTGAAGAGCCACAAAGGTTAATTTTTATCGCAATTCCAACTTCAAAAAATGAAGGTATGATTAATATTAGTATTGAGTCTTATGTAAAAATGAGTTCTTTATCAAAAGATTTACAAAATAAAATTCGAGAGCAATTTAAACAAATCTTAATTTTACATTAAATTCCCATATGGGAAATTCAATTTTCATCATTTTAGCAACATTACTTTGGGGTCTTTGGGGATTTTTAAATAAATTTGCCCAATTAAGAATTTGTGCTCCTCAAATTGCTATAATGGGTGCATTATCTAGTGTAATCACTTTACCAATTTACTCATTAATCATAAAATCAACAAATCAAACATTTAAATGGGATTGGCTTGCAATTATTATTGCAACATTAGCAGGAGTTATTGTAGCACTTGCAAGTATGTTTTATACGTTTGCTTTAAAGAATAATAACATTGCGACTGTATCTGGTTTCACAACTACATATCCTTTAATTACGTTAGCATTATCAATGATGTTTTTAAATGAAAAAGTTTCTTTTAATCAAATTGTTGGTTTAATTTGTATGTTAATTGGAACATTCTTTTTGTCTCGTTAAATTGAACAATACTCAATTAATTGACTAAAATTAAATATGGTTTTACCGACTGGAAAAGCGCATATTAGTCATAGTGAATTAAATCATTGGGTTGAATGTTCTTGGAGACACAATTTAAAACATGTAAAAAATATAGATCTTGACGTACCAAATACAAATTTAGCATTTGGAAGCGCAGTTCACTCAGCATGTGAATATTATCTAAATAACAAAGTTATAAATTTAGATTCTGCACAAGCAAAATTAGATGAACAATGGGAGTTATATAAAGACTCAGAAGATTTTCTAAAAAATAGTAAAGAAAAATTTATGTCAATCATAGCAAATATTATGAATGATGTTGCAGTTTTTCTCGATACAACATTTCCAGGATGGGAATTAGTAAAAGCAGAAGAAGAATTATATGAAAATCTTGGTGGAATGTTTGAAAAACATGAAGGTTTATCATTTAAAGGATTTATTGACGTTGTACTAAAAGTTCCTGGTAAAAAACCAAATACGTGGTTATATTGGATTTTAGATTGGAAGAGCGCAAATCGTCCTTGGAATCTAGAAAAGATTCAAGATGAAAATGTTCGTCGACAATTAATTTTTTATAAGAAATTTTGGTCAATAAAACATAATATTCCAATGAAAGATATTCGTTGTGGTTTTATTACGCTTGTTAAAACAAGTAA
>SESB01002154.1_pt1 | contig 11896 bp, 1 predicted proteins | sample 3171441 | NCBI WGS metagenome assembly SESB01 (sample SAMN06051867, study PRJNA518727) | freshwater metagenome | biome: subpolar coniferous forest; feature: holomictic lake; material: water; isolation source: holomictic Lake 227, 6 m depth | place: Canada: near Kenora, Ontario | collected 2014-07-08...
TGTAAAAGAGAGCGAATACAAGTTCAGGGTTCTTTTCCAATCGGCATCTGTCGGTATTACCATGTTTGGGAATGATGAAAAAGTCCTTGTCATTAATCAAAAATTTACCGAAATTACGGGTTATGGGATCAATGATATCCAATTTGTTGAGGATTGGTGGATTAAAGCATATTTAGATGAAGATTACAGAAATGAGATACGCAAGATCTGGCGCGATAAAATTGCAGGTTATTTGCAAAATAAAATGGCCTTTGTGCCACTGGAAATAAAAGCCACCTGTAAAGATGGGTCATCTAAATATCTTGAAATAGGTTTTGCCGCAACCGGAGAATTGAATATCGTCACTTTTGTGGATGTTACCGAACGCAAGTTAAACGCCATCCAACTCACCGAGCAAAAAAAATACACCGAATCCATCTTGTTGGCTATTCCCGATTTAATGTTCATCCTAAACAAGGATGGCATTTTTCTGGAAGTCATCCCTGGAAAGGAACAAGAACTCACACTTCCACCAGAATTATTTTTGAACAAAAATATTCTCGATGTTTTGCCCCTGGAAATCAGCGAAGGTTTTAACAATGCGATCGTTCAGATGGCCAAAGGCAAAATTACCGATCCTATTCAGTACAAATTGCCATCAAACGGTAAAATTAGTGACTTTGAGGCTCGGTTCAGCCCCTTTGGAGCCGACAAGGTGATTGTTATGGTCAGCAACATCAGTTGGCGGAAGCAGGCCGAAGAAACGATACGAAAATCGGAAGAAAAACTTAAAGTGGTTCTGGACAACACCTTTCATTGGGAATTCTGGGAAGGTGCGGATGGGAACTTTATTTATCACTCCCCGTCATGCAAAAGAATATCAGGGCACTCCGAAAAAGAATTGATCGAAAATAATGACCTTTTCATTAACCTGATTCATCCACAGGACGTTGAGGGTTATCTCAAGCATCATCAAAAATCGCTTTCGGCAAAACAACCTGGCGGCCATCATTTCAGGATCATCGGTGCCAATGGTGAAACCCGGTACATTGAACATGTTTGCCAACCTGTATTTGACACGAACAACTCCTACATAGGCATTAGGGGAACAAACCTTGATGTCACGGATCGCAAAATTGCCGAAGATCGTTTGTTGCAGAGCGAGGAAAAATACCGTAGCCTGATCGACAGTTCAGATGCCGCCATAATTTTAATTGGCAATGACGAAACGATTTTATTCTGCAACAAGATCGCCTCGAAACCTTTTGGGTTGAAGCCGGAGGAAATGGTTGGCAAAAAAATAGGACAAGTTGTCCCAACCGACGAGGCCCAAAGTATGTATTCGGATGTAATGGAAGTTATCAATTCCAATCATGGAAAGTCGCATGAGATTGAAGTCATGCGGGGAAATGTTAAAAATTGGTACAGGTCGTCCATCCAACCTGTTCGCAATGAATCCGGAGTTCCGGTTTCCGCAATTTTCTACATCGATGATATTACGGAACGCCATGCAACCGAGGATAAAATACGCAAACTTTCAAGTGCAGTAGAGCAGAGCCCAATCAGCATTGTGATCACAAACTTGGACGGGAATATTGAATATGCCAATCCAAAGGTTTGTGAAACAACTGGATACGCCTTGGAGGAGTTGGTAGGGAACAATCCAAGGGTATTAAAATCGGGAGAGACCACTTTGGACGAGTACTCGGTTCTTTGGGAGAATATTGTCCAGGGGAAAGAGTGGAAGGGGATCTTCCACAATAGGCGCAAAAACGGGGAACTCTATTGGGAATCCTCCACAATTGGGCCCATTCTGGACGCCTCCGGCAAAATAACCAATTATCTTGCAATAAAAGAGGATATTACAGATCGTCGTCAAATGCAGTTGTCACTTCTCAAAAGTGAAGAGCGGATGAGGCAGATTGCCGAAATCAGCCACACGATGATCTATGAAACAGATCCTTTTGGGTTATATACTTATGTAAGCCCTGTTTCGGCACGGATCTTAGGTTTGGAACCTGACCAAGTCATTCAGAAATTGTATTTTTTTGATTCCCTTCCTGAAGAATTCCGCGAACCTGCGATCGGGCTTTATAGCCGCAGGATTCCTGTGGACCAATTTGTTTATCCACTTTACAATCAAACAGGGGATTTAGTCTGGGTCGAGGTAAACGCAATACCTATCTTTGATGAGAATAATAAATTTATAGGTTATAGGGGCGGGCTCAACGACATTACAAAAAGAAAGCTTGCCGAAGACGAGCTTAAAAAGTTCCGCACAATATCCGACCAGTCAAACTATGGAAATGCGATCGCCGATCTCGATGGAATCTTGCTTTATTCAAATGCAGCATTTGCCAATATGCACGGGATGGAGGTTGACGAATTGGTCGGGAAGCCTATTTCCATACTCCACAATCCTGAACAGATAGCTAAAGTGATGGAAGCAATTGGCAAACTAAAAACCACAGGAGGTTTTGTTGCGGAAGAGGTTTGGCGTACAAGAAAAGATGGTTCTGTTTTTCCTTCCCTGATGAATGCCAAAATGATTTTTGACGGCGACAACAATCCAATATTTATGTCGGCATCGGCCATCGACATTACTGAAATTAAGGAGGCGGAAGTAAAAATCAGGAAACTGAACCAGGCCATTGAGCAGAGCCCTGTCTCGATAGTCATCACCGATTTGAAAGGAAATATTGAGTATGTCAGCCCTGCCTTTTATCAAACAACAGGCTATACTTTGGAGGAAGTTGTTGGTAATAGTACAAGCCTGCTTAAGTCAGGAAAAACAGACCCTGCGGTTTACCACGATATGTGGGAGACAATCGAAACTGGAAAAGCATGGCAGGGCGAATGGATCAATAAAAAGAAAAACGGCGAGTTTTATTGGGAATCTGCATCAATTACCCCAATCCTGGACACTGAAGGCAAAATGATCAACTATCTTGCAGTTAAACAGGATATTAGCCTTCGCAAACAAACCGAGCAGGAAATCCGTGACCTTAACGCTTCACTTGAAATAAAAATTGAAGAGCGGACAAAGGAACTCAGGGATACCAATGACCATTTAATTAAGGAAATAGAAGAAAGGAAGCAAATAGCGGAAGCACTGTTGATAAAGACGGCCGAATTGGAGAATTTCTTTAATGTTTCGCTTGATTTGCTGTGCATAGCTGATAAATCGGGGAATTTTATACGGGTAAACAAAGCGTGGGAAAACATCCTTGGTTTGTCAATTTCCGAATTGGAGCAAAGGCAATTCCTTGAATTTGTTCATCCCGATGATCTTGATGAAACGATATCTGTTATGACCGAAATGGACGAACAGAACCCCGTTTTAAACTTTATCAACCGCTACAAAGCCAAGGATGGCAGTTACAGGTTCATTGAATGGCACAGTTCGGCAAGCGGTAATTTGCTTTATGCAGCAGCCCGCGATATCACGGAACGCAAGAGGGCGGAAGAATTTGAAAACGAAATGCTCCAATTGTCGCCCAAATTAACAGGTGTGACAATTTCAGAGATCAACGATGCGATCAAAATGGCTTTGGCCAGGATCGGTCAGTTCCTGTCTGCCGACAGGGCTTATATTTTCGAATTCTCGGCATCTGGCGATACCATTACAAACACCTATGAATGGTGCGGGGAAGGGATCATCTCCGTAAAGGAAAACCTTCAGAATATACCCAGCCAAAATGCGCTACAGATAATTGATATTCTCTCAAAGCATGAAAATGTGATTATCCCTTCTATTGAAGGTTTACCTGATTCATGGAATGCCGAACGCGAATCTATGTTGGCACACCAAATCCAGTCATTGATCTTAATACCAATGCTTGTCGAAAACGATCTGATCGGGTTCGTTGGCCTGGATTCTGTACTGCACAGAAAGGAATACAACAAGGCAGAAATCAATATCCTTACAGTCTGGGGCAGCATGTTGTCGAGTTTGATCAACAACCAGCGCAAGGAGGGCCTGCTTGAACAAGCCAGCAAAAACTATGAAACGTTCTTTAACACGATCGATGATTTTCTGTTTGTCCTGGATATTCGGGGGCATATCGTCCATACCAATTCCACTGTCAACCATCGGTTGGGCTATTCACAGGAAGAGCTTACAGGACAATCTGTTATCATGGTAAGGCCTCCTGAACGGCGCGATGAGGCACTAAAGGTAATGCGCGAACTGTTATCGGGCGAAACACAGATCTGTTCGATTCCATTAATGACAAAATATGGCGAACAGATCCCTGTCGAAACCCGTGTCAAAGGCGGCTATTGGAATGGCCAGCCAATTATTTTCGGGGTCAGCAAAGACATATCCCAAATTAAACTTTCGGAGCAAAAATTCGCAAGCGCTTTTCAGGCCAATTCGGCGATGATGGCCATATCTTATTATGAAGATGGCCGTTATATCGATGTTAATGGCGCATTTCTTGAAACATTAGGTTACCTGAGAGAGGAGGTTATCGGCAGGACCAATAAGGATTTGGAACTTTTTAAGGATTTAGAACTTCGTGACAGGATGCTGGACGAACTGAACAAAGGTATTCCAATCCGCAAACTGGAAATCGTGATGCGGACAAAGGATGATCAGGTCAAAATCGGAATTTTATCGGCTGATTCCATCTTTATCGGCCAGGATCGCTGCTTGCTGACAGTTACAATGGACATTACCGAGCGCAAAAAAGCAGAAGACGAGCTTCGCAAGGCAAGGCTTGAAGCAGATCGTGCAAATCTCGCAAAAAGCGAATTTTTGTCGCGCATGAGCCACGAATTGCGGACCCCGATGAATTCGATCCTGGGGTTTGCCCAATTGCTCGAAATGGGGCAACTCAGTGCGGGGCAGAAAAAGGGGGTTTCCCACATCATGCGCAGCGGTAAACACCTTCTTGATTTGATCAATGAAGTTTTGGATATAGCCCGGATTGAAGCCGGACGCCTTTCATTATCGCTGGAACCAGTTCAACTAAGCGCGATAATTCCGGAAATGACAGATATTGTCAGGCCTTTGGCAATTGAGAAAAAGGTTATTGTAAGGATCTTAAATATGCCAAATGACCAGTTGTTCGTAAAAACAGACCGACAGCGCCTAAAACAGATTTTGATAAACCTGCTCTCCAATGCGATAAAATACAACATAGATGGTGGACAGGTATTTATTAAAACCGAACAATTTCCATCAAGTGAATTGGGCACTTCATTTATTCGGATATCCATTATTGATACCGGGTTGGGAATTTCGAAGGAAGACTTGCCAAAATTGTTCAACCCTTTTGAACGGATTGGGGCCGAAAAAACCCAAACCGAAGGGACAGGGCTTGGGCTTGCCGTAGTCAAAAAGTTGATGGACGCAATGGGTGGAAAGTTGGGCGTAGAAAGTACCCCTGGACAAGGCAGTGCATTCTGGATCGAATTGCCGGGCTGTGATAGCCCGCAGGAACTTTTGGAAAAATCGGGCAAACTGAACAGAGCCGATAACAATTTACCTGTTAAGAAAGGCAAGATACTCTATGTTGAAGACAATGCGTCAAATATAGAGCTTATTGAAGAGATCCTTTCCATTCAACATGAAGGGATCCAACTGTTTACGACAATTTATGGCAAATCGGCAGTAAGCCTCGCAATTGCCCACCAACCCAATATGATCCTGTTGGACCTCAATCTGCCCGATATCCATGGCAGCGAAGTTCTTAAGCTTATACTTGCAGAAGAAAAAACCAAAGATATCCCTGTTGTGATCATTAGTGCCGATGCAATGCCACAACAACTTGAAAAAATGTTAAAGTCAGGTGCCAAATATTATTTGACAAAGCCTCTCGATATATCGGAACTGTTAAGGGTAATCGATTTATATATAATCGATTAGAAATAAGCTGAAATTGAACCGACGATGAACGATCAAAACAAATCAAAAGAGGATCTCATTCTTGAACTGGAAGTTCTGCGGGAAAATTTGAAAACCATAAGGGCACAGGTTGAGTCAGGAAAATTTGTTGAAAATGAAGGGAAAAATCAGGCCGAGATTACCAATAGCGATGCCCTAAACAGGTCTATTCTTGATGCTTCACCTGATGTGATTACGATTACAGATTTGCTGGGGAATGTCCTCCTAACTTCTCCCCGGACAGCTGAAATGTATGGATTATCCGAAGCGGATGATTTTAAAGGACTTACGGTTTTTGATTTTTTAGATAAAAGTGACCATGCAAAAGCGGTCGGCTTAATGGCCAAAATGTACGAAGGGCCTCAAGGTATGGTAGAATATCTTGCAAAAAAAAGGGATGGTACCCGCTTTGAAGTTGAGGTAAACAGCGACTTCATCAGGGACTCGAATGGCAACCCTATCAATATACTGATCATTCAACGCGACATATCACAAAGGAAGCGTATTGAAGAAAAGCTGCATAAAAGTGAAGAAACTTACCGGAACCTCGTTGAATCTATCAACGATGTGATCTATGAAATGACACTTGATGGCACCATAATCTATATAAGTCCCGCAATAGAAAAAATTGCAGGCTATACTACAGAGGAGCTGATCGGAACAAATGTATTTCGGATTGTATATCACGAAGATATACCCGGTTTATTGAAAAGGCTGGGCACAAATAATGAAAAGGAATTGTGTTTTTATGACCTTAGGTTTGTGTCCAAAGAAGGAAATTTGCTTTGGGTCCGTTCGCTGCCAACAAATGTAATCGTGAATGGGATTGTCGTTGGCAGGAAAGGGATCCTTAGCGATATCACCCAACAAAAATTTGCCGAAATTGCGCTACGAGAGAGTGAAGCCTCGTTGAATTATGCCCAAGAAATTGCCAAAATGGGAAGTTGGGAGCATAACCTGGTGACCAACAAAATGACCTGTTCAAAGAACTATTGCAAAGTGATGGGACTATGCGCCTGGGAAGGTGATGAAAACTTATATGACCGTTTCATCCTTACTGTCCTTCCAGAGGATTTAAAGCTTGTGGAATACTTACAAAAAAACAGCTATTCTGAAAACAAAACCGAACAGGTTGATATCCGTATTATTATGCCAGATGGCACAATCAAGTGTGTTCGGAACAATGTCAATCCGGTTTTTGAGGATGGCAAATTGATCGCATTAAAGGGTGTCAACATTGATGTGACGGAACAAAAGTTGAACGAAGAAAAAATCAGGCAACAGAACGAACGGTTGAAAGCCATTCTTGAGTCGATTCCCGACCTGATTTTTGTCGTGTCCAATGATGGTACCTATCTCGAATATTACAGTTCCGAATCGGATAGGCTGGTAATCCCTGATGATCAAATAATTGGAAAGAACATCAGAAGCCTGTTCGATGAAGAAACAGCCACATTGCATTTACAAGAAATCGATAAATGTCTTGAAAAGCAAAAAATTGTCACCTACGAATTTTCGGGTGTTGTAGCAGATAGTGAATCATTTTTTGAAGTCAGGCTCGCACCGTTGGGAAACGACAGGGTGTTGACAGTTGCAAGGGACATCACGGATAAGAAAAAAAATGAGGATAACCTCAAAGACAGTGAAGAAAAATACCGTTTTATGTTCTTCAACAATCCACAACCCATGTGGATTTATGACCTGGAGACGCTGGCCTTTCTTGAAGTCAATGCTTCCGCTATCGAACATTATGGTTATACTCGCAGGGAATTTCTTTCAATGACGTTAAAAGATATTCGTCCTGTGGAGGATATCGACGAATTGCTTAAAGACATCAGGAATACAAAAAAGCCCTTGAACATTGCCGGTGAATGGCGCCATCTGAAAAAGAACGGAGAGACCATCCATGTTGAGATCTTTTCCCATTCGATTACATATAACGGACGAAATGCCAGGCACATATTGGTCAACGACACCACCAGGAGGAAACAAGTTGAGCAAGAAATCAGGGATCTCAATTCTATGCTTGAGAAACGGATCGCAGAACGTACCATGCAACTTGAAGAATCGAATATCAGTTTGACCAAGCAGATCGAAGTCAGGAAGCAGATGGAGCAGGCATTGTTCCAAAGCGAAAAAAACTATCGTACTGTTGTTGAAAATGTTAACGAGGTTATTTTTCGAACCGATGTGAATGGGTTATGGCTATTCCTGAATAGCTCGTGGAGCAAATTAACGGGGTTCAGTGTAACCGAATCTTTGGGGCAATCTTTTTTGGATTATGTCCATCCCGATGACAGGCAACTCAACCTGGACTATTTCAAGCCATTGATCATGCGCGAAAAAGAGTATTGCCACCACGAAGTCCGTTACCTTACAAAAGGTGGCGAGACCCTTTGGATTGAGGTGTTTGCACGATTGGGCCTCGACGAAAATGGCGAATTCACAGGAACATTTGGAACGCTTCAGGATATTACGCTGAGGAAGGAAGCCATTGAAGAGATCAAAAAAGCCAGATTGGAAGCCGAGCAGGCAAATATGGCGAAGAGCGAATTCTTGTCGCGAATGAGCCACGAATTGAGGACCCCGATGAATTCGATCCTGGGGTTTGCCCAGTTGCTCCAAATGGGCCAACTAACAGCGGGCCAGATGAAAGGGGTCAGCCATATTGTGCAAAGCGGCAAACACCTTTTGAACCTGATCAATGAAGTATTGGATATTTCGCGCATCGAAGCTGGCCATTTAACGCTATCGCTTGAACCTATATTATTAAGTTTAGCCATAACTGAGACCATGGATATCCTCAAACCAATGTGTTATGATCGCCAGATCAAACTTGAACAAACATATTTTCCTGATAATAAGATACATGTAAACTCCGATCATCAACGCCTTAAACAAATATTGCTCAATTTACTGACCAATGCAGTCAAGTATAACAAGATGGCTGGGAACATTTTGGTCAAAGCTGAGAAAAAGCCTCCTGAACCCAATGGGTCGGTTTGGGTTAGAATATCAATAACGGATACAGGCCTGGGAATAGCGGCAGATGATATCCCAAAGCTCTTTAAACCTTTTGAAAGGATAGGCGCAGAAAAAACAGTTACGGAAGGAACAGGGCTTGGACTTGCAGTGGTAAAAAAACTTCTCGAAGCAATGGGGGGAATTATTGGTGTTGAAAGTGGCCTTGGTACCGGAAGTACCTTTTGGATCGAACTTCCCTTTAGCGAAAACCAAACAGAGGCAATCAAAGGGGCCGGAAGCAGTGGTCCTTACTCCGGTGACCGTGCCCAAACAGGTACAATCCTATACATCGAAGACAATGCCTCAAATATAGATCTTGTCGAACAGATCCTTGCCAGCCATCGTCCAGGGTTATTAGTTATTTCAGATATCCATGGAAGTTCTGCCGTAGGTTTGGCAACTTTGCACCATCCCGAATTAATTTTGCTCGATCTCGATTTGCCCGATATTCATGGGAGTGAAGTTATAAAACGACTTAAAGCCAACGATAAAACAAGGGATATACCCGTGGTCGTTGTAAGTGCAGATGCAATGCAACATCAATTGGACCGGTTAATGCAATTGGGGGCAGCAAATTATCTGGCCAAGCCGATCGATGTAATTGTCTTTTTGAGTATCATTGACAAACTGATCAAATAATAGGTCAATAAACAGATTACTAATGAAATATAAAATCATTTATAGATGAATCGAGTTTTTAATGGATATATTTTAGTCCTATGCCTGATCTTTCAGATGATCGGTTCGTCAAAGTTGTATTCTGACAATACTGATCCGAAATTGCGCGATGTCACCCTTCAGTTGAAATGGAAACATCAGTTCCAGTTTGCCGGTTACTATGCCGCCATCGAAAAGGGGTATTTCAGGGAGGCCGGTATAAATCTGAAGATGATCGAAGCACAGGATGGCCTGAATACCAATGAACCGGTTTTTAATGGAAGTGCCGATTTTGGCATAACAACATCAGAGATCCTTTTATTGAAATCAAAAAATAAAAATCCGGTAATACTCGCTTCCATTTTCCAACATTCGCCACTTGTTTTATTGGCACTTGAAAAATCGGGGATTAAGCATGCACAGGACCTTGTCGGGAAAAGATTGGCTTTGGAGACAAATTCACACGAAATTCAGGCCTACCTGCAAATGGAGGGGATAAAATTGGATCAATGTACTGTTACACCAGCAACATTCGATTTGGAACAACTATTTGATAATAAGGTAGATGCTATCTCCGCATATTTGACAGATGAGACTTATCAGTTGGAAGAAAAAAATATCAATTATGTTGTTATCTCCCCAATGATGGGAGGCCTCGATTTTTACGGCGACGTTCTTTTTACTTCTGCCCGATTGATGAAATCGGATCCGGGCCTGGTCGGATCCTTCCGGAATGCAGTACTTAAAGGATGGAAATATGCCATCAATCATCCTGATGAGATCATCGATCTGATTTATGACAAATATAGTCAGAGGCATACCAAAGCATTTTTAAAACACGAGGCGGACCACATGATCAACCTTATCCTGCTGGATGTGGTTGAAATTGGCTATTCAAACCCCGACAGGTGGCAACATATCCTTGAGATTTACCAAAAATTAGGGCTGGTCGATAAATCTCTAACGATTAAAGATTTGCTATATTCCGATTATTTGAGCCATGACTATAATATCCCTTGGAAACTGATCCTCATTTTCTCCGTGGTAATTATTTTAATTTGTTCAGTTGCCTATTTTTTCTATTACACTTCGAGAAGGCTCAGTGGTGAAATCAGGAACCGTGTCCTTTATCAAAACGAGCTTGCGGCAAGTGAGGAGACTTATCGAAATCTTGTCGAATCTATTAATGAGGTGATTTATGAGGTTACTGCTGACGGAATGGTTAAATACGTAAGTCCAGCCATAGAAAGGGTATTGGGCTATAAACCAGAGGAGATAACAGGAAAAAGTTTCTTTGGATTATTGCATCCAGATGACCGTCAGGATATTATCACAAAACTATCGGGTTTAGGCAATAAAAATTATTTGTTTCACGAATACCGTATCATCAGCAAGAACAATACGGTGATATGGATAAGGTCTTTTACTTCACCTATTTACGACAATGGGGTTTTGGTTGGTGGTGCAGGTTCAATGACCGATATTACAGAGAGGAAGCTGGCAGAAGAAAAAATAGTAAAAGCAAACCGGTTTTATCTTTTTATCAGTAAGGTAAATGAGGCCATTATCCTGATGAAGGACAAACAAAAACTCTTCGATGAAATTTGCCACATCGCGATCGAACATGGGAAATTCAGGATGGCCTGGATAGGACAGATAGACGAACAAACGAATGTACTTCAGCCAATTTCGGTAGGTGGATTTGAAAATGGGTATCTATCAGAAATAAGGAAAATACGGATTGGCAATGGTCCGGAAGGGCATGGCCCAGGTGGCTCGGCAGCCAAAGAGGGTAAGCATTTTGTATGCAATGACATTGAAAACGATCCCAGGATGGTGGTTTGGAAGGACGACGCGCTGCACCGCGGGTACCGCGCTTCAATAGCCTTACCGATCAAACAGTTCGACCAGACGATAGGGGTAGTATCCCTTTATTCTCCCATTCCCAATTTCTTCGATATGGAAGAAATCGGGATGCTCGATAAAGTAGCCGATAACATCAGTTTTGCTGTTAATGCCATTGCGACAGAAAAAGAAAAAAACGATCTTTACACCCATCTTGAGTTAAAGGTAAAGGAACGTACAGCCCAATTGGGAATACTGAACGAAAACCTGCAAAATGAAATAGAAGAACGAAAAAAAGCGGAAATTGAAAGCAGCAAAGCCCGGTTGGAAGCCGAAAAAGCGAATATGGCAAAAAGTGAGTTCCTTTCACGGATGAGCCATGAACTGAGGACACCCATGAATTCGATCCTAGGTTTTTCCCAATTACTTGATATGAGCATACTTAGTATCTCACAGAAAAAAGGTGTGGCACATATCCTGCGTAGTGGCAAACATTTGCTC
>SESB01002157.1_pt1 | contig 11886 bp, 12 predicted proteins | sample 3171441 | NCBI WGS metagenome assembly SESB01 (sample SAMN06051867, study PRJNA518727) | freshwater metagenome | biome: subpolar coniferous forest; feature: holomictic lake; material: water; isolation source: holomictic Lake 227, 6 m depth | place: Canada: near Kenora, Ontario | collected...
TTAAGCCGAAGGATTTTAAGCCGGAGTTGCACCGCTTTCTTCGCCGTAAACAGGTTCTGGAATAGAGCCTGCATTATGTTCAACCAAACTCCATTGACGGGGATTGCGTTCCAGGATTGACCATGATGCATTTGAAAGTCCGCCGATTACACCCCAATGTGACAGTGGAAGTTGCAAGAGCGCGCCCAGAATGCATCTGGCTGTTCCACCATGAGTAGTAACAATTAAAACCTGATCAGTTTTATCGGCCAGTGCTTTTGTAATTGCACGAATCGCACGTTCTGCTACTTCGCTGCGTCGCTCACCCGTTGTTCCTGCAGGATTATCTTCGCCATCAATCCAACGAATAAAGTTTTGGAAATCTTCTGCGCGATTTTCTGCGCCGGTTTTTCCTTCCCACAAGCCGCCATCGGTTTCACGAAGGTCTGCATCGATCTCAACAGATAAGCCAGTTAAGTCAGCGAGTGCTTGAGCAGTGTTACGTGCACGCCCTAAATCGCTAGAGATAATGGCAGTTGGATTCATCCCAGCTAGAATTTGTGCGGCGTGCTTGGCTTGAAAAACTCCGACTTCATTTAAATCAATATCTGAATGTCCTTGAAAACGATTAACAACATTCCAATCTGTTTGGCCATGTCGCCATAAAACAACTCTGTTAGCGGCCATTTAGTGCAGCCTCTTTCACAGCCTCCAACTCGATTGTTGGGCAGTCATTCCATAAACGATCCAACATGTAGTACTTACGCAATTCTGCACTTTGCACATGTACAACTAAATCTGAGTAATCAAGCAAAATCCATTCCGCACCGTGTTCGCGGCGAATTGGCTTATCTCCTGCTGCTGCAAGTTTGCGCTCGACTTCATCTGCAATCGAATCAACCTGTGCCTCATTTTGACCTGTAACGATTAAGAAGACTTCGCTAAGAACTAATTGATCAGAAAGGTCAAGGGCAACTACATCTACTGCAATCTTGTCGATGGCGGCGTGTGCTGCAATCTGAGTGATCTCGTGGGTTCTTTTGCTAATTGTCATAGAGGTTATTCTCTCGTATAAATGTGGCAACTGATGACGAAACATCTGCGCTCAATCCTTCTCGAATTGTGGTCGCGGCCACTGGCAAAGCCCCAATATCAATTCCGTTTCCACCGTAACCAGGGCGTGAAATAACTACAAATTCCACCATAGTGCGCAGTTCATCAATACGGTGCCATTGATCTAATTTGTCAGCTGCGTCTTGCCCAACGATTAAAACGATTGAATCATCTGGGTAGTTTTGCGCAACTGCTTCAACGGTATCGATGGCATAACTTGGTCCAGTCCTTAGGATTTCAATCGGATTTACTTGGACTTTACTAGCAACATCTGCAGGTAAATCAGAAAGTGCAAGTTGGCACATAGCTCGGCGTTGTTGCGCTGAGGCCCGAGGTGCATCAGCACGGAGTAAAGGTTCTCCTGCGGGAACAACTAATAACTGATCAACAATCTTTTTTTCAATTAGTTGGGTGATTACATGCAAATGACCCACATGAATTGGGTCAAAGGTTCCGCCGTAAATACCTACTCGGGACAAATTAGTCTCGGTCTAGGCGAAGTACTAAGTAAAGAAGTACGACAAAAACTACAAACGCAAAACCCCCAAAAGCAACAGGTGAAACTGGAAGTTCGCGTTGGATTTCTGATGCAAGATTAATCATGGGGAAATACTACTACTTGCCTGCTAGCAGATCTTTAAACTTCGCCTCATCAATGACTGGTACGCTTAATTCCTGTGCTTTAGCTAACTTGGAACCAGGGTCAGATCCCACTAAAACGTAATCTGTTTTCTTCGATACTGCTGACGCTGCTTTCCCACCATGGGCCACGATTGTTTCGGAAATTCCATCACGGCTAAAAGATTCCAATCCACCTGTAACAACAAAGGTTAATCCAGCCAAAGTCTGGGGTAGTACTTGTGCGGGTTCATTAATCATTCGAACACCAGCATCTTTCCACTTCTTTACAATCTCTTGGTGCCAATCCACGCTGAACCATTCGACAATTGAGTCAGCAATAATTTGACCCACACCATCTACTTCCGCAAGCTCTGCCGCGGTTGCTTTTGAAATTGCATCCATTGATCCCAATGCAGCTGACAATCCTTGTGCCGCTGTTGGCCCAACGTGCCTAATTGATAGCGCTACCAGTGTTCGCCATAGCGGTCTTGTCTTTGCCTCATCTAATGCGGCTAAAAGTTTTTCAACATTAGCTGCTGGCGTTCCATCTTTCTTTGTGAAAAATTCAGATGTAGAAAGTTTGTCTGCGGTTAGATCAAATAGATCGGATTCATCAGAAATTATCTTTGAATCAAGTAATGCAACAGCTGCTTCATAGCCTAGAACATCAATATCTAATGCGGCACGTGAACCAATGTAATAAATTCGCTCCCGTAGCTGTGCCGGACAACTTTGTGTGTTTGGGCAACGAATATCAACATCACCTTCGGTCATGGCACGAAGCTCTGAACCACATTCAGGGCAATGCGATGGCATCACAAATGCGGTTTCTTTTCCAGTTCGCTTATCAAGAACAGGACCCAAGACTTCTGGAATCACATCACCAGCTTTTCGTATTACAACCGTATCGCCAATTAAGACACCTTTGCGAACTATTTCTTCAGCATTATGCAAGGTTGCATTTGTCACTGTTGAACCCGCAACTTTCACCGGCTCCATAAATGCAAACGGAGTTACTCGCCCTGTGCGACCGACACTGACCTTGATATCTAATAACTTAGTCGTGACTTCTTCGGGTGGATATTTATAAGCAATAGCCCACTTAGGTGCACGAGAAGTGAAGCCTAATTGTTGTTGTTGTGACAGCGAATCGACTTTGATTACGACGCCATCGATTTCATGTTCAACATCATGGCGATGATCTGCGTAGTGCTGAATAAACTTTTCAACCTCTTTGCGTGTGCCACACACCTTAAATCGATCACTAGTTGGCAAGCCCAATTTCTTTAACTCGCCATAAGCTCCACTTTGAGAATCGTAAGAAATTCCTTCTTTGGCTCCAACACCGTGCACAACTACAGATAGTGGACGACCGGCAGTGACACGAGGATCTTTTTGTCGAAGCGATCCAGCCGCTCCATTGCGGGGGTTAGCAAATAGTTGTTTGCCTGATTCTTCTAAAGAATCATTGAGTTCGTTAAAAGCGGCAATTGGAAAGAAAACTTCACCACGGATTTCAATTAATGACGGGATCTTGTCCCCCTTTAATGTGTGAGGCAAATTCTTTATTGTCTTAACATTTAAGGTCACATCTTCACCGGTTACGCCATTGCCTCGAGTTAATCCACGTATGAGCTGACCATTTTCGTAAGTTAAGTTTATGGCTAAGCCATCAACCTTTACTTCGCACAAATAAGTAGGATCCGAAATATCTTTTTCAACTCGATCAAACCATGATGCAAGCTCTGCTAGGTCAAAGACGTTATCAAGACTCATCATCTTTTCAATGTGGTCACGTTGTTCGAACTGGGTGGAAAACCCACCACCTACATGTTGCGTTGGTGAATCAGATTCGCGAAGTTCGGGATTCTTTTCTTCTAACACCTGCAATTTACGCAGCAGCTCATCAAACTGTGCATCAGTAATTGTTGGCTGATCTAAGACGTAATATTTAAATTGATGATCCCGAATCTCATTAATCAGTTCGGTCATTGCATGACGCGGATTAGTGCTCATTCAGTCTCACTAATTGTTGCTGATCCAACGACGCGATCACCGTCATAAATAACCATTGCTTGCCCTGTTGCCAACCCCAATAAAGGTTCTTCTAAAGTGGCAACGAGCAAAGTTCCATCAAAGTAATAGGTGCATGGCAGCGCAGCACCATGGGCACGAATCTGTACAAATCCTTGCTGTACTTGTTCTGTAACTGCAGGGCCACAGAAAACTGGACGTTCTCCACGCATTGTTGTGATCGCTAAATCTTCGCGTGCTCCAACAACAACAGTATTTGTAACAGGTTCAATCTTTAGGACAAATCGTGGAGAACCGTCGGCCGTCGGAACTGTAAGTCCCAATCCTTTTCGCTGTCCGATTGTGTATGTGTAAGCGCCTTTGTGTTCGCCAATCTTTTTTCCGTCCTGATCAACGATTGGACCTACTTCACTGCCCAGGCGATCACGTAACCAGCCGGCGTTATCTCCAGAGGGAACGAAACAAATGTCATGACTATCCGGCTTTTGAGCTACTGCTAAGCCGCGCCTTTCGGCTTCGATGCGAATATCAACTTTGGTCGTATCCCCTAGTGGAAATATTGCACCTTGAATCTGCTCCATTGTTAATACAGATAAAACATAGGACTGATCTTTTGAATGATCAACTGCGCGGTGCAATGTCTTTCCATTTTCGCCAATTTCTGTTCGGGCATAATGTCCCGTAACCACTCCATCAAATCCCATCGCTCGTGCGCGATCAAGTACAGCTGCAAACTTAATCTTTTCATTACAACGCAAACATGGATTTGGAGTTCTGCCCGCTGCGTATTCTGCTAAGAAATCTTCAACAACACCATCATGAAATTCTTCGGCCATATCCCAAATATAAAAAGGAATTCCGATTACATCTGCCGCGCGACGTGCATCGTGTGAATCTTCGATTGTGCAACAACCTCTGGCACCTGAACGATATTTTTGTGGGTTTGCCGCAAGTGCTAGGTGAACGCCAATAACTTCGTGGCCAGCTTCTACTGCACGAGCAGCAGCAACTGCAGAATCAACTCCACCACTCATTGCTGCAATTAGCCTCATCGATTCATGTCTTTCATTAGATATGTGCCGCCCGTCCTCGGCTAATTACATCGGGCAATACTGACAAAACGAAATCAACATCTGCCTGTGTAGATGTAGCTCCAAATGAGAATCGAAGCGACGACTGGGCTGTTTCTTCAGTGTGGCCCATTGAAAGAAGCACATGGCTCGCCTCGTGCACTCCTGCGCTGCACGCTGATCCAGTTGAAGCAGAAACGTGAGCACTATCTAAAAGCAATAGCAAGGTATCGCTTTGAGTCCCAGGAAAAGTCACGTTAACTATTCCGGGCAAGCGATCACTCTTTTCACCATTTATATACGCATCTGGGATTAATCGCTTTACACCAGCAATGAATGAATCTCTTAACTCACTAACTCTTTTGGAATCATATGAATCATTAACAGCTGTTGCAAAGGCAACAATGCTTGGAGCATTTAAGGTGCCGCTCCGGATTTCGCGCTCTTGTCCCCCACCGTGTAGCAATGCAGGGATTTCAAAAGCTCGGCGCAAGATCAGAGCACCGATTCCAAGTGGCCCACCAATTTTGTGAGCACTGATAGTTAGTGCAGTAACACCTGACTTCTTGTATGAAAGTGGTGTCTTAGTAAAACTTTGAACCGCATCAGTGTGGACAGGGATATCTCCTGCGATTTCCACGATCTGTTGTAGTGGTTGCAGCACGCCAGTTTCGTTATTGGAGTGCATAATTGAAATGACAGCAATTTCACTTCCTCGATCAGCGACTAGTGTGCGAAGGAAATGTAAATCAATCACACCATCAGTCGTCACCGGAACTTGGATAACTTCAGCGCCTTCGTGCGTGTTCAACCAATGCGCCGGATCCAAAATTGCATGATGTTCGATAGCGGAAATCACGACAACATTCTTGCCATTTTTCTTGCCGTTCCACAGCAAACCTTTAAGCGCAATGTTGTTTGCTTCAGTGCCGGAGGCTGTAAAGATGACTTCGGATGCTAAGCAATCAATCTTTGCGGCAATAACTTCGCGAGCATCTTCTAGGGTTTTGCGAGTTGCTCGACCATGTGTGTGCAAACTTGAGGGATTTCCAAGTTGCTGTAATTGATCTGACATAGCCGACAATGCAGCAGGCGACATGGGAGTCGTTGCGGCATGGTCTACGTAGATCGAAGGCACGGGCCTAAGTCTATGACTTGTGGGCTTTGATGCCTTCCGTTGCCTTTGGCAGTACAGCAAATAAATCGCCGACTACGCCGAAATCTGCAATTTCAAACAGTGGCGCTTCAGGGTCCTTATTTACAACAACGATTGTCTTGCTGGTCTGCATGCCGGCGCGGTGTTGGATCGCACCTGAAATTCCATTTGCAACATATAGCTGCGGGCTCACGCTCTTACCCGTTTGGCCAACTTGATAGGAATGTGGATACCAACCTGCATCTGTTGCTGCGCGAGATGCGCCAACTGCAGCACCTAGTGAATCTGCAAAGTTTTCAACTGCGCTGAAATCACCATTTGTGCCACGTCCACCTGAAACAACAATGTTTGCTTCAGTTAATTCTGGACGGCCACCTTGTACCGGAGGTTGGGATGAAGTGACTGTAGCTTTCTTTGAAGCATCAGCAACTGTTAATGACAATGTCTCAACACTTGGTGCTGATTCTGTTGTATTTGCATCAATTGAATTTGGGCGCACGGTAATAATTGGTGTGCCATGTGAAACTTTTGAATGCACTGTTGTTGAACCACCAAATACAGACTGAGTTGCAGTGATATCTGCTGATACATCTACCGCATCGGTGATGATTCCAGAAGCTGTCTTCACCGCTGTTCGTGCAGCAACTTCCTTACCGAAAGCGTGGGATGCAATAAGAACTGCTGCTGGTGATTGCGCCGCAATGATCTGAGCTAAAACATCGGCAACGGCTGCAACACCGTTTGCTGCAAATGAATCAGATTCAACAATGATTATTTTTGCCACTGGGCCACGATTAATTGCACCGGCAAATGTTGAACCCTGACCTACTGGTGCAAGCACTACTGCCGTTACATCGCCAATACGCGCACCAGCCGTTGCTAATTCGGCGTTTGTCTTAGTTGCTTTCGTGCCGACAAAATCGGCCAGCATCAATACTGTGCTCATATCAATTTCTTTTCTGCTAAGAATGAAACCAGTTGCGCGCCACCGGTTCCATCGTCTGTAACTTTAATACCTGCTGCGCGCGCCGGACGTGGTGTTGCATCTGCAACCAATGACCAAGCACCAGTTGCCGAAACACCTACAGCTGCTAAATCTCTACTTTCAATTGTCTTTTTCTTGGCAGCCATGATTCCCTTAAACGATGGGTAGCGAGGCTCGTTAATTTTTTCTACAACTGAAATAACGCAAGGGAACTTAGCGTGCATTTCATCAACGCCCGCTTCTGTAACTCGAGTAATCGAAACCTTGCTTGCTGCTGGATCAACTTCAACCTTTGATGCAAAAGTAAGTTGAGCTGCATTTAAACGTTCAGCCAACATCGCAGGCACAACGCTCATGCGTGCATCAGTTGATTCTGTTCCACAAATAACTAGATCAAAGCCACCCTTTTCAATTACCGCAGCCAAGACAGCTGAAGTTGCGAGCGCATCTGCGCCAGCAAGTTGTGGATCAGTCACCAAAATCGCATCATTAACTCCCATTGATAACGCTTTGCGAACCGCTTCAGTTGCGCGCTCTGGTCCCATTGAAATTACCGTGATGGTGTTACTGCCGCCTTCTTCATTTCCACCATGTGCTTCGGCAATACGCAACGCCTCTTCAACTGCGTACTCATCAAGATCATTAAGCACGGCATCGACATTTTCACGATCAAGAATTCCATTGACCATTTTCTTTTCAGCCCACGAGTCCGGGACCTGCTTTACGCATACGGCAATCTTCATGGCCCAAATGTTACTGGTCAGTAACTCTAAAAACCAGCCGAATGGGAGATTTCACGCCAGGTTTGCCAACACGTAACCTCAACTTCTACTTGAGGCCTGAGCGTTACCTCAATCTATAACCATGAGTACGCCGCTACGGGTTGTCATCGTTACCGAGTCCTTTCTCCCACAAGTAAATGGCGTCACCAATTCAGTTCTGCGCGTTCTGGAGTACCTGCGCAGTCAAGGTCATGAAGCTCTAGTGATCGCACCAGTTAGCGCTGGCGGAGTCAATGAATATGCGGGCTTTAGAGTTAAACGAGTCCCTAGTATTGAAATGAAGGGAATGTTGCCAGTTGGATTCCCTCAAAAAACTTTAGAACCACTCATCGATGGATTTTCTCCAGATGTTATTCACCTAGCTTCCCCGTTCTTCCTAGGAAATTACGCAGCCAGAGTCGCAGAGAGATTGCAAATTCCTACTTTGTCTATTTATCAAACCGACATCGCCGGCTTTGCTCGTCACTATGGTTTAACAATCGCTCATGACTCATTGAAGAAATGGGTTGCACGAATTCATACACGCACAACTAGAACATTAGCCCCTTCAAATTGGTCATGTGATGATCTAAAAAAATCTGGAGTGGACAATGTTCATTTGTGGCAGCGCGGAGTTGACTCAGTCAAGTTCTCGCCAGAAAAACGAGACATCAATTTGCGATGTGAACTTCTTGGAAATCGTCCAGATAGAAAACTTGTTGGATATGTTGGCCGCTTAGCAAATGAAAAGCGTGTAGATGATTTAGCTGTCCTAGATAAGCGTGATGACATCCAGTTAGTAATAGTCGGCGATGGACCTGCTCGTATGAGACTTGAACGCGAGCTTCCAAATGCCAAATTTGTTGGCCACCAAGGTGGAGAAGATCTTGCACGTTACTACGCATCTCTCGACATCTTTGTTCACACTGGAAAGCATGAAACATTCTGCCAATCAATTCAAGAAGCATTGGCATCAGGAGTTCCTGTTATTGCCCCAAATTCAGGTGGACCGACAGATTTAGTTATGCATGGATGGACTGGTTTCTTGATTGACACTTCTAACACTTACTCGCTTAACCACAGTGTTAATCAAATTCTCAATTCTTCTGAACATCGATTGATGAGCGAGCGAGCTAGGGATTCAGTAATTCATCGCTCTTGGGAACTAGTAAATAGTCAGCTCATTTCACACTACAAGGATTTGGTAATCGGCCAGGCAAAGTTGAATGAGAGGGTCGCATGAAAATTGTTCATATAGCCAATTTTTATGGACCAAAATCCGGCGGAATCAGAACCACATTGCATGAGCTTGGATCTGGATACATCGCCCGAGGTCATGAATTTACATACATAGTTCCAGGCAACGGATTCTTTTGTGAAGAAACTTTGCATGGTAAGAAAATAACTGTTCCTTCAATTGTTTTACCGTTCAGTGGTGGCTACCGAATTATTCGCAATAATCGAGATATCAAGAAGTTACTCATCACTCTCAAGCCAGATGCATTAGAAGTCTCTGACCGTTTTACTTTATCTAACGTGGGTCTTTGGGCTAAGAAGAGAGGCATCCACACGGTGGTATTTAGCCATGAAACACTTTCAGGACTTGTGAGATCCTTTTTTAAAGTTGATTTGAAGTGGTTTGTTAATTGGCATAACACAAGACTTGCTAGACGTTTCCACAATGTGATTGCAACAACCGAGTTTGCTTCTCGTGAATTCCGTGAGATTGGCACAGACAATCTCACTCACGTCCCACTTGGCGTTGACTTACAAAACTTCTCTCCTTATCGACGTAATGAGGCATTACGAACTGAACTACTCAAAGGTTCTGAAGTATTGATTTTGCACTGTGGGCGTATGTCTAAGGAGAAAAATCCACAAAACTCAATATTGGCATTAAAAGAGTTGCTAGCAGCAGGAGTTAATGCACGTTTAATTTTTGTCGGTATGGGCCCAATGTTTAAGAACTTGAAAGCAATTTCTAAAGATCTACCAGTGACCTTTATGGGATATATCGTTGATCGAAAAATGCTTGCAGAAATTATTGCAAGTGCCGATGTTTCGATTGCGCCTGGTCCGATCGAAACATTTTGTCTAGCAGCACTTGAATCACTTGCCTCTGGAACGCCAGTAGTCGCATCCGCAACAAGTGCAGTAGGTGAATTCTTGCTTCTAGATTCGAAAGAACCTGTTGGGGCAATTGCACAGAACAATCCAAACTCCTTTGCAGAAGCTATCCAAAAGGTTCTTGCATACAGCGCTGCGGACAGGTCTATGCCGATTCGTTGCCAGCATCAAGCGGAGAATTACCCGTGGAGTTCTACATTGATGATGATGCTTCGCTTGCATGGTGCAGGCCGAGAAGTAAGTATCAATCAAAAAAGGCTAAGAGCGGCGTAACCATGTCAAACGTTGCTACCTTTGCAATTTTAGGAGATAGCGCGGCTTCAGGTGTTGGCGACGCCGATGCAACCGGAGCAACAAAGGGGTGGAGTTACTACCTTGCTAAACATTTTAGAGATCCACTTGTATATGTAAATCTTTCACGACCAGGGGCGCAATCAAGTGAAGTGCTTGAAGTCCAGTTGCCTAAAGCACTCGAGCATAAGCCAGACATCACTGCAGTGATAGTCGGTGGAAATGATGCCTTACGAAATGGTTTTGATCCTGATCGACTACATCAAAACCTACGAAAAACAATTTCGCAGCTAAAAGCAGCTGGTTCAGATGTATTGCTTCTACAACTTCATGATCCAACAAAGATTGTTCCGCTACCACGGTTACTAGGAAGAGTCTTGCGGCGTCGCATTGATGCTGTAAACAGAGTTACTCACTCAGCTGCCCGAGAATTTAATGCTCAAATATTAATTACCCGTTCTATTGAAAATATTTATGACCGTCAGGTGTGGCACATAGACCGTATGCATCCAAGTAAGTATGGGCATCAACTTATGGCACAACACTTTCGTGAACTACTCATACGTAAAAACTGGAGAATTGATCCAATCGAATTTGAAGAAACTCCAAAAAAGTCTAAAAGAGATTCTTTTCTCTGGATGCTACGCAACGGAACTCCTTGGTTTTTCAAGAGATCCTTTGATCTTCTTCCGGCGGCATTGCTATTGATGAGCATTGAGTTATTCAAAATTATATTTTTGCCAAAGACTAATGAGCCAGGAACAATGTATTACCCAGAGTTTTCGCCGCAATCACAATGGGATCTACAGGAAGTTAACGAAGAAAGAGTCTCTTAATTCCAAGACTCGGCGCGCATTGTGCTTCGGTAAGGCCCTCGTACTAGATAGTAAGTATGTAAGCGCACTAACATCTACACGTGCTCGCAATCATCGCTCCTGGTCAAGGCTCTCAAACTCCAGGAATGTTTAACAGCTGGATGCAAGATCCAACTCTTAGAGGGTTATTAGAGTCTTGGTCAGACGCGATCGGCTTAGATCTATTGCATCTTGGAACAAATGCAGATGCCGAAGAAATCAAAGACACCGCCAATGCACAACCTTTAATTGTTGCCGCCTCATTGCTTGGTGCTCATGCACTCGGGATCAAAAATTTCGCTGTCACCTCTGGTCACTCTGTAGGTGAGTTGACAGCTGCTGCCCTGTCAGGTGCAATATCTGAAAATGATGCGCTAAGAATTGTTCGCACGCGCGGAATTGAAATGGCAAAAGCAGCTGCAACTTCACCTTCTGGAATGTCAGCAGTTCTTGGCGGAGACCGCACTGAAGTCTTAGCGGCAATTGCCGCACTGCAGTTAGTTGCAGCAAATGACAATGGTGCAGGACAAATTGTTGCCGCAGGTGAATTACAAGCACTTGCATCACTAAGCGAGAATCCTCCAACAGGAGCACGCGTACGATCCTTAGCTGTTGCAGGTGCATTTCATACGCAATTCATGCAGCCAGCTGTTCAACCACTTCGTGAGTTAGCAGCCACCATCACAACACATCCTGTATCTATCCAGGTGATTTCAAACAAGGATGGCCAGGTTGTAACAGATGGTGCAGAAGTACTCAACGGAATCGTTAATCAAATCGCAAACCCAGTCCGCTGGGATTTATGCATGGAAACTTTGAAATCACTAGGCGTTACGGGTGTCATTGAACTACCACCGGCCGGAACTCTGGTTGGCTTGCTAAAGCGTGCAGCGGG
>SESB01002160.1_pt1 | contig 11872 bp, 12 predicted proteins | sample 3171441 | NCBI WGS metagenome assembly SESB01 (sample SAMN06051867, study PRJNA518727) | freshwater metagenome | biome: subpolar coniferous forest; feature: holomictic lake; material: water; isolation source: holomictic Lake 227, 6 m depth | place: Canada: near Kenora, Ontario | collected...
TATTCCCCAAATTCCTCTATTTCGAATAGAAAAAGACCGGACTGGTTTGATAAAAAAAAAATATGGGAAAACTTTATCGGAGTTACGAATAGGAAAATCTGCGACATTAAAATCGTATATGATACTCGTTTTGGTGATTCCTCAGAGTCCTTTTTCCCAGATGATGTCCAGCTGGTAAAGATAAATTGTGGAACAGAAGCTTCTAGTTTTTTAGAAACACTAGAGATAATAAGAAGGGATGACAACCAAGATGACGATATAATTTATTTTTTGGAGGACGATTACCTGCATCTACCGGGATGGGAAAAAGTAATGTTGGAGGGCATAGACCTAGGAATTGATTACATCTCCCTCTATGATCACCTAGATAAATATAAAGACTATCCAGATTTGGTTTCTAAGGTATATGTAACCGAATCCTGTCACTGGAGAACTGTTCCTTCGACTTGTAATACTTATGCTTGTAAATCTTCAATACTGAAAAGAGATTTTGAAACTCATCGATTTTACTCGGTTAATCACCACAACGGGATTTCTTCGGATAATTCAAAATTTTTAGATTTAAATTCTAAGGGAAAGGGTCTAATCACATCGATCCCTGGGTATTCCACCCATTGTAATCTCGAGATGTCCCCCACGGTAGATTGGTCTAAACAAATCAATTAAATGGAAAACGCAACTATACTTTATTTAGTAAATAACACAGAAGAAAGCTTTAATGAACTTAAGGAAAGTCTAGGCTTACTAAAGAATAATTTTCTTAATGATTTTCCATATCCAGTAACTATATTTAAGGAGGAAGGATTTAATCCTGGGTGGGAAGAAGAGATCAAGGAAATATATCAAGAGGTGGATTTTATTTTAATAGAATTCAATATTCCCGAATTTAACCGTCATTTGGATATTCCTGAATTTACTCCTCATCCGACTCATGCAAATGGTCCTGTAGCTTGGGGGCATCCTGGATTTAATCTAGGGTATCGGCACATGTGTAGATTTATGTCAGGGGATATGTTTAGGAACGAATCCATTTTGAAATATGACTGGTACTGTAGATTAGACACTGATTCATTTATCTTAAGTAGGGTTGGATTTGACTTCTTTTCGAAGATGCAAGAAGAAGGATTCCTATATGGATTTAATGAAATTCAAGAAGATAATCCCAAAGTGGTGGAAGGACTATTTGAATCCTCCGAAGAATATATGAGGACTCAAGGAATTATAAAAAAGAGCGATGTAATTTACCCGAAGATGTATTATACAAATTTCGAGATTGCCAAAGTTAGCTGGTTTTTATCTAGCGGATACATGGATTACTTTGATCATATAGACAGGATAGGTGGAATTTATACTAAGAGATGGGGGGATGCGCCAATTAGATATATTGGGGTTAAAAGTTTAATGGAAGATCGAAACATTTTAGATTTTAGAGGTTTAATAAATTACAAACACGGTTGTCATAGAGAATTCGAAAAACATTTATCCTACATAAAAAAATGATAGACTTAAATAATACCACATTTATAATCCCGGTAAAAATAGAACACGAGGACAGATACAGAAATGCTAAAACTGTTCTTGGATTTCTAAATCACCACTTCAATACCAATGTATTTATTTTTGAATCTTCCAATGACGGAACAAGTAAATTGGATTTCTTAGATGGACTTAAAAATTTAAGCATTAAAAAATGGATCATTCAGGACGAGGGAACCTTTCATAGGACTAAGTATCTAAATATTATGTTAGAAGAAGTCACCACAGAGGTCGTTGTCAATTATGACATAGACGTAATTCTGGATCCTTCTAACTATCTAGAATGTCAAAATCTGATATCCTCCGGTGAGTTTGACATGATATATCCTTATGAATTTTCTGGGTACGGGGATCCAATTGAGTCTATGGGGCAAATCCAGGTTCTTGGTAATTTCAATCATAACTCATTCAGAGAAGAATTCTCCACAACGGTAATAAAAAATTCACCGCATGCAATAGCTTACAACCCTGCAGAGTGTGGTCACTGTATTTTTTTCAGGACCGACGTTTATAAAAAATTCGGGGGTGAAAATGAAGAGTTTATTTCTTATGGTCCAGAAGATAAAGAAAGAATGCTGAGATTTCAAAATCTAGGAACCAAAGTGGGATGGAGAAAAGGCGAAAGGGTCTTCCACTTTGAGCACTTTAGAGGGCAGGACAGTTGGAGTACAAATCCGCATTTTCAGAAAAATTGGCAGGTCTTCCGTTTGATAGAGGGATTGAATCCTGCTGGACTTCTAGACTATTATCTAACCCGTCCTTATCTTGACTCTTATAAGAACATTGGAAATAAATCGTAAGAATCAGCAGAGACAGAAAATAATAATTTACCAAAAGATTATTCGAAACAAAAATACACCGGATAGATATAATCTATTAAATACGGAGGTTTGGCAGAGCGGTCGATTGCGTCAGTCTTGAAAACTGAAGATGTTGAAAGGCATCCTGGGGTTCGAATCCCTAAGCCTCCGCCACTAATTTAATTATGAAGGTAGAAATTTCAAACGGCGAACTTCTAGATAAGTTCTCAATCCTAGAAATCAAGATGGGCAACATCACAGATCCATCTAAGTTGACTAATATCGAAAACGAGTACAGAGAGCTAACTAGCGACTGCACAGATCTGCTTCGTAATTCTACAATCTCTTCCCTCTATGCTGAGCTAAAGTCTATCAACCAAAAGCTTTGGGTTGTTGAGGATGATATTAGAGAGTGCGAGAGAAGGAAAGACTTTGGTCAAGAATTCGTCTCTTTAGCTAGGGAAGTCTACTTTACCAACGACGAAAGAGCTAGAGTGAAGAAGGAAATCAACCTTGCTTCTGGTTCCTCCCTCGTAGAAGAAAAGTCCTACCAGGCATACTAATTCTCTTTTTCTAGGAGATATATAGGACATAAATAAAAAATGTCCTTATGAACAGAATTCACAATTTCTCGTCCTTCTCTAACCTTTACGAAGCAGAAGAAGTTAAAGAAAAACCCTATTTAACCCTACTTAAACAGATCCTTTCTTACATTAATACGTCTTATATGTCCCAGTTGAAGCTAACTGAGGATCCATATGATGCTAAGATCATTAAAGATCTAGATTCGGTTGCGTCAGCACCAGGACCAGACTCGTATAAAAAGATTCTAGCAAACGTTAAGTCAGCAGTGGATGCTTCTGATCCAGCAGCAAAAGCTGCAGGACAAGCCTGGTCTACCGCAGGAGAGAAATTCATCTCTGCTCTAGAGAAGATGCTAGAAAAACTAAAGGACAATAAGGAGTCTCTAGATGCAGCAAATAAGTCTATTGCAGATTTTATAGCTACACAGAAACAGAATCTTCAGAAGGCTTCTCAAGATAACGATCTTAAGAAAGATGTTGAGGCTGGAGAAAAGAAGAATGAGGGATTATCTTATGAGGATCTCAACGAGAACATCTTCACTGGTAAAAAAGGAATGATTAAGAACATCGCTAAAGAAGTGACCGTTGTTAGTTCTATTCTTAGAGATATGGCTGCTATCCCAGGTATGGAGGCAGAAGCGAAGAAGTACCAAGACGAGGTGACTAAGATTAGCGCCGATATGGGAGGACTTCTAGACAAGAAGAACAGTGAAATCGATAAGGAAGAACTAAAGAAGGCAGCAGATAGGCTTGCAGAAATTCCAACTCTTCTTGCTAAGAAATCAGAAGAAATTGCAAAGGAGGACACTGCCAATAAAGAAGCAGCAGCAATCTTTGTAGATGCACTAAAGTCTCTAGAGGCTGCTAAAACTGCAGATCAGGCATATGTTGAAAAATCAGAAGCAGCTGCAAAAGAAGAAAAAGCCTGGAACGATTCAGCAAAGAGCACAATCGGATTTAAAGGAACTGTTAAGATGGAAGACACGAAGGGCAAGAAAAGTACAGTGGTTGCAGGATTCCAGAAGCAGGTAATAGACAAATTTAAGAGCATCCTTAAGGATTCTGATGCGTTCAAGAAATTCTCAGAAGGTAAATTTGCAGGAGATGGATATTTTGGTCCAAATACGGCTAAAGTCGTCCAGGGAATAAAGGCAGGATTCGGAATGGACGATAAGACTTCAGATATCACAGATGAATTCCTAAATAAAGTCTACACTTATGCTGCAGCACAAAAGCAGAACGAGTCTCAGTCTTTTGGAAGAATTCAGACTTTCTCTTCGTTCGAGTCCATCAACGAAGCAAAATTGAAATTTGACGTGAATAAATTTTTAACCACGGTTGGAGAGAAATCGAAAGAAGTTGAGAAGAAGGATCTACCAACACCAGGAGATTTACTTAAATCTATGGCTAAGACTGTCGAGGACATCTACACTAATAACAAAGATGGAATTGATTATATTCTAGGAAAGGACTTCCAACCAACAGAAGAGGGTAGAAAAAACTTCTTTAATATCTTTAGAATCGGATGGGATAATTTCAGCAAGCTGAACGATAACCAGAAGAAGAACACAGTAGCTATGGGATTCAAATCTACCCTTGCACCAGCAACTGGAGTCGAGAAAGGCATCGGGAAGGACCTAGTTGATGTCTATCTAAAGGCAGAAAAGAAAGCCTAACCAGTTCAAGATATATACTAAAAATCAAACCAACCAACACAATGAGAAAAATTTATAGTTTTTCAGACTTTTCTTCACTTTACGAAGCAGATGCTGTCACCCCAACAGAAGCAAGTAAGCTTTACGATCAAACCCTGGGTCTAATCCTAACAACCGCTTTGAACGCATATACGTCTGAATTAGATTTCCCAATAGCATCCTACGACGCTAATATAGATGCAGACGTTGCTGCTATTAAATCTACTCCAGTATTAGATAAGCCAGGAGCTTTAAAAACCATCATGGGTAAAGTTCAAAAGGCTGCTGCAGATAATAAATCTGAAGGAGCAAAAGAAGCAATCGATGCTTGGGTAGCAGCAGGATCTAAAGCAGTTGATGCTTTAACTGCTTTGATTAACCAATACAAAGATCAACCGGAGGAACTTAAACATATCAACGACTCAATCAACTCAAAAGTAGATGAGTTTCTAGAAAATCTAATAGATTCTTCAAAGGACAACAAATTAAAGGCAGATGTTATTGCAGCTAAAGAATCCTATGGATTTGAAGGTGCGGAAGAAATCTCAGAAGCTATGGACTGGCTAAAGGGCAAGAAAGGAATGATCGAAGACGTTGCTAAACAGATAACTCTAGTTTCAGCAAAACTTGCCAATCTAGCAGAAACCCCAGGGATGGCTCAGTCAGTTTCCTCTCTTCAGGCCGAAGTGGTTAAAATTGCAGCTGAAATGGGGGCACTTCTAGATAAGAAGAACAACGAAATCAACAAAGACGATATTAAAAAGGCAGCTGCTAGGCTTGCGGAAATTCCAACCGAAGCGGATAAGATGGCAGAAAAAATGCTAAAGCAGGATGCTACTAATAAAGAGGCATCTTCTATTCTAGTTCAGGCTTTTGGGTTAGTTCAAACAGCAAAGAATCTAGAGAAAGAATATTTGAACAAGAAGGAAGAAGCAAAGCAAAAGGAAAATGCTGCGAAGGTTAAAGTTACTTTGGCTGTTCCTACTATTGATTATACACCAGAAGAAACTAAGAACGTTAATCCGGAGGTTAAGAAATTCCAGGAGCTAGTTGTTGATAAGTTTGGTAAGATTAAAGCAATCACATCTCTTCCACAATACACTAAAATGGGAACAGACGGTAAATTTGGTCCTAATACCAGAGACATCGTAAAAATTCTTAAAAAAGGATTTGACCTGTCTGATTCTTCAGGGGATATCACTAAAGAGCTGGTGGACGAAATTCAGGTTCAAGCAGACACCATTAAGGAGTCAGATAATTCTAGAATTTTTAAATTCTCAGATTTTGTAAACATTTCTGAAGCTGCTTTTAGTCTAACTGCAGCAGTTGACACTGCAAAATCTCTGCCAACTTATAAGTCGACATCAACCGGATCGGGGGCTTCTTCTAAGACAGCTGCAAAAGCAGAGGTTAAAAAAGAGGAGGTTAAAAAAGAGGAGGTTAAAAAAGAAGATACTTCCCTTAAACAGGCTTTATCCAACGGAGAAATCCAAAATATAGCAAAAGAACTAATCGAGGCTTCATCTGGAACGACCGACGAGGCTGGGTTTTTGTCTGCAGTTGAAAAACTCAAGAATAAAAAAGATTTCCAAATCTTAGATGCTCTACTTAAAAAGTCCAAAGAAGCAAGACTATCTCCTAATCCTTATGCTGCCCTAAAAGAAATGGGTTTATCTAGAGGTTCAGAGTATGGGAATCTAGTAGCAATGATCAACGGTGAAATGGGATCTGATGATACCGGAACCGTTAGATTAATCAAGGATCACCTGAAAAAAATCGGGGTCAATGCTGGCTATACGTTGTATACCAAAAACAAAGAATTTAAAGAAGATTCTTTTTATATCAAATAAGAAGATGGGATTTTCAGAGATTAGAAGATTTAAAGATTTCTACCTAACCGAGTCTAGAAATTATTCCCCTTCGGTGAAAACCTTAGATGGGAATTCTTTCGTGAACGAAGACTCGACTCTAGGACCTGATAAAAAGGGCAAGGAGGAATCTTACAGAAGCATAGCTTATAAGCTATCTGAAATCTTCGGTCTCTATGGATTTTTCTTCGCTCAGAAGCCTGGATTCTTCAATCCAAGTAATTGGTCTAAATTAATGGACCAAATCGTAGCAATCAAAGATCCGGCTTCAAAATGGGACACCATCGTTAAGATGTCTAAATTCCTTCAGCAGAAGGTTGCTTCTCCCGCAATGGACCCAACCACTAGAGGAGAATTTGGATACAGAGGAGAATATGACTATGCAGCAGAAACCTCAGATCTTCCTCAGGCGACTGAATTTTTAAGGGCTGCTTCTAATGCAGCGTTTAAATCTTTCACCCCAGACGAGCAGAAGAAGAGCTTGGAAATCATGGACGGGATCCTCAAGGAAACCAAACCTCTGACTCTTCAAGAGAATCTAAATCCTCTAGCAGAAGGACAAAGATATTTGCCACCCTCCCAATCGGATTTGATGGTCTTAGCGGACTCAATTGGAGCTAAACTCCTAAATATGTATAGTCTGCTGGATAATCTAAAAGTAGCATACCCAGGATCGGAAGCAGAGATAGATTCTTTCCTAAATTCATCAGTGATTCCAAACGTCGATAAGATCAGGGCGATCATTCAGACCGATATTCCAAATGTCGGAGACAAGGCAACTGTTGGGTATATGAAAAAGCTGACAGATTTTGATGCTTCGATTACTGCACTAATTCCAAAATCAGAAGCTCTGAAGGATAAGATTGTGAAGACCTTCCAGCCGATAGCTGCATCTAGAGAATTTGAAGACTCTGCACAAGGTATCATCGATAAGGTGAGAGAAGGAATTATGAAACAGGCGGAGAGCAATGCAAGAAAGAGGAAGTCTGGAGATGTGATTGCAGGTGAGACCAACATCAGAGATCCTAGAAATTCCGGAGACGCTCAGGTTGCAGGATCTACATCTTCTAAAGCAGCAGAGGAAGCCAAGAAACAGCAGTCTGCAGCCAGAAGAAAGCAGAACGTGGATGATCTTTCTGACTTTTTATCGAAGAAATACCAGAAAAGAGCATAATATTTTCTCTTACTGAAACTTTTTCTCAAAAAACCATCTAAAAGAATTACTTAGATTCCCAGGGGAAGAATCCTATTATCTGGGCCCCATCTAAAGGGATATCTCAAGGGACCAAAGCACCCGCGCCAAATTCCAAACTCCATAGATAAATAAAGGATGAACCCAAACCCAGATTATATTGAAGCCATCAAGGCAAAGCTAGATGCGATGAACAAGGTTGCAGGGGTAGATCCCAGCAGCAAAGCTCAACATGGACAAGTTTATGGCGAGACCAGATCACAAGACCCAATGGACTGGGCTGGACAGGCAGCTATCGAATATCTAAAGTCCAAGGGAAAGAACCCAAATCTAACCGACATCGATCCCGGACCTCTTTTTAGCTGATTAGAATTCTAGGAGACCGTATATTTCATATAAAAGAACATATGAAGTATCTACTATTAATCCTAGCTCTTGGATTTGGAACAGAGCTAAAAGCACAAGAGATCGTTCTCTACCCCGATAGTTTTTATCGGCACGAGTTTGCTAGCAAAGAAGAATTTGAGAAGTCCGTCGAGAAGAGAAAAATCAATCGCCCCGCAAAATGGGAGCACGAAAATGTCCGATTCTCTGCCAATATAGACGACAGCTCAATTATCTTCAATAAGGGAAGTCAAGAGTTCCCTCAAAAGATAGAGGAGGCTTGGTACTATAAGTCTCCATTCAGAAGCAGAAAGAAAGTACACCACTACTACTTTGTTCACAACCCGTGCAACGTAACCTCTGTGTTTGTAGATATCCCATCGGGTAGAAATAAGAGAACTCTGATCTACTATCACCAGAGGGCAGATCTAAAGTATGAAGCAGTCTACTTTCCCTACGACGTTAAGAAGATGAATTCGGTGATCCAGAAGATGGAATACGGGGAAGAATAATTGAAAAAAAGTTAAATATTTTACCAGATCTTAGTGGTACAGTCCGTATATTCATATGAACCAAACAACTAAAGACCATGAAAAAATCAATCTTAATCAGCTTAATCTCAATCATTTCTATCGGAGCTCAAGCACAGACTTACAAAATGGGTCCGATGGTAGAAAAGAATTTCCCATACGATAGTATGAGTTACTGGGAGGCAGACAGCTTAGGTAAAACTAAGTTAGTAGACACTATCTCTTTCCATTCTGATCTTCGTATTTACAAAAACAAGGTGGTTTTTAAATCTGGAAAAAACAAAATTGTGTACAAGATCGATAAAGAATATTCTTTTAGAAGCGAAAACTTAGACATGCTATTAGTAATCAGCGAAAAAAATAAAGATCCTAAATATTTTTATACTCTGTATATTGCAAAAATAGGTAAAGACGCAGCCGTCTACATAGAGCATATCAACGAGGAAGAAAAAAGCGTAAACGCAATTATCTGCGAAAATATCAAATAAAAAAGGTCCTTAAGAAATTCTTAAGGACCTTTTTGTGGGCTATTTGAAATTAAGCAGTCTTTGTTAATTCACTGTATAATGTTTGCGCGTGAGATTTAATTTCTGGAGAAGATAATAGTTTAGAGATCATAGGAGATGACTTAGTCGCTCTCTCTGATGCGACAGAAAAAGGAGCTACTGTTGAAGATCCCGTTGCATATGATGATTGTAAAATTGGTACAATCACCTCACGAAGATTTTTAGTTGCCGTGATATCATTATGAGATGCAATTATAGGTTGCTTATCTGCAGGCTTATCTGTAAGCTGCTTACCTTTCACTACGTAGTATTCGTAAAAGTCTTTGCCCATGTTCTTCGTTAATTCCGGAACTTTTGGATCAAAAAATCTATTAACAACTTTAAAAGCTTTAATTGCCTCCGGGTCAGTAGATTTTATCTCTGCATTTTCCATTTTTTTGTACCATTCTAATGGAGGAAATACTGTATCCACCTTTTTAAGTATGGCAAATACCGGACTTGCAGACGCGGATGCCTCTGCTTCGAAGATCCATTCGTTAAAATTTTCAATTACCTGTTTTTTCATTTGGTTTATTTTTTTTAATTGTTTCCCTATATATCTTTCTCCTTCTGTATAATTAGACACATTTAGCGGGAAACAAATCCCCCCTCCCCTTCTATAACTTATGTAAAAATAATAAAAAACGTTTATGGCTAAACAAAAATCAGAATTTTCATTTTTAGACTTGGATAAAGAACTTTCCAAGATTGCCGGGTTCGAAACAGGATCCATTTTGGCAGAAAACACCTTCAGCGAAGTTGACGACTGGATTCCAACGGGAAACTACCTGCTGAACGCTCAGCTGTCAGGCTCTCTCTTCGGAGGTATTCCGAACACTAGATCTTTAGGTCTAATGGGAGACCCAGGAACGGGCAAATCCTTCGTTTGTTTGAACGTAGCTAGAGAAGCACAGAAAAAAGGCTACGATGTTGTCTACTGTGATACCGAAGGGGCTATCGATAAGTCTTCTGCTATCAAGTTTGGTATTGATCCAAATAAGGTTAGATATCAGCCGATTAAAACTGTTAGCGAATTCCAGACCTTTGTTTCTAATCTTCTATCTTTAGTTAAGAAAGCAAAAGACGGAGGTGCATCTCCTAAGATTCTCCTGATAGTGGATTCTTTAGGAATGTTGAGTACTGATAAGGAACTCAGCGATGCAATGAAGGGACACAACGCCGCAGATATGGGAGCGAAGGCAAAAGAACTTAGAAAGCTATTCCGAGTAATTACCCTCGATCTTACTGCTGCTAAGATTCCTTTGATCTGCACAAACCACGTCTATGCTGGCGGTGGATTCTTCCCAACTAAAGAATCTTCTGGTGGTGACGGTCCAATCTTCGCAATGTCGGTTATCTCCTTCCTATCTAAAGCCCAACTGAAAGAATCAGGAAGTACAACTAAGACTGGAATCATCGTTACATCCAACCTTAAGAAGAGCAGATTTACAATTCCTGAACCGGTTAAATTCCACATTTCTTTTGCGAACGGAATGAATCCATACGTCGGACTTCAAGACTTCGTTTCCTGGGAGGCATGCGGAATCGAGAGAGGCAAGCTGGAAGAGATCAAAAACAAAGATGGTGTTAAAGAGCTAGTCTTTACTCCAAATGCAGCTTCAACCAGATGGGCGATTAAACACATGGGAAAAACCGTTACTTCTTCTCAGCTGTTCAACCCAGACATCTTCACCCAAGAGGTTCTCGAACAATTGAACGAGAACGTCATCAAATCTCACTTCCTCCTTCCTGCAATGGGAACCAACGAGGAGATCACTTCTGCCTTAGAAGCAGAATTTGGCGGAGACTTTGAAGACGAAGATGGACAAAAATAAGATTAAATTTAAGTATCTCATGAATCTCTGGCGCACCCTGCCAGACTATCCAACTAAAGAGGATGCGATTTATGAGCTGAACGTCTATCTGCTTAAAGACGGACGTCCAAACGGAAGCTTCTCCATTCAAACACTCAAGGCTCCATTCGGGCCTGAGTGGGAGGAGACGAAGTATAAACAGATCGTCGATGAGATGGTCGAATCAGGAGAATTTGAGGTGGACACGAAAAAAGTTTCCCCCAAGACCTGGTACAAAATCAAAAATAACCCCTACTATACCTAATGGAATTATCCTATTCAGAAAATATCATCCTCAGAAATATCCTTAATACTCCAGCCTATCTGGAGAATGCAAAGGCAGACTTCTTCAAAAATTCATCATTTGGAGAAATCCTGAACCTATCCAGGAAATTCTGGGACAAATACAACGAGATCCCTTCTCGTGAGCAGGTCAAGGAATCTGCTAAAATTGAGGGAAGAATTGGAAAGTTAGAACTCAGTGAAATTGATGCGATCTACGATATAGATCTCAAGAGCTACCAGGAAGACTGGCTCAGCGAAACGACGGAGTGTTTTATCGAGTACAAAAACCTAACTAAATCTGCAGTCGATGCAGTTCAGTATATCCAAAAAACCCCAGTCACAGCCGAGAATATCAAAGAGGTGATCAACACCTTCAAGAATATTGTCGTAGAGAGAAATAATTTAGATTTCTCCTTTGACGAAGGACTAGATTTCTTCAATCCAGAAAGCCATAAACAGTTAAGTCACAACACGTTCAAGTCGGGATTCCCGTTCATTGACACTGTACTGGGTGGAGGATTTTCAGCAAAGTCTCTGTACGTCTTTATGGGAATGCCCAAAGTCGGAAAGTCACTGTGGCTGGGTAATTTGGCTATTCAAG
>SESB01002161.1_pt1 | contig 11871 bp, 1 predicted proteins | sample 3171441 | NCBI WGS metagenome assembly SESB01 (sample SAMN06051867, study PRJNA518727) | freshwater metagenome | biome: subpolar coniferous forest; feature: holomictic lake; material: water; isolation source: holomictic Lake 227, 6 m depth | place: Canada: near Kenora, Ontario | collected 2014-07-08...
TTCATTTTCCACCCAAGTTTATTTTTTTAATATACTCCAGACGGCAACCGTCCTGGCAATAATTATAATGTAGCCATTGAAAACAAAATAACTAAAGCATATGAAAAGGTCATTACTCCAATTTACGAGATTCTTGATTTTACTAGTTCTTGTCTTCGGTTTCCGAGAAATGCAAGCGCAAACGAATGGGTGTACGCTTGGAAATTTCGGTATTGATGCCGGGCTTTATTCCGGCACAAATGAAAATCCACCTCCTGCTGTTACCAATACGACTATGGACTGGTTCCAGGGGAGTGCCGGGCATGGGATTATTGATGAAACTAGCCCAGCTACCTTAACAAGCCTGCTTCAGGGAAGCGGGGATCCGACTTATCTGCGTCGTTTAAAATATCCGAAGCTTTCAACTGTAAACTCACAAATTATGATTGATGCGGTTTTTGCCCGCGACAATTTCGGAGGCACAGGCTTTATCGATGCCACGTCCTTTAATACTGCCAGTAAAAACGGGGAAGATCCTGCGATCTGGGATCCGGGCCCACAAAATGTTTTGGGAAAGAATGACCTGATTGATGTAGCGGGAACAATGTATCGGGACGGCCCATTGCTCACCAACGATCTTTATTTTGACGGGGTAATTACTCGTGCTGAACCAGGTGGTGATGCTTATATGGATTTTGAATTTTTTATTGAAGCTATAACATACAATCCATCTACCGGGTTTTCCTCAGGTGGTCCACAAATGGGACATACAGCTTTTACCTTTGATCCAACAACTCATGCAGTTACCAAAGTCGGGGATTTTATTTACAATTTAAGTTTATCCGGAGGTACTGTCCCTGCTCTTGAAGTAAGACTTTGGGTTAGTCATACTGACTACCTCAGCGGAAACCACCCTCCTGGATTTACCTGGGGTCCTAATTATGATGGGGCCTTCACTGGTTCTCCCTATGGTTATGCCAGTATTATACCTGTTGCCCCTGAGCTATGCGGAATTGTCAACACCCCTGGCAGGACAAGTGCCGCGCCACCCTGGGGTGTTAAAAGCACCAAATACAACTCCTGGAACACTTCCTATTCAGATTATTCATTTATTGAATTGGGCCTTAACATGACCCATTTCGGGATTGACCATGCTTCTCTTTCAGGCGCAGACCCTTGTTATTTCCCTATTCATACCTTCGTTGTAAAAACAAGGGCATCTTCCTCTTTTACAGCACAGCTGAAAGACTTTGCCGGTCCCTACTCCTGGGGGCAGTTTTCGGCTGTTGCAGAAATTGTTGGGGATACTGTTTTATCATGTTCACATCCATTGGTTACCCTGATTGCAGACCCGGTCAGAACGGATGTCACCTATTCCTGGACGACACTCGACGGGCAAATTATTGGTTCAGCAGATCAATCTTCAATTACGACAACAACACCTGGAACCTATACCCTCCAGGAAACCCTAATTGGAACACTTTGTTCGACGCCACCTCATAACGCGATTGTAGGCTGGAATTACACCAGGCCACCCTTTGGCACGCAACTTAGCAGTACTACAGTTTCTTGCAATGGCACCAATGGCTCGATTAACCTCACTCCTGTTGGTGGTGCTCCGCCATATACCTATCTGTGGTCAGGGCCAAATTCATTTTCATCGACAGTGGAAGACCCCACAGGATTGGTTCCTGGTACATATTACGTAACGATTACCGATGCCGGGGCCTGTACCATTTCAACCGCTGCCGTTGTCAATGCTGCCACTCCGATTGTGATCACTCCAGGCGCAACTTCAACCAACTGCTATGGCGGAACGAACGGAACTGCAAGTGTTGCGGTTACAGGTCATTCTCCATTCACATATTATTGGTCAAACGGGAACATCACGCCCAGCATTTCTAACCTCATTGCAGGAACTTATACGGTCACCGTCACAGATGCCGATGGCTGTACCCAGGTTTCTTCTTCAATCAGTGTGTCTCAGCCTTCAGCAATATTGTCGCCAGGAACAACAGTCAATGTTACTACATCAGGAGGTCACGATGGAAGCATTAATATCACCTCAAGCGGAGGAACTCCTACCTATACTTATTTATGGTCGGGCCCAAATTCATTTTCTTCTACGCTTGCGGATCCTTTAGGATTGTATTATGGGGCTTACCACCTGACTGTTACAGATACGCATGGCTGTATAGGATTGGCGCCATTTTTTATATATGAACCCGAAATTTGTGGCGATGGCATCGACAATGACGGCAACGGGTTGACCGATTGCAGCGATCCCGCCTGTAAACCAGCAGCACCGGGTACAATCACGCCCAACAATGCCAGTCCTTGTTTAAACACAACGTATACCTATACAGTGCCAATTGTCGCAGGCATGACTTATACCTGGACTTATCCCGGAACCTCATCCTATGTAAGTGGACAAGGAACAAATGTTCTGTCACTCCAATGGAATTCAGTATTGGGAGGACAGATCTGTGTAACTGCTGCAACAACTTATGGTTGTTCAAGCTCGGCTACCTGCCTTTCTGTATCACCTCACGATGTACCTGCGAAACCAGATAACATCATTAAAAATTAACTGAACAGGCCGACAAAACAACATTTTCAATACAGATAATTTCATCTATATGAATAAGATATTTACCACATTCGTAAGCACACCTAGTCACGGAACACGAAGATCTGTTGTTGGGTTTTATATATTCATCGCTATTTCGGCCTTTATATTAGGCGGGATTGTGAAGCTTGAAGGGCAGACAACCGTAAATAAACGTTTGTATTTAACCAATACGACCGGTTTGACCAGAACAGTGCCAAGCGGGGTGACTGTACATTCAACAGGCAATATTACAAAAAACACGGCAGTCTCCGCAGCGTTTTCATCAGCAGTAACATCCAATTCTGGTAGTACAAGCGGATTTCCTACCGCCGCAAGTATTGTTGTTTCAGGCACTGATAAACTGTTAATTGTCACCATAGCATCTGACAATAAAACTCCAGTTACTGATGTTAAATATGGAACTACATCACTAATTAGATGGGCCCAAGTTTCGGGTACAAATAGTAAATGTGAAATTTGGTACGCCGTCGGGCTTGCCGATGGAACATATAGTGTTAATGCTACTTGGAGCGCAAGCGTTTCAATGGAAGCAACTATGGGTGTTGTATTGTTAACAGGTGTTAACCAAACGACTCCTTTAGGTACTGCCGGAACGAATACAAATTCTGGGACCAGTGCCACTGTTAGTGGAAATTCAAGTTTAGGAGACCTGTTTATTGATGCTGTTGCTCTTTCAAAAAATGGTGGATCAATTACGATGTCTGGTGGACAAACGGCAATTATTAATACAGGAACAAATACGGTAAAGAATGCCGTAAGCAAGATAAGTGCCACATCGCCGACAACCTCAACAAGTTACACCACTTCAAATGGAGAATGGTCTATTATCGGAGTTGCTGTTAAAGGTTCTTCAAACAACATTACCAAATTTATACAGACTCCTGCAATGTGTAGTTTATTTACTATAAAATCCGGATCTACTATAACTGTATTTGCAAACGCAACAGTAACCTCTGGCACGGCCTCGGGTGCAACACTACCTATTGTTGTTCGCTTATTAAATGGTGCCACACCATTTCTTACACTCACCTCTGCCACAAATTCTGGTCTTGGAGCCCTAAATTCGACAGGGACACTGACATGGACAGGAACTGTTGCCTCGGATGTGACAATTCCGGCAAGCACAGGGACTGTAAGTGCTGAATTCTCCAGTGACTATACAACTGCTGGTATAAGAATAGATTTCGATGCATCTACCAAAATATCATATATAGAGTTACCTACCTCAACTGCCACGCCACTTTCATATGTCAATATAAATAGTTTGGGGGTATACGATGCCGTTTACCCCGGGGGATCAATTATCTCCAGTGGATCAACCGGTACTACAAAATATATCAGGGCAGCCGTGAGTGATCCATTTGGTATCAGCGACATTTCTGCTCTTAATTTAACGATCAATGGTGGAGGAACCCTCACTGCCTCACAGGTTGCCACTTCCGGATGTACTAAAACTTATGAATACGCCTGGACTCCTGTATCCGCCGGATCAAGTCTTCCAATCAATGTAACAGCCCATGAAGGAACAGAAGGAACAGTCACGCATACCTCAAGTTTATCTTTTACAGTTGTACAACCTTCCGTATCGGTTACTTTGACTAAAACAAGCCCTTCCAGTGGACCATATACCATTAATGACAATATCGTTTACAACATTCAAATCACCAATACCGGGGCATCTACGATAAACACACTCCCTTTACAGGATCTCTTCAGTGCCTCCTGTTTGCAATATGTGAGTACAACGGTAAGCCCGGCCAGTGTTGTTAATGGGACGATCAGCTGGACTAACCTGGCTGGTGCAGGACTTTCTGCCGGGAATTCTGTCAACGTTTCGGTAACACTTAAGGTTATCGGAAACTGCGACCCGGCAAATAATACAGCCAAAGTTGAAGGGGCCAGAGATGTTAATAGTGGTCTTTGTGCCACCCAGACCTCAACGCTTGGTATTAACATTGATCAGCTCCCTGTGGCTAACGCTGATCAGTATTGTTTGAGTTCAACAACAGATCTCAACATCTTATCAAATGATACCGACCCGGATGTTGTTGGTTATTTATCGGCAAATACCGGGACAGTCACCGTTTCTATCTATGCTGCCCCCACTGCGGGAAAAGGAACTGCAACCGTCAATCCAGATAAAACGATCCATTTTGTGCCGGGCACTCTCGCAGAAAATGAAATTGTTTATTTCACTTACCAGGTGTGTGACGTCTCTCCAGCATCGTATTGCAGCACGGCCCAGGTAGCAGTCTTGTATTCCACCACGAACAACCCGCCTGTTGCCACTGCTGATAATGCTTCAACTTCAATGGGTGTTGCCAAGGTAATTAATATTTTAGCCAATGACCATGATGTGGATGGAAACCTGCAGACTCCAACAATCACAGGAGTCCCAAACTTCGGCTCGGCAGTAGTAAATCCTGACAAAACAGTGACCTACACGCCTAATACAGGTTTTGAAGGTACTGATACCTTCATCTACCAGGTTTGTGATGATGGCTGTCCGGGCGCATCACAGTGTGCAACTTCCATGGTGACCGTGAGTGTTGTTTTTTCCTATTTTGTGTGTAAAAACAGTACAGCAACCTTTAGCGTTCCTGCAGTTCCCAATGCCACCAGCTATTCCTGGACAAACACAGCCGGGGCTACAGGAAGCTCTTCCACAAACAGTATCACGCTTAACTTTACCGGAGTACCTGCAGGAACTTATAGTGTATGTGCTACTGCCATTGACAACTGTGGATCAGGAACTTCCGAGTGCGTTACAGTAACTGTAGAGGATGTTGCGGCCAGTCTTAGCAAAATCGACAATCTATGTTATGGGAGTAATAACGGGTCTATCAGTCTGACACCCAGTGGTGGCGTTTCTCCCTATTCCTATAACTGGTCCAACGGGGCGAGTATTCAAAACCTTAGTGGGCTGGCACCAGGATCTTACCTGGTGACTATTACTGACAAATACAGTTGTTCTGTTACAAAAAGCACTTCAATTACACAGCCAACTGCGCTAAGCGCCACTGCAGTTATCACGAATGAAACCTCTCTTGGAGGGGCCAATGGCAGTATTGATCTCACAGCAAGTGGAGGAACATCAGGTTATTCTTATCTATGGTCGAATGGCTCCACCGCGGAGGATCCTGCTGGTTTAACTTATGGAACCTACCAGGTAACCATTACCGATATTAATGGCTGTACGCTTGTTAAACGGTTTACAGTAAATACCATCGGTACCAATACAGCGATAAGTTCACTTACAAAGACCGATGTACTTTGTATCGGAGGTAGTTCCGGAACAGTAGACCTCGAAGTTTATGGAGGAACAGGCCCGCCCTTTAATTATACGTATTCATGGACCGGTCCCAGCGGATTTACTGCGACAACTCAGGATCTGACTGGCCTTGCGACGGGAACCTACAATGTTACTATCACCAATGGAACTACGGCAACCGGATCAATAGCGGTTTCTGGACCGGGTTCAACATTGACATCTTCTGCTGTCGGAACAAACCCAAGTTGTAATGGCAGCGGTAATGGAAGTGTTGCTTCCAGCGGTGCCGGTGGTACGGGAACTTATACTTATCATTGGAATACAGGTGCCACAAGCCAAAACATCAGTGGACTTTCTGCAGGCACATATTATGTAACAGTCACTGATGCCAATGGGTGTACGTCTGTATCCTCAGCGGCCCTCACTGATCCGACAGCACTGACCCTCAGCGGTGTCGTAACCAACACTGCCTGTAGTCCCAATAATGGAGGGGCAATCAACATTACAGCCGGTGGCGGAACTGCCCCACTGACATTTCATTGGTCCAATGGATCAAGCAATGAAGACCTGACTGCGCTCACGGCTGGCAACTATGCAGTCACTGTGACCGATGCACATGGGTGTACTATCAATGAAACCTTTACCATAGAAACTGTCTGTTTGGGTATTGCTAAAACTATTAGCAATGGCCCGATCAACAACCAAAACGGTTCTTACACCCTTACCTATGCAATAAGATTTCAGAACTATGGAAATATCGCGCTGACCAATGTCCAGGCCACTGAAAACCTGAATACTTCTTTTAGTGGGGCATCTTACTCTTTTGGGTCTATTTTGAGTAATGATTTCGTGGTGAACCCTTCTTTTAACGGAAATGGTAGTACAAATTTACTTTCAACAAGTCAGACATTAGCAGTAAACGCTTCCGGTCTGGTGTATGTGACTTTAACAGTAACTCCAGGAGCAACACTGGGTGTCTACTACAACAGTGTCAGTGGCAGTGCAGCCAGTGCAACTGGTGTCAGCGTTACAAGCAATGACGTTTCTCAAAATGGGACCAACCCAGATTCTGATAGTGACGGCAATCCTGGAAACAACAGTACCCCTACCCCCGTCACTTTCTCAGAAAATCCTCTGATTGGTGTGGCTAAAGTCATCAGTAACGGCCCAATCAATAACGGAGATGGAACTTATACTCTTACCTATACTATTACAGTAAGAAATATGGGTGATGTCCCATTAAAGAATGTCCAGGTGACCGACAATTTAACCAGCACCTTTGGTGGTGGCACTGTGGTCGTGAATAATATTACCAGTGCAGACCTGGCAGAAAATGTCACCTACAACGGAACTACTCAAACCAATATGCTCCTTGGGACTGATATAATGCAAGTAAATGACATTCGCACCATCGTAGTCACGCTGACGGTTGCACCTAGCGGTTTAGGTCCATTCAATAACACAGCAGTGGGTACTGGATATGGGCCGGGTGGCACCTTGACTACTGACAATTCACAAGATGGATACTACCCTGATTCAAATAATAATGGAACACCTTTGGATAACAATGACCCGACCCCTGCCACTTTCAGTGAACATCCATCCGTGGGTCTAGCCAAACGGGTAGTCGGAACCCCGATAAACAACCACGATGGAACCTACAATATGACCTATGAATTCCTGGCGAAAAACACAGGCGATGTCACAATTCATAACGTACAGATAACAGAAAATCTGTCAACGACCTTCCCCGGAAAAACTGTTGTATTTGTTTCGAGTAGCAGTTCGTCTTTTGCAGTGAATTCAGGCTTTTCTGGAAACGGTAATCTTTTGAGTGGTTCAGATGTTTTAAGCGTAGGTCAGTTTGGCACAGTTTTACTTACGATAAAGGTGACGCCAACGACCAACCTGGGACCTTACAATAACAATGCAACAGCTTTGGCTGTTAGCCAGTTCGGTGCTACAGTCAGTGACGTTTCTACCAATGGAACTGTTGTTGATCCTGAAAATGACGGTCCGGGAAATAACAGTGTGCCAACTCCAGTAACTTTTACAGAGAGTCCACAATTAAAGCTTGTAAAATCTGTTGATGCGAATGTTAACAATCATGATTTAACTTATTCCATTACTTACGGTTTTGTATTCTCAAATACAGGAAATGTTCCAATCTTCAACCTCCAGGGGACTGATAATATGGCAGCAACATTTACAGGTGCTGCCAGTTCTCCGACAATAACTTACGTACACAGTTCCAGTGGCTTACATGCCAACCCGAGTTATAATGGCATCAGCGATCAAAATCTGCTGACAGGGGTTGACAACCTGGCTTATGGTGCATCAGGGACAGTTTCCGTAACGGTCACCTTTACTGCCGGCACGAAACTGGGGATATATTATAATACGGCCAATGCAAGTGCTGCCTCACTTCCAGGTACTCCTGTGAGCGCTACCTCTCAATATGGATTGAGTGTTACACCCACTCCTGCTACCGTTTTAGAAAACCCCCACCTTGGAATCGCTAAAAATCTTGCCAATGTTAATGATAATGGTAACGGGACATATGATGTTACCTATACCATCCTGGCGGAAAATATGGGTGATGTTATTCTCTACAATGTTCACCTTACTGATAATATTGCCGAGGCATTTGCCGGCGCCACCACAACCCCGACCATCAGCTCGATTTCTTCAAGCGGAATAACCTATAATCCTGCTTTTAACGGGGCGAGCAACATTGAGTTGCTAACCGGAACGGATAACCTGGCAGTGGGCGCTTCGGGGACTGTTACCCTTGTAATTACTGTAACACCAGGCTTTTACACAAAACCATTTAACAACAGCATCCTTGGCTACGGAACAACACCTGCGGGTAGAATTGTCGCTGATGAATCTCAAAATGGGCTCAATCCGGATCCAAACAACAATGGTCCGGAAGATAATAGCGATCCAACGCCGGTTTCCTTTCAGAATGTTATGATTGGTGCAGGGAAGAAAGTGCTGACTTCTCCGGTTTCACAGGGTGACGGAAGCTATATTGTTCAATACCAGGTCCGGGCCAGAAACTATGGCGCTTATGACCTTTTAGACGTGAATTTATATGACACCCTGACTTCTGCTTTTGGTACTTATACTACAGGTTCACTTAGTGCCGGGAAATATACGATATCGACAGCACCGGCAATAACCTATATTACAAGTGGATCTGCTTTGACTGTCAATAGCCTCTATACCGGCGAAGCTGGAAGTGCAAACTTACTTAATTTCAATTCTGGAGATGTACTTCAAGTAGCTGACAGTGTTACTATGACTTTTAGTGTCCGCTTTTATCCGGGTGTTGGCGTGAATGACTTCAGCAACCAGATGTTTGCTACAGGCGACCGGACAGAAAACGGTTTAACCGACAGAAATACCATTGACCCCTCGAATGACGGGCTTAGCATGGATTTAGACAAAGACGGCATCCCAAACGAAACGCTGTCAAATCCCAATGATAATTCTTCAGACAACACGCCTACAGTGTTTAGCATGTCATGTACAGCACCTCATTTAAACAACCAGACGGCAGATGTATGTTCCGGTGTGGCTTCCGGTGTGACGATGAATGCCAGTGTTACCGTCCCTGCATCCACCTTTAACATCACCTCTATAGTCAGTAACGGTTTAACAGCTTCAGCCGGAAACCCAATTACAGGAACTGGTTTTTCAGGATCAGTTTTGGCTGATGATGTTTGGAACAATACGACTGGCTCTACCGTAACTGTTATGTATACCATATTACCAGTTAGTGCTATAGGCTGTATTGGAGACCCATATACAGTAACCCTGACTATTCAAACGCTTCCTGTAATGAATTCACTATCAGGCTATACCATATGCTCAGAACAAAACACGAACATTAACCTTACGTCTGCATTAGGTGTCACTTATACCTGGGTTGCAACTCCAAGTTCCGGAAACGTCACTAATTACAGCGACTGCTCATCATCCTGTGGAAGTACAATTAGTCAGACTCCAGCCAATATTGGGGCTTCCAACGAAACGGTATTGTACACTGTGACACCGCATTTAGGAACTTGTAACGGACCTACGCAAAGTATATTGATTACTGTACGACCAGTTGATTTAATTACCACTTGTGCAGCCACACGCAATCTTGAAGCATGCGGGACAGGTGATATTGTTAGTCCGGTTTATTCAATAACACTAGCATCTTCTTCTCAATCGGAATTTGAAGGAGCGCCAAACAATGGCCAGGTAAATACGACATGCGGAATTGCTTCTGTAAATTATATCGATGTGATTACCAATCCCGTCCCATGTTCACTTACTATAAATCGTAGCTGGGGAATCACCGACAATTATGGAAATACTGAAACTTGTGTTCAGATTATTAATATTGATGACAACACTGCACCTTCGATTACTTGTCCGGGAACCGTTACAGTTTATGCGAATACAGGACTATGCACAGCCTCAGGCATTTCTCTGGGAACACCAATCGTTAGTGATAATTGCACTGCCAATACCCCAACAAATAATTTTGCCAGCCAATGGCCTTCTGGTGATGTTCCTGTTGGTACGCATACTGTTCATTGGGTTGTTACTGACGGATGTGGAAACAGCGCCAGTTGTGACCAAAGCCTGATCGTGATTGACAACCAGTCCCCTGAAATCACTTGCCCTAATGCCATCACTGCCAGTTGTGCTGCCACAGAACAGGTACCTTATGCCAATCTAACTGATTTTGCCAACGCCCTTCCAGTTCATGGTAGTGTTTGGGATAACTGTGGAATTACGGCAACCTCTTTTGCGATGATTAGTGAAACCGACGATGGAAATACTTGTCCAAAGATTGTCACACGCGTTTATAGCATTACCGATATTCATGGAAATTCATCAACTTGTTCACAAACCCTTACTGTACGTGATGTTGTAGCTCCCACCATTTCTCAATGTGCTGCAACACGTAGTATTGAGGGATGTGATGTTAGTGTGATTACTGACCCTGTTTATTCAGCAACTTCAACGATATCTTCTTTAAGCGTGTTTAACGATGTCAATAATACTGGTATCACTTCAGATGGTTGCGGTATCGTAACGGTAACTTACCAGGATGTGTCAACAGGAACTTGTCCAATAAGTGTGGCCCGAACCTGGACAATCAGGGATGCCTGCGGAAATTCGACTACTTGTGTGCAGACGATATTGGTAACGGATCATACGGCTCCATCGATAAGTGGAACCATGAATGAGCTTAGTGTAAACTTGGTGGAACCGGGCTGCAGTCAAACATTACCAACGGCTTATGCAACGGTTGCAGTACTTATGTCACAAAACACTAATGTAACTGCGATTACAGATTGCAATCTAGTGTCTGCTGTCACATATGCTGATGTTCAGAACTATTCAACCGGATGTGATCGTAACTTCACAAGGACATATACAGTCGCTGATATCTGCGGGAACACCTCGGACATTACACAATTAATCCATGTCAATGATGTGACGGCTCCTGTAATCACCGGAACCATGACTGCCCTGAGTGTAAACCTCGCAGAACCAGCCTGTACCCAGACTTTACCCACAGCTTATGCAGATGTGACGGCACTTCTGGCTGCAAATACCAACGTAACTTCCATCACGGATTGTAACCTGGTTGCCGCTGTTTCTTCAGTTGATGTCCAGAATATCGCAACTGGTTGTGACCGTAGCTTCTCCAGGACTTATACCATCAGCGATGCCTGCGGACATACTTCGACCATCGTTCAGACCATTCATGTCAATGATGTGACGGCTCCTGTAATCACCGGAACCATGACTGCCCTGAGTGTAAACCTCGCAGAACCAGCCTGTACCCAGACTTTACCCACAGCTTATGCAGATGTGACGGCACTTCTGGCTGCAAATACCAACGTAACTTCCATCACGGATTGTAACCTGGTTGCCGCTGTTTCTTCAGTTGATGTCCAGAATATCGCAACTGGTTGTG
>SESB01002164.1_pt1 | contig 11852 bp, 10 predicted proteins | sample 3171441 | NCBI WGS metagenome assembly SESB01 (sample SAMN06051867, study PRJNA518727) | freshwater metagenome | biome: subpolar coniferous forest; feature: holomictic lake; material: water; isolation source: holomictic Lake 227, 6 m depth | place: Canada: near Kenora, Ontario | collected...
AGTTGATTACAGAAATATAGGTTCCATCAGATTTTTTTGCTCTAACAGTAACCTTAAACTCTGATATTTCATTAATTCTGGTAAAGAAGTCATTTACAATCGCTACATCTTCCTGATGAATTAATGATTCCCAAAACCCTTGCTGATAAAAATTTTCTACTGGATAACCCATCAATTTTTCAACGGATGGAGTAATATATATCATTGGTTTACCATACTCTCCTATATACATTACGGAATGCTTGGTGGAGTTTAAAGCGTTTAAAATTTGATTTTCGTTAATTTGTTTCATTGGGGGGTATATAAAAAAACGAGAATTTAGTTTTTAAATCCTTCAAAAAAGTAAAAGAAGTTTATTTTATTGACGAATGATATAACAGATTAATCAAAATCGTAATTAAATAATCATTTTGTTTTCCTTTTTAGGCGTTTGATCCATTTTATCAACTCATACCAAATAACTGTACATGATCCAATTCCAATGGCTATTAAAATTTGAATCAATGTGAGTTGTGCAAATCCAAAGAAATGGGTTAGTACTGGCACAAAAATCAAAAATCCTGTTATGGCAATGGTAATCAGAATGATCAAAAGAACTAAATTGTTCTTATATTTTAATGTAGTAAAGAATGAATAATAAAATGATCGGTTCACGAGCGTAAGTATAATATTAGCAGCAATTAAAACTGTAAATACGATTGTTCTTGTTGTTGCTTCATCTAAAAATTGATGCACCGCATATTGATAAGCAGTTAAAGTACCAACCGTAATCATAAGCCCTTGTATAATGCTGGTAGTTAGTTCTTTCCAATTAAAAAAAGTATTGCTGAGCGCACGGGGTTTTTGACTCATCGTATTTTTCTCCATCGGCTCATTTTCATATATGATAGAACAAGTGGGTCCCATGATGAGTTCTAAGAATATAATGTGTACTGGACTGAAAATATTAGGATAGATCCAGCCAAGTGCCAGCGGCATAAATACCGTAAGTACAATTGGAATATGGATTGAGATAATATATTGAATCGCTTTTTTTAAATTAGTATAGATTCTTCTTCCCATAGCAATGGCATCTACCATCTTTGATAAATCATCTTCCACAAGAATTAATGATGCAGCTTGTTTTGCAATTTCAGTTCCTTTTTTGCCCATTGCAATTCCAATATGAGCAGCTTTCAGTGCCGGTCCGTCATTCACACCATCACCAGTCATAGCCACAATTTCATTATTTCTTTTTAATGCATTTATGATCCTGAGTTTTGCTTCAGGAAACATTCTTGTAAATATTTGAGTTTCACTCACCCTTTTATCCAAATCTTCATCACTCAATAACATCAATTCATCTCCTGTGATAGTTTTATCATATCCTCTAAAGCCTACTTGTTCAGCTATTGATGCAGTGGTAGCCGCATTATCCCCTGTAACTATTTTAACAGAGATACCAGCTTTGTAAAAGTGGTTGAGTACTTCTCTAATATTCTTTTTTGGTGGATCATAAAAAGCAAGAACACCTTTAAACTCAAACCTAAATTCCTGTTGTGTTTGCGGAAATTCATTATTACTATGTGTTGTTTCTGCTACACATAGTACCCGATATCCTTCTGAAGTGAATAAAGTAATTGCTTTTTGTATTTCTTCAATTTGAGCAGAATCTAAATTTGAAACATTCATAATTGCTTCAGGCGCACCTTTAGCTGCAATGATTCTTTGTCCCGTTTCATTTTCAAAAAGGTGGGTCATCATTGGTGGCTTTCCACTAAGTGGATACTCGTGAATCATTTTGAAATGAGGCCTATCATCTGTTTCAGCCTGAGCAAGATAGCAATCATGTAAAGCGATTTCCATGGGATCAAATGGGATGGGTTCACTAGCCCACATGGCAGTTCTGATCAGATCCTTTTCAAAAACACTTAATTGCTGATGAGTATCACTGATTTTACCATCGTACAATGCAGATACCTTAGCCAAGCTCATTTTATTTTCAGTGAGGGTGCCAGTTTTGTCAGTACAAATCACAGTGGCACTTCCAAGAGTTTCCACTGTTTTAGTTTGCTTTACGATAATTCCCATTTGCATTAAACGCCAGGCTCCTAATGCCATAAATGTGGCAAGTGCTACAGGAATTTCTTCTGGTAAAATACTCATGGCAAGTGTTAGTGCTTTGAGTAAACTATCGAGCAAATCTTTTGATTGCAAATAATTAATAAGCCATACAATCAGAAAAACAATGGCACCAATGATGACCATCTTCTTTACAAAATTAAAAATTTGCTTTTCGAGAGGTGTCTTTTCTTCCTCAATACTTTCTAAACTTTTTCCAATCTTTCCTAATTTGGTATCATTTCCTGTAGCTGTTACAGTTGCGATAGCTAAACCCCCTGCAACACTGGTACCCCGAAATATAAATGGTTCATCTTTTGTTGCGTCTTTAAATACTGAAAAAGATTCTCCGGTAAGAACGGATTCATTTACAGAGAAATCATTTGATCTCACAATGGTGCCATCTGCTGCGATAGAATTACCTTCTTCCACCATTAAATAATCGCCAACTACTAATTCATCGCTTTTTATTTCAATCAGTTCACCATTGCGAATCACTTTTGAACTTGGTTCTGAAAAATCTTTTAATTTTTCTAGTGCGTTTCTACTTCTCTTATCTTGATATAAGGATATTGCCGCTACTAAAACGATGGCACAGGATAAAAAAATACCATCACCAGTTTTGCCACTGATGAAATAAATAATGGATGCAGCTAATAAAAGAACCACCATCGGCTCTTTTGCCAGACTTTTTATAGCATCTATAAAACCATTTTCCTTTTTGTATTCGAGTGTATTATGGCCAAATTTTGCCCTTGCTTCGATTACTTGTTGATCAGTTAAACCTTCAATATTATAATTGTTATTTGCCATTTTAAGGAATTGAGTAAACTGCATATTACTGCAATTGGCACAATACTTCCAATGATAATCGTCAGCTTTATTTTATAGACCTAATACGGTCTTTAGTTTTGCATATCCAGACTTGCTTACGGGCAGTTTTTGACCGCTACTAAGGATCGCTAAATGACCATCTTTTTCGTAGGGCTCCAGTTTATGTATGAGTTGAATTTTTACCAGGTAGGAGCGATGGATACGAACAAAATCTGCCTCACTTAGATGTGTTTCGAAATACTGCATGGTTTTGTTTTTTAAATAAACTCCTTCTGCCGTGTGTATTTTTACATAATCGTCTGCCGATTCTAAAAATTGTACTTGTTGAACCGGGATGATTTTAATCTTACCATTTTCTTTTAAAACAATTCGATTCTGTATACCATGATTCACTGTTTCCAGTAATTGCTCGGTAAGTTGAACGGAAGTATTTTTTTGTTGCATCCATTTTTGAACTGCTTTTTTAAAACGTTCCCTACTAAATGGCTTCAGAAGATAGTCAATAGCATGTGCTTCAAAGGCTTTGATAGCATAGTTTTCAAATGCCGTTGCAAATATAATGGCCGGAGGATTTTCGATTAATTCCAGTAACTCAAATCCATTAATCTTTGGCATTTGTATATCCAAAAAAATTAAATCTGGCTGATGTTGATTAATTGCCTTTAATCCTTCAAATCCATCTCCACATTCCTGTATTAATTCCAGTTCTGGGAACTCGCTTAAGTATTCTTTTACTAAACTTCTTGCTAGCGGTTCGTCATCTATAATGATTACTTTCATCATATTATTGCCGGGATTTCTAAAGTGCTTATAAAACTGTTTTCAGATTGTGTTGTTTTTAGTAGGTCATTCCTTCCATATAAAAGAAATAATCGTCTTTGTATAGATGATAGTCCAAATCCTGTGCCCACACTCACTAACGAAGTATTGGCGTCATAAGGGTTAGTTACCTGAATGCTTAATCCTTGTGGGTTTGTATCTGCAACAATGCTGATAGTAACAATTTCTGTTGTATCATAAAGTCCAAATTTTATAGCATTTTCTACAATAGGTTGTAAGATCAATGCCGGCAATTGCATTTTCGCTGCTGTTTCACTAATGGTAATAATAGTTTCAAGTCGATGACCAAATCTTACTTTTTCTATTTCTAAATACAATTGTAAATAATCAACTTCTTCCTGCAATGAAATGGATTCTTGTTCATCCTTTTTAAGTGTGCCCCTTAAGAAATCAGATAGTTGTTCAATCATGTGCCTGGCTTTTTCGGGTTGTGTTCCTGCTAAAGCACTAATACTGTTTAGGCTATTGAATAAAAAGTGGGGTTGTAATTGTTGACGTAATTTAAACAACTCGGCGTCTTTTGCCAGTTGCTGCGTTTCCTGTTCCCTTTCTTTGATTTCAATGGCATCTTTTTGGGTGTACCATAATAAACTTATCATTGTGATACAACCAATTAAAAGAAAACTAATGGCATAGCGAATATTTGAAGTCTGACTTAAAAATTGTTGATAGGCAAGATTTTCTTTAAACCAGATCCACAAAATACTTCGAACGATTAATAGCCATAATCCACTAATGGCCAGACTAATAATAAAAGTGTACCAATACCTTTCTTTTCCAGGAAGATAGTAACGCATATTATTAATGATCAAAAAACTGAATAACGATAAAAATAGGGAACTCACCAGCGCATCAACCCATGCAATCGAAGCATTGATTCCGAGATCTTGTAAAAGTTTTAATTGGATCAAAGAGAAAAAACTCCAACCCAGTATATATGAAATGCTGAGAAGGAGTTTGTTCTTATTTTGAATACTATTTTCTTTCAAAGTGGTTACTTGAAGCTTGAATTTAGTAACTTCTTATTTCAATTCCACCAAATACCGCAGAACCTTTTAATACCAGTTTTTTATTAATATCATTATATGCCCCAGCAGGTGATCTTCTTTTGTCATCAACGCCATGAAATACTCCATCAATTTCATTCATTACCTGCCAATGCGGAGGAACAATTAATTTAATGCCACCAAATACGGCTTCTAGTCTTAGTATGGCAGTTCCACTGAAATCGGCTTGTGTAAGATCAATTTCTGCACCACCGAACACGCAAGATATTTTCCCGCCTTGAAAATTTTTAGACAGAATAGTTCTTTGAACACCACTGAAAATTGAATTGATATCTAAGTAATCATTGCTATCAATCCCTGAAGTACTTCCATATGCCTGCCAATTACCAGATTTTGCCCAATCTTTATTCGAAAATTTATCTCCTATACCTTCATTATAGGAATGTTTTCTAGGTCTGATGATTAATAAAATACCAACAGCAATAATAAAAATCGGTATAAAAAATCTTCTTGTAGGAATGTCTGGGAAATAGTTTTCTACCATAAAAAATAGGCCTAGCCCAGTAAGAATGATCCAGCCATTATTTCTAAAGTTATGTTTAACTCCAGTGTAGAAACCGGCTAAAATTAATATTGTTGGCCAGCTAAAAAGCCAGTCGGGAAATGGGAAATCCATATTACGCATTACATATGCAGCTCCTACTAAAATTAATATGAACCCTGCAACAACTCTTCCGTTGTTGTTCGATTTGGTTGTGTTTTGATTGTTGTCCATTGTTTTGGTTTTGTTCCACAAATCTATCTCGATGTTTTACCCCGGAAAAGTGGTATTAGGTTATTGAAGGGGATAGCTCGGTAAGTTGCAAAAAAACTTCGGTAAATGAATCTAAGCAGGTACTGCCGACTTGTTTTTTGATTGCCATCCAATAAGCAATACACCAATGATTACAAGAAGGGTTCCTATTACCTGTGGAATAATAATATTTTCTCCAAGGAAAAAGTGTGCCTGAATAATGGTAGACACGGGACCAATACTTGTAATGATGGAAACATTATTGCTACCAATCATTTTCATTCCGTTACTCATCATAAATGAAGGGAGTACGGTGGCAATGATGGCAAGTGCAATGCTATACCCAATAAGTGTGGGACTGAATGGGATTTGTTGTACATTTTTCGTGATCAAAAAATGAGTGAAGATACCTACAGTTGCTGCTAGCATTGCATAAGCTGTATATCTGGTAACGCCTACTTTCGGAATCATTCTTCCAGTTCCCACTAAATAAAAACTGTAGGTAATGGCACAAAGAAAAATCATAAAGGATCCGAAATAAAAATTCGGATTACTGGTATCGATTTTCATTTCACCCAAATAAGCAATGCCAATACCCAGATAAGTTAATACCAGAGCAATGATTTGTGTTTTATTCAGTTTTGTTTTGTAAAGGAAAGTGTTGATCAGTACAGAAAAAGTAGGGTAGAGGAATAGGATCAATCTTTCCAAACCTGCAGATACATATTGTAAGCCTATAAAATCAAATAAACTACTCAAATAATATCCGAATATGCCGAGTAGAATTAAAAAGAACCACTGCCGAATGGTAAGTGCAATAGAGGATTCTTTTTTAGAACCTAACCATGCTGCTACCAAATAAAATGGTAATGAAAATAGCATTCTTAAAGTGAGCAAGGTAACTGCATCGATACCGGTTGACTTAAAAGCCAGTTTTACAAAGATGGCTTTCGTAGAAAAAAATACAGCACCCAAAATTGTTATCAGAAATCCTGCTAAACTAATCTGGTATGCTGTATCTTTTTTGCTTTGTTGCATATTCTTTGCTAGAACAGTTTAAACACTTACATTAAATTCGCGAAGTGCATCGTTCAGGCTGGTCTTTAAATCGGTACTTGGTTTGCGCGTTCCAATAATCAACGCACAGTTTACATGAAATTCTCCAGCTGGGAATTGTTTGGGATAAGTGCCCGGAATCACTACACTTCTTGCAGGTACACGTCCTTTGTATTCGATAGGTGTTGGTCCGCTTACATCAATAATTTTGGTTGACTTGGTCAAAACTACATTCGCTCCTAAAACTGCTTCTTTTTCTACAATCACACCCTCTACCACAATGGCACGGCTACCTAAAAAACAACCATCTTCAATAATAACCGGACTGGCTTGTAAAGGCTCTAAAACGCCTCCGATACCTACACCGCCACTCAGGTGAACGCCTTTGCCGATCTGAGCGCAACTGCCTACAGTGGCCCAGGTATCAACCATTGTGCCTTCATCAACATAAGCACCAATATTTACATAACTAGGCATTAATACCACGTTTCTGGCTAAAAAAGCACCATACCTTGCTACTGCATGAGGAACCGCTCTGACACCAAGATCTTTATAATTGCTTTTCAACAACATTTTATCGTAAAACTCAAAAGGAGGCAATTCCCAGGTCTGCATTTGCTGAATTCCAAAATACAATAGAATGGCTTGTTTTACCCATTCGTTCACTACCCAGCCATTTTCGGTGGGTGAAGCAGTTCTTAAACGTCCTTTATCAACTTCTTCAATAACGGCTCTAATGGCATCGGTATACTTACTTTCTTTCAATAGTTCCCTATTATCCCATGCTTCAAGGATCAATGCTTGTAATGACATGCTCAATTTTTTTGCAAACATAAGTTTCAAAGTTTAGATATGAGCAACTCATTCAGTATTAACTGTTGCGAACAATAGGGCTGGAACTTTGTTGGCAATACGTAATGATTTTATTTTAGTATTAAAAAAAGATTAAAAATAATTGACCAATTATTTGTAGTTCTTGATAATATAGCTCAACTTAATAGAACAATTAAAAATATGGCTAGGGTAGTATTAGATGTGCCGATAAACAAAATGAGGTCTTTTCTTCAGGCAACCATGACATTAGGAATTGAACAGAAATCAATTCATTCGAGAGAATTAAATTTCAGCCGTAAACAAAACAAAGCAACATTGTTTACCCAGCATAAAATTGCCGCCAGTTTTATTTTGTTCGATTGGGAATTTTTCTGCAACGAATTAGAATATGAATAAATCTTGCTTTTTACTATTGTGAAGCAAACTGTTTATTAATTAATTTTGTAGGATGCAAAAACTCCTGGTAATTCAAACTGCTTTTATTGGGGATGTTGTATTGGTAACAGGTCTCCTTGAGGATTTACATATCCAATTTCCGGAAGCAGTAATTGATATCCTGGTAAGAAAAGGGAATGAGAGTCTATTTCATGGACATCCTTTTTTAAACGAGGTTTTAATTTGGAATAAAAAGAAACATAAATACAGTCATTTATTTCATGTTATTCAGCAAATCAGAAAGATAAAATATGATCGCGTTATAAATGTACAACGCTATGCTGCAACGGGTTTGATTACAATATTGTCTGGTGCCAAGGAGTCAATTGGCTTTGATAAAAATCCCTTCAGCAAATTATTTTCCCATCGGATTACCCATGTTTTTAGTAAAGCAGATGTTGTCTTACATGAAATAGAAAGAAATTTTCAGTTGATTGAAGATTCAAAGCATATAGTTGCATCGAAACCTAAATTATATCCTTCACTGATTGACAAAGCTGCTATATCAAAATATACTTTAGAACCTTATATCTGCATTGCTCCTGCTTCTGTTTGGTTTACAAAACAATTTCCAGCGATTAAGTGGATTGAGTTTTTGCAAGTACTCCCAAAAAATTATCCAATATATTTATTGGGGGCACCATCAGATATATCATTATGTAAAGAGATAATGGAGGCAGTGCCTGATAAAATGGTTACCATCCTGGCTGGTAAATTAAACTTTTTAGAGTCGGCGGCATTGATGGAAAAAGCAGTCATGAATTATGTGAACGATTCAGCTCCCATGCATTTTGCATCTGCTATGAATGCCCCGGTTACGGCTATTTATTGCTCTACCATCCCCGCATTTGGATATGGGCCACTTTCTGAAAATAGTACAATTGTTGAATTACAAGAGCCACTAAGTTGCCGCCCCTGTGGAATCCATGGCAAAAAAAGCTGTCCGGAAACCCATTTCAATTGTGCTATGAAAATCAGGAATGAGCAGTTACTTGCCTCATTGCCCAATGATTAGATTGGAAAGCTTATTACATTTGCAGCGATGCAGATACCTTGTTCCACAATAGAAAGAGCCATTTTCGATAAAATCGCGTTAGCTGCAGAAGAATTGCAGTTACCCACTTATTTGATCGGGGGATTTGTGCGTGATAAAATCATTGGCCGAAATACCAAGGACGCTGACATTGTTTGTCTGGGTGATGGTATTGCTCTAGCGCATCGTGTAGCTGAATTATTTCATCCCCGACCTATAGTGGCATATTTTAAAAACTTTGGAACTGCGCAAATCAAATTACCAGAATTTGAAATTGAATTTGTAGGTGCCCGAAAGGAGAGTTACCAATCCGATAGCAGAAAACCAAAAGTTGAAACAGGAAGCCTGGAAGACGATCAAAATCGCCGCGATTTTACCATTAATGCTCTTGCCATTAGTTTAAATAAATCCGATTTCGGGATGCTCATCGATCCATTCAATGGATTAGATGCGATTGAACAAAAGCTACTTATAACGCCATTATTACCCGAGCAAACATTTAGTGATGATCCTCTTAGAATGATGAGAGCTATTCGATTTGCTTGTCAGCTTAATTTTACCATTGTACCTGAAACACTTGATGCCATTATAGCGCAGGCCGACCGAATTAAAATAGTGTCGCAAGAACGCATCACTGATGAGTTGAATAAAATCATGCTTTGCAATAAACCTTCCATAGGATGGGATCTGTTGTATAAAACGAATTTATTGTCGATTATCTTCCCACAAATGGTAGAATTACAAGGGGCAGAATATATTGATGGAAAAGGGCATAAAGACAATTTTTATCATACGCTTCAAGTCATTGATAATATCTGTGAGCATACGAATGATTTGTGGCTACGTTGGGCTGCTTTATTGCACGATATTGGAAAACCTGCTACTAAACAATTTGAAGAAGGGCATGGTTGGACCTTTCATGGCCATGAAACTGTTGGCGCAAGAATGGTACCTAAAATATTTACACGTTTGAAATTGCCCTTGAACGAAAAAATGAAATTGGTACAAAAATTAGTGGCCCTGCACTTGCGTCCGATTAGCTTGACCAATGAAAATATTACGGATAGTGCTGTTCGTAGGTTGTTATTTGAAGCTGGAGAAGATATTGATGCATTGATGTTATTATGCGCTGCAGATATAACAAGTAAGAATAAGTATAAAGTAAAACGGTACCTGCAAAACTTCGAAATGGTGAAACAGCGGATGAAAGAAGTGGAGGAAAGTGATCAAATGCGTAATTGGCAGCCCCCCATTACTGGAAGTTTAATCATGGATCATTTTGGTTTACCCCCCGGAAAAAACGTGGGATTGATAAAAGATGCCATCAGAGAAGCCATATTAGATGGGTTGATTCCGAACGATTATGATGCGGCATTCAGCTTTATGTTACAAAAAGCTGCAGAGTTGAACATAGAAGTACCGAATAAACCCTAAATTCTTTCGTTTCTAAAAACTTACTTGCTTAATTTGCACTTTCCTGAAAAGGATCTTTAAGAAATAATTACACTAATTAATATTCTATCATTAATGGCTGTTTTAAAATTTAGAATTTATTTGGAGGAAGACGATGCTGTTTATAGAGATGTGGTAATCAAACACACTCAAAATTTTCAGGATCTGCATTTTGCCATTTTAAAGTGCTTTGAATTCGATAGTAAACATCAGGCTACTTTTTACAGAAGTAACGATAACTGGCTTCGCGGAAGAGAAATCAGCTTGGAGAAATACGATAAAAAATATCCTGTTGATCCCTTGTTGATGACTGAAACAACCATTGGAAGTGAAATCAGAGATACGAATCAGAAATTTGTTTATGTATATGATTTTACTAAGAATTGGACTTTCTTAGTTGAACTCATTAATGTAAGTAAAGAGGAAAATAGTAAGCTGCTATATCCTGTAACTACCAGATCTGAAGGAATTGGCCCTCAACAATACGGTACTAAGAGTTTGTTGGGTGATAAGTTTGCTGACATTGAAGAAAAGTACGATTTAAACGAGGCTATAGACGGCTTTGGCGAAGAAGGAGATGAATCAGATACTTCCGATACGGATACAGATCCTGATGAACAGGCAGAATCAGAAGAAGGTCAAGACGAAGAAGCATACTAATATTTGTTAAGTTTATCATAGGAAGACCAATCCCCAAAAGGGTTGGTCTTCTTTGTAAATAACGCATTATGAGCCATGAGGTAAATACAATCTTTATTATATGCGGACCAACTGCAGTTGGTAAAACTTCATTTGCCATCGCCTTAGCTGCATTCCTGAAGACCGAAATTATTTCTGCTGATTCAAGGCAATGTTTTTCTGAATTAGGAATAGCTGTTGCAAAACCATCTAAAGAAGATTTAAAAAAAGTAACGCATCATTTTATTGATTCCCATTCTATCGCAGAAGAAATAAATGCAGGAATATTTGAACAATATGCATTACAAAAAGTAAATGTAATTTTCGAGAAGCATCAAACTGCTGTAATGGTTGGTGGAACTGGATTATACATAAAGGCTTTTTGTGAAGGAATGGATGCGATGCCTGTAATTGATCCAGTTATTCGGGATAATATAAAACAAGAATATACAGAAAAGGGGATGGCTTGGTTGCAAAAACAAATTGCTACTGAAGATCCTCTATTCTGGGAGCAAGCTGAACAAGAAAACCCACAACGGTTGATGCGTGCCCTTGAAATGATTCGTTCTGCTAATATTTCAATTACTCAATTCAGAAAATCTGAAAAGAAATCGCGTCCCTTTAAAATAGTAAAGATTGGATTAGAGTTGCCACGCGAAATATTAAATCAAAGAATCAATGATCGTGTTGATTTGATGGTGCAGGAAGGTTTATTAATAGAAGCAGAACATCTATTTCCATTTCGAAATAATAATGCCCTTCAAACGGTAGGTTATCAAGAACTCTTCGA
>SESB01002165.1_pt1 | contig 11849 bp, 8 predicted proteins | sample 3171441 | NCBI WGS metagenome assembly SESB01 (sample SAMN06051867, study PRJNA518727) | freshwater metagenome | biome: subpolar coniferous forest; feature: holomictic lake; material: water; isolation source: holomictic Lake 227, 6 m depth | place: Canada: near Kenora, Ontario | collected 2014-07-08...
GGGATTTGTACCGGCCGGTCGGAAAGTTTGTTTGCCTTCTTGAGATTGTCTGCCCCCGGGGTTTCTGGCTGCAAGTCCCCTCCCACCACCGTGACGGCTCCCGCCGCGTCACGCCGCAGAGAAGGCCGGTTCTTGGCCGCGTAGTAGGTGTTTTGGGCAAGCAACTCCCCGTTCAACCCGATGCAGGAATAGAGCAACGTCTTGGCTTTGCTCACCTGTAGAACGTGCAGGTTGTTTTGCAGGTCGACTTGCGCATCTGGATCCAATCCCGCGATCACGCGTCCCAGGGGCATCGTTGCGAAAACAGTTCCGTTATCGACATCTTCAATGCGGGCATAAATCGTCGTATACTCTGTCTGGCGGAAGCAAAGCAACGAGAGCTTGCGGGTGCTTCCCGCGCCTTCCACGCCTTCGGGAACACCGACCACCTGCTGCCAAACCGTCCGGCCTTCGCTGATTTCCAGGTTGACGAGTTGCGATTGGTAATACTTTTCCATCGCAGAAAAATAAATGGTGGCCCGCACACGGTAGAGCCCCAGTTCGTGCACGGGGTAAATCGAGTTCAGGATAATGCTCCGATTGACGGTCTGGCCCGCTGGAATCGTCAGGGGAGTCAGCTTGTATTCCGGGTTCAGAGGCGGCACCAGTTGCCCATCGGCCCGGTTGATCTGGAACCCAAACCAACTCTGCGTGGGGGAGTCTGCCAGCGTGATGTCGCGCCCGGCATGGTTCGTCACGGTGACCGTGGCGACAATCGGTTCATACGCCATCAAAAACTTGCGCTTGATCTCCAGTCCAACCTGAATCTGGGCTTGGAGGGACTGGCTGCAAACGAGGAGAACGGCAAGAAGGAGGAGGAAACGGCGCATGGGAGTTCTCGTAAATACGCTCAATTTGGCCGGGTGCCAGCAGTTTTTTCTTCCAGGCCGTATTTTATCATCCCTTTGGGAGGCAAAACGGGGGGAACAGAGCCCTTGCGAGCCTAGAGCAATTTACCAAAAACTATAGCCGCGTCTTGGGGCGGCGAAGGCCGTTGCAAACCGTTTGTCCCTTGGGCTGTGTTTACAAACACAGCCGCTGCGGGCCAAGCCGCCTTGCACCAGCCTTCGGCGCTCCCAAGCCACTGGCCACATTTTTTTGTAAAATGCTCTAGTTTTTTTCGTGAGTCTTGGGCGGCTTGTCGGAAACGCAGCGGAAGCCGAGATACTCGATGCAGGTATTCGCATCCACCCCGGCAGCCCGGTTGAGCAGCGCCGCCTCGGGGGTGTGAAACGAACCGCCGCGCACCACGGGATTCCTCGTCTGGGGATCCCGCGTATCCGTCCACTCGGCAACATTGCCAAGCATCCCGATTACGCCGTAGGGGCTGCAATCCCCCGTCATTTCATCCACGGGGTTCCACCAGAAATAGCCATCCACGGTTCCTTTTGCGTTCGGCCCCGGCAAGGGGATGTAATCTTTGCCAAGGTTCGCCTTTTTCGGGTTGAACTCCGTACCCCACGGGTAGCGGCGGCCGTCCGTGCCACGGGCGGCCTTCTCCCACTCCTGCTCCGTGGGGAGCCGTTTGCCCGCCCATTTGGCAAAGGCGTAAGCGTCCCAGTAATCCACGTTGAAAATCGGGCAATTCAGGTCAATCGGCACGAAGCGGGCGGGCTTTGCAGCTTTGGCTCTTCCATACCAAATCGTCCAATCATGCGCGTTGTTGTCCGGGATGTGGTTTGTCTTCGCCTTGGGTTGGTCGGGGGAATCATACTCCGTAGTCGGGTTCTCCTTCAGGGCATCCAGAAACCGCTGGTATTGCCCGATGGTGACTTCGTATTTGTCGATCCAAAATTCGCCCGTCACAGCCTTCTGGCCGTTCTGGTAGATGAACTCTCCGGCGGGGATTTTCACCATCGCGGTGGTATCCCGCTCGGTATTGCGAAAGAGCGTCCAATAAAGATAAAACAGAACCGCGCACACCCCCACAACGGAGAGCGTCACGGAGAGGATAAAGGAGCGTTTCTGCTCCTGCTTCATCTTCTCCACAGCGCGAATCCCCGCCTGTTCATGGGCGGTGATTTTGACGGCGTCTGTAGGGACAACCTTGGGCATCAGTTCGGTAATCGCCCCCAGAAGCTCCTCCCAGGTGGCAAAACCTCCGGCTTCCCCTTGGGACATCCGGGTGAATAATTTTTGCAAACCGGGTGCTCCAGGGACTCCTCCGGGCAGCAAGGCCGCGAGGCTCGAGGCGAGCGTGGCAACGTCACCCCGCATCTCTGCCCGGCCTTCGCCGTCGAGAACAGCGATATTGGAAAGATGCGGCTCGCCGCCTTTATCCACACAAATATGGCGGGCCTCCAGAGCGGCGTGGGGAATGTTTTGCTTCTGCAAATAAGCAAGGCCTTCCACGACGACCTTGAGAATGCGCAACGCCATCTTATCGTCCAGCGTTTGGCCGTTGGCCTGCATTTCCGCCAGTTGACCGCCGTCCGAAAATTCGTAGGTGTAATAAACGCACCCCTTCTCCTGCCCGGCTTCATACACGGAAAGAATGGAGGGGTGCTTCACCGTCGCTTTGGCCCGCGCAAGGGCAAGAAAACGTTCCGGGGCGGCAGGGTCGTTCTTTACGATCTCCTCCGATAACACCTCCATGGCCACAGGGCGCGCCATGGAGGTCTGATTGGCCAGATAAATGGAGCCCCACGCTTCCTCTCCGATTTTCCGGATTATGCTGTAGTCGCCGAGCTTCTTGTTTACCAGCGGATCATTGTCGGCGGCGATGGTGGCAACCGGAGTGGCGACCGGAGGAATCGTCTTGGCCACCGCTTGCAACAGGTGCGCGCCCTCAAACGGTTTGGCAAGGATCTCGCACCCGATGGTGTAGGCTTCGTAATCGCTCAGGTCGTAGCCGGAGACGAAGATGGTTTTCATCTCCGGGTAGCTTTCCAAAAGCTTGCTCCGCAGCGTGAACCCATCCATCGGGTCCATCACCACGTCGGTAATCAAGAGATCCACCCCGTTCATCGACGCCGCATGTTCCAGCGCAAGCGCGCCGTTGGTGCTCACGGCTGTTGCGAGATCGGGACTGCTTCTCAAAACCTCCAGCATCGCATGGAGCATTTCGGGATCATCATCAACGAGGAGGATTTTCATTGTGGTAAATCGGTGGAAGGGAGTGCGGCCGGGGGATTGAACTGGCTGAGAAGCTTGACGGGGTCGGCAAACTTCGCATTCAGAACTCCCTTATAATAGAGTCTTACGCTGTATCCAAAATAATTCCGCCGCTCGCGTGTCCGGGGGTCTTTGGGGTCAAATTCCGGCTGGGCGTAATCCACCTCCAGCACTTCAGCAGAAGGCGTAGACCAGTCCACCGGTTGCACCTCCCCCCCGGGGCTCATCCGCCGCGCCCATGAGGAGGTGACCGCCGCGTTGGTTTCCACCACGGAGCCGTCCTTGAGTTGCTCGTAAAAGAAGACCTGGATCACCACGTCGCGCGGCTGGATATGACTGCCCGCGCGGGCAAGGATGGGCACCCGCAGCTTCAAGCGCCGCGCAGGCTGGGTGTTGCCGGTGTCATCCGTCGTCCCCACATTTCCCAGCGAAAGAGCCGGGCCGGGCTCCGCCGCCGCGTCCGGGGGCAACGCGCCCGCTGCGGGTGGAGCCGGGGTCTCCTCCGGCGTGGCTTCCGGCAGTTGCAGCGCGCGCAGCTTTGCATCCGCCGCCGCGTAATAAATTCCAGCCTTTTCCCCCATCTCGTAAATCCTGCGCCACTGCTGGATGGCTTTATCCGTCAGGCCCATCTTTTCGTAAGTAAGCGCCATTTCGGAAATCACCGGCGCATGGTTGGGCAGGATTGCCTGGGCCTGGCGCAGCCGGGTCATGGCCGTGCCTGTATCCCCTTGATCCCGCAAGCTGCGCGCAAGATCCATCAACCCGGCCGCCTGCGATTCAGGCGTCACCACGGGGCGCGGCGGCATGGGTGCTGGCTTCGGGAGAGGTTTGGGCAGGGCAGCCACCAGCGACTTCTCCACCGCCGCAGCCACAAGCTGTGCCTCCACGGTGCCCACCGTGGGAGCCTCGGGGGTCGAGGCTGAGAGCGGAGGGGCGGAGTGTTCCACGGTTGCAGAACTCCCTGGCTTTTGGGAAAAGCCGCGCCATGCCAGCACGCCGATCTCTCCTGCGGCCACGCCCCCAAGCAAGGTGATTGCCACCAGAAAAGTCCGGCAAACAAAAGTTCCTGGCTTGGGCAAAACAGCGGGCATAAAGGGGGAAAACAAAGAGTAAATGCGAAACTACGCGGCCTATTCTCCCCTGTCAACGAAGCAGCATGCTTGATTCCCATGCGCCTTTACTCTACGAGTTGAGGAACCATGTTCGTCCCCCGTATTCTTTTCTGCCTTTTCGTATCAGCGTCGCTTCTCAACGCCCGTGCGCCGGAAGCGCAAGCGCCTGCGTCCCCGGTCATCCGCCTGACGCTTCGCAAAGCCATCCAGCTCGCCATCGAGAACAATCTCGCCATCAAAGTCGCGGAGTTCAACCCCGACATCGCCGACGCCCTCATTACAGCAGAGCTCGGTACGTTTGATCCCTCTCTGATCCTCAATGCCACAAACACTTCCGATAACTCTACCAGCAGCGAAACCCAGAGAGGCAACTTCGGCATAGGTATCGGCGGCAGGAGCATTTACGGAACCGAATACAATGTCGGGCTCAGCGGCTCCTCCGCTCGCTACCGCCAATACTCCACCGGCGCGCAGTTCGCGCTCACCCAGCCGCTGTTGCGCGGGTTCGGCTCCGACGTGAACCTCGCTTCCCTGCGGATCGCGCGCAACAACCGCCAGAGCAGCGCGTGGGAGTTCAAACAGGGGATCATGGATGTGGTCACGCAGACGGTCTTTGTTTACAACGAACTCTATTCGGCGCTCCGCAACTACGAGGCAGCCCAGCATTCGCGCGACTTGGCGCTCGAACTCTGCAAGGAGGAAAAAGTGCGCGCCGAACTCGGCGTCAAAATCGAGCTCGACGTCGTCACCGCCCAAGCCGAGGCGGCCTCACGCGAGGAAGCCGTGCTCCTGGCAAAAAACAACATCGAAAACAACGAGCGCCTCCTCAAGCAACTCATCACTTCCGACACCAAGACCCTGCTTGAAACCCAAGTCGCCATCGAGCCGCCGCCCACCGCCGCCATCGGCAAAATGGATGTGGAAGCTGGCTTGCGCGAAGCGCTGTGTGAGCGCCCCGACTACCAGCAGGCGCTCCTCGCCCTGAAAACCCGCCACATCAACGTCGTCACGGCCCGCAACGGCGCGCTCCCACGGCTTGACCTTTTCGGCAGCCTCAATCTGCTCGGTCTCGATTCCAACAACATCGCCGACAGCCTCCGCTTTTTCGACAGCAACACGCGCAACCCGCAGAATTGGAGCGTCGGCGCGCTCCTGAGCATTCCCCTTGGCAATCGCACCGCCAAAGGCAAGCTCCAAGCCGCGCGCCTGCTCAACGCGCAAGCCTTGGTGACGCTCAAGCAACTCGAACAGACGATCATCGTGGATGTCGCCAACGCCGCCGGCGAGGTGGATACCGCCCACCAACGCATCGATTCCACCAACGAAGCCCTGCGCCTGGCCAAAGAGAGCCTTGCCGCCGGGGAAAAACGCCACACAGCGGGAAGCGCCACCACCTTTGAAGTGCTCCAACTCCAGAAGTCGATGACCGAGGCCGCCGCCGCCGTCATCCGCGCCGAAGCCGACTACCGCAAAGCCCTCTCCGAATACGACCGCCAAACCGGCGCCACCCTCCGGCGCAACGCCATCCACGTCGCGCCGTAATTTTTACCGGAAGAGCCGCTCAAAAAAATTTGGGCTGGCATACCTTGGTGTCTCCCTAGGCATCCGCTGCATGCGTGCGCGCTCTGCCTGCCGCGCGCGTTGCGTAATGCCAACCCGTTCCGCTTTGATCACCCGTTCTGCAATCGGTTCCGCGCGTTGAACCGGCTGGGATTCCACCAGGGCCGTTTGCGCGCGCGTCCCATGGAGTTCCCTGCGGCGCTTCAAGTCGGCAATTTGCTGCTCCGTGGCGGTCTTTTCCTCGCCGCTTTGCGCCTGGGCCAGCGCCTCCAGCCCCCGCACCCGTTCGTCCAGCGCTCCAAACGCGCGCTCCATCCCAAGCCGCGATTGTGCGGAAGGCGACTCGCGGAAGCGTTCCACCTCGCGGCGGAGCTTCTCGGTCTCAAAGTGCATCGCCTCCGGCCGCTCCACTTGCACCGGCCCCTTGGGCTCCGGCTCACACGCCGCCAGCGCGAAAAAAACAATGCCCCACCAACGTCCCACATCAAGGGTATCGGGGTGGGGTGGTGGAGTGACGGTAGGGGCGGCACTCCGTGCCGCCCTGACGTGATGCCATGGCCCGCAGTCTGCTTTCTTTTTCCAAAGCGCGCACATCGGACGGCACGGAGTGCCGTCCCTACCGTTGCGCCAAAAGCAATTCCGCCGTGCGTGCGTTGGCCCCCATGTGCACCGCAAGCACCGTCCGCGCCTGCGTCACCAACGCCTCGCCGCACGCGGGATTCTTCAGGAGCGCGCCGACCTCGCGGACCAAGCCCGCTTCATCCGGCACCTGGATGGCTCCCTGCACCGCCAAAAACTGGCGCACCAACGCGCTGAAGTTCTCCATGTGCGGCCCGAACAGCACCGGGCGGCCCGCCAGCACCGGCTCCGCGGGGTTCTGCCCGCCCGTGGCCCTCAGGCTCTTGCCGATAAAGCAGACCGTGGCGACCGCATACCAGTCGCGCAATTCGCCCGTCGTATTCACAATCAGCACATCAGCGCGCGGACTGTCCGGCGGCAGATCCGACAGCGCCGTGCGCAACACCGGGTTCAACCCCAGGGCACGCAAATCCGCCTCCACTTCCGGCGTCCGTTCCACATGGCGGGGCACGACAATCAAAAACAACTCCGGTTGCTGTTGGCGCAGCGCAATCAACGTGCGACCCAGCGCCGTCTCCTCGCCGGGAAACGTACTCCCGGCTAGCAAAATAGGCGTCTCGTCTTTCACGCTTGCGCGTTGGAGCAGCGAGCGGAACTCCGGCGCGCGCGACGCTTCCGCCGCGGCGAAATCAAACTTCAAACTTCCCGTGCAATGCAGCGCCTCACGCCGCACCCCAAGCGTCTGCCAGCGTTCCACGTCCTCGGGTTCCTGCACGCACACCCGCTCCAACATTCCAAAAAAAGGCCCCACCCAGCGCCGCCATTTGCGGAAGCCGCGCTCGGACTTCGGGCTCAGGCGCGCGTTCACGATGGAAACCGGGATGCCGCGACGGTAACACTCGCTCACCATGTTGGGCCAAAGCTCCTTGTCCACCATCACCACCTGCGCGGGCCGGATCAAATCCAGCGCGCGGCGCACTCCAGAGAGCGCATCCATCGGATAATAAATCAGTTCCAGCCCGCCCCCGCCCTTGGCGATCTGCTCGCGCGCCACCGCGTAGCCGGTGGAGGTGGTCGTCGAAATCAGAAGCTTCAATCCGGGCCGAGCCGCCTGCAACGTGCGCGCCAGCTTGATGCCCATCATCATCTCCCCCACGCTCACCGAATGAATCCAGATCCAGCCGCCCCCGGCCAACCGCGCGCGATCTTCCGGCGCAAAAAATCCGAACCGCTGGCCAAACTTATGCCGCCAATGGCCGCGCCGGAACATGCGCACAACAAAGCCCGGCAGCATCAAGAGGAATGCGACCGGAAACAAAAGACGATACACCCGCAAAGGCAGACGGGCGGCGACAGGTAACGCGCGAAGGGGTTCCATTCGCGAAATACAAACAGGAAACGCGGTAAAAGGAAATCAGGAATCCGGACGAGGGAATAATCACTTGCGCCCGCGCAAAAAATCGTTTCATTGCGGCCATGAAATGGCTTCTCTTCCTCTCTCTCCTTGGCTCCCTCGCCAGCGCCTCCGGTTTTGACACCGTCGTCATCGACGCCGGGCACGGCGGTCGCGACCGCGGCGGCATCCCCGGCCAGCGCGTCGGCGAAAAAGACCTCACCCTCGACGTCGCCCTGCGGCTGCGCACCCTCCTTCAAAACGACGGGCTGAAAACCGTGATGACACGCGCCGATGACACCTTCATCCCGCTTCCGCAACGCTCCGCCATCGCCAACGCACAACGCGACGCCTTGTTTGTGAGCATCCACTTCAACTCCGCGCTCCGTGGCGGCGCGGACGGGATCGAAACCTACTATTACAGCCCGAAGGCGGCGGGCGTGGCCTCGCGCGTCCAGTCGCAACTAATGAATGTGGAGCCGGGCGAGAACCGGGGCGTCAAGTGCCGGGGCTACTATGTCCTGCGCAAAACGCGCATCCCCGCCGTGCTCGCCGAGTGCGGCTTCCTCACCAACCGCAACGAAGCCGCGCTCTGCCTGACATCCGCCCACCGGCAGGAACTCGCCAGCGCGCTTGCGAAGGCGATTGAGGCTTCGAGGTAGAGGCAATCTCTTCTCTTGGCCCCGGAGCGGTTCGGTGGTTGAATTGTCCGCATCATGATTGTCACATGCGCGGAGATGCGGGTGATTGAGGAGCGGGCGTTTGCCGCCGGAAGCTCGGCGGAGGCGTTGATGGAAGAGGCCGGGGCGCAGATGGCGCGCGCGGTGATGCAGTTTTTTCCCGAGCCGGGCGCGTGCCGGGTTTTCCTCGGCAAGGGCCACAACGCCGGGGATGCGCTGGTAGCCGCGCGGCGGCTTGCGGAGCAGGGCTGGCGCATGGATCTGCACGAGGTTTTTCCCCGCGAAACGCTTGCGCCATTGACGCGCAAGAAGCTCGACGAGACGCTTTCCGCTCAAGACAGGCTCTCGCTTCCGAATGGGCGAACCCACATCGTCCTCGACGGCTTGCTCGGCATCGGCGCAAAGCCGGGGTTGCGCGAACCGATCCGCCAAGCCGCCCGGGAGATCAACCGGCTGCGGCGGGAAATGGGTTGCGTGGTGTTCGCGCTGGACGTGCCGAGTGGGCTGGATGCTGATACGGGCGAGGCCGACCCGGACGCCGTGGTCGCGGATTTCACGCTCTGCGTCGGCTTCGCAAAGCGCGGGCTGCTTGCGGACGCGGCGCTTGATTTCGTGGGGCGACTTGCAGTGCTGCCGCTGGCGGGATTCGCCGCGCAAGCAAGCGCATCCCAGGAAACCGTGGCGACGCCCCGCCAACTGGCACCCCTGTTGCCGCCGCGCCGTTTCAGCATGCACAAGGGGGACCGCGGGCGCGTCGGCATTGTGGCCGGTTCGCGCGGGTTCACCGGCGCGGCTCTCATGGCGGCGAATGCGGCGGTGCGGGCGGGTGGGGGGCTGGTCTCGCTGTTTGTGACGCCCGACATTTACCCGGTGGTCGCATCTGCGGCGATGCCCGAGGTGATGGTGACGCCGCTTGATTGCTACCTCGCCGTGCTGGAACGTCCGCTGGATGTGCTGGCCATCGGGCCGGGGCTCGGACGCGCCAGCGGGCGGGACATATTGGATATTATCGCGGAATTCAAGGGGCCGATGGTGGTGGATGCCGATGCGCTCAATCTTCTGGCGGAAAGCCCGCAGACGTTGCTCCGTGCGGCGGGGCCGCGCTTGCTGACGCCGCATCCGGGCGAGATGGCGCGGCTTTTCCCTGCCAGCGCGCAGCTTTCACGCCGGGAAACGGCGGAGCGGTTTTTGCAATTGCAGGCGGCGAGCCGCTCCCCGGTGACGCTTTTGCTGAAAGGCTCGCGCACCGTTGTTGCGGAAGCTCCGGCAGGCGGTGCGCTGCGGATTTCCTGGAACACCACGGGTCATCCCGGCATGGCATCGGGCGGCATGGGCGATGTGTTGACCGGCGCCTGCGCGGCGCTGGCAGGGCAGGGGCTCGCGCTTTTTGACGCCGCGCGCGTGGGAGCATGGGTGTGCGGACGCGCCGCGGAACGTGCGCTCGCCGCAGGGCAAAGCCAGGAATCGCTCGCGGCAACGGATTTGCTTGCGCAGTTTGGGCGGGCTTTTCGGGATTTGCGTGATCAGAATGCGTAAAAGACCGAATGAAAAGCGGAACCAAAAATCCCAGCAAAGAACTCTACAACCAACTGCGCCGCCTGGCGTGGGAACCGCTTTGGAACGATGAAGTGCCGCGCTTCAACCATGCGTCCCCGCAGGAGCGCACCGCGCGCGTGGCGGTGGTTCGCGCGGTGGGCGTCGTCTTTTCCGAATCCGGCCCCAAGGAACAGCGGGAGGCGGTGAAAGCGTGGCTGCTCGGTTTGTTGCAAGACCCGGCGGAGAAAGTCCGTCGCTATGCCATGACGGCGCTGCCCAAGATCGGCGCGGGAGCCAGCGCAGAAGCGGAACTGCTCGCCTTGCTCGAAAAAACCGGCTCCGAGCGGGAAACGAAATTCCTGGGACGGACGCTGGACAAGATTGGCGGGGCCGCCACGTTGGAAGCATTGGAAAGCGGCCTCCTTCCGCAAACCGAGCAGAAAGTGCGCGCCAGCGTGGCCCGCGCGCAAAGCCCCAGCACGGTGCGGATGGACGGCGTGCTCGACGATTTCGCCGCGCTGCGCATCCATCTGCGAGGGCGCAAGGGCTTGGAGCAAATCGTCCGCCAGGAGGTGGAGCAGAACGTCCTCACGCGCGCAAAGTTCCGCGTGGTGGAAGTCACCAGCGGTCTGGTCGCGCTTCAGCCGCTCGCCCCCTTTTCGCTGGGCGACCTCTGCACGCTGCGCTGTTTTGGCACGGTGGCCTTTGTATTGGGAGCCATGCGCGGCTCCAATGCCGTGGAGTCCATCGCCGATGCAATCGCCTCGCCATTGTCCCGGCGCGTTCTGAAAACTTTCACCGAGGGGGCGATGCGCTACCGGCTGAACTTTGTCGCCAAGGGGCATCAGCGCGGCGCCGTGCGGGAGATTGCAAACCGTGCTTACGCGCTTTGCCCGGAAATTCTCAACGATGCGCGCAACGCTCCCTGGTCTGTGGAAATCCACCCCACGGGACGCGGAAATTCCGTGGAATTGAGTCCGCGCTGGTCGCCTGATCCCCGTTTCTCCTACCGCCAGGGCGACGTTCCCGCGGCTTCCCATCCGCCGTTGGCCGCGTGCATGGCCCGGCTGGCAGGATCACGCGAAGGGGAAATTGTGTGGGATCCTTTTTGCGGCTCCGGGTTGGAACTCATTGAGCGGGCGTTGCTGGGAGGCGTTGTGCGCTTGTATGGAACGGATCTGAGCCCGGAGGCCATTGCCATTAGCGAACGCAACTTCGCCGCTGCAAACCTCCCCACTGTCGCGGCGCAATTCACCTGCTGCGATTTCCGGGATTTCGCCGCCATCCAAGGCCTGAAGCCGGAGGGCGTCACCCTGATCGTGACCAATCCCCCCATGGGGAGGCGCGTCCCCATCGCGGATCTGAGCGGGCTCATCGACGACCTTTTCGCTGTGGCTGAAAAAATGCTCCAACCCGGCGGGCAGCTCGTTTTTGCGAATCCCTTGCCGATGGGCGCGTGCCCGTCGGCGCTGAAATTGCAGTCCCGGCAAGTGGTGGATTTCGGCGGATTTAATTGCCGCCTGGAAATGTACCGCAAGCTGGGGTGATCAGCCTTTTTCCAAAAGGTTTAAACGCCCGAGGTGTTATGCGTATGGCCCGCCTTACGGTAGGCTCCCATTCCAAACTCCCGCAGCAGATGATCCCAATGCCATTGGATGGGAGTTCCGCGTGGAAGTTTCCTCGCGATGCACGCCAGATGTAAAAGACACCGGTTCGCTTTATTCATGGCCTTTCACTGCCTCCCTATAAAGAGTTTCGTGTGTCGAGGCGAGACGGATGGTAGGGGCGGCACTCCGTGCCGCCCGGACGCGCGCAATCGAAAAAACCCGTCACGCT
>SESB01002167.1_pt1 | contig 11839 bp, 10 predicted proteins | sample 3171441 | NCBI WGS metagenome assembly SESB01 (sample SAMN06051867, study PRJNA518727) | freshwater metagenome | biome: subpolar coniferous forest; feature: holomictic lake; material: water; isolation source: holomictic Lake 227, 6 m depth | place: Canada: near Kenora, Ontario | collected...
CCGCTACTTTCTTGACCATCCAAACAGGGCAAGAGGAGTGTGCATTGGCTATGATACCCGCTTCATGTCGAGAGAGTTTGCAGAATATACCGCTGAAGTCTTTTCCTCACAAGGTCTCAAGGTCTTTCTGTCGGATAGTTTTGCCTCAACTCCGGCCGTTTCGCTTTATACAAAAGCAAAGCAGCTCGCCGGTGGCATAGTCATCACCGCCTCCCACAATCCAGCCATCTATAACGGATTCAAGGTCAAGGCCTCATACGGCGGCCCGGCACACCCGGAAGTGATTGCAGAAATCGAAGGCAATCTGGTTGAAGTCGATCCGCAAACCCTGATTGTCGCCGACAGGAAGCTGATCGAGCTGGTGGACATGAAAGGATATTATCTCAACTATCTGAAAAGCTGCATCAACCTTCCCCTGATTCGGGAATCAAGAATAAAAATAGCGCACAATGCCATGTACGGTGCGGGGCAGAATCTTCTGACCAGCCTGTTTGATGAGTCGATGCTGAGTTGCTATCATTGCAGCATCAACCCTGGTTTTGGAGGAATCAATCCTGAACCAATGCCGCAGTATATCGGCGAGTTTATCGAATTTTTCAAGGAGGTTGAGCCTGATGTTGCCATTATCAATGACGGTGATGCCGACAGGATAGGAATGCTCGACGAGCATGGTGTTTTTGTGGACTCCCATAAGCTCTTTGCTATTATTCTCAAGGATCTGGTCGAGGAAAAGCACCAGAGAGGCGAAGTTGCCAAAACATTTGCGCTGACCGATGTGATCGACAAAATATGCCAGAAGCATCATCTCATCATGCACGAGCTTCAGGTCGGCTTCAAGCATGTCAGCAAACTCATGACCACCAATGATATTCTTATGGGTGGCGAAGAGTCGGGTGGTATCGGCATTACCGCCTTTCTGCCGGAACGGGATGGTGTCTATACCGGTTTGCTGATTCTGGAGATGATGACTCGCCGGGAAAAAACCCTGTCGGAACTTGTTCAGGAACTCTATGATGAGTATGGTTTTTTCTGTTACAACCGCCTCGACCTCCATGTCAGCGAAGCAAGAAAACAGGCTATTATCGACCGTGCTTCAAAGGGAGATCTTGCAACCATAGCGGGGTACAATGTGCTGAAGTTCAACAATCTCGATGGCTACAAATATCACTTTGAGGGTGGGTGGATGCTTATCCGGCCATCCGGTACAGAACCGGTATTACGACTCTATTGTGAAGCCGACTCACAGGAGAAAGTAGACAAGGTACTCAGCTTTGCCGCAAAGCTTGCCTGAGCAGAACTGCGTATCGGTATTTCACGACCGTGATTGCCGATACGCAGATGCTGGTTCTCCCCCAGAAAGGCCTCCCCTTCCGGTTTATTTCTGCCATTTTAATTTTTTCTCTACCCTGCCGCAAGAATGCAAACTCCCCGACGTCGAACGCGGGAGCGCTTGGACAACAATATCACAGGGTTATGGCAATCATGGAAAATGCAGAAATGGCGATAAGTGCCGGCAAGGCAGAAACAGATGTATTGCATAAAACCGCTATGAAATCCAAAGAAGAGCAGTTCAGAAAACTTGTCAGCGACTACCAGGAGATGGTCATCAATACCTGCTATCGCTTCGTCTTTAACCGTGAGGATGCCGAGGACCTTGCCCAGGAGGTTTTTGTTGAAGTCTACCGATCTCTGGAACAGTTCAGGGCAGAATCAAAGCTCTCAACCTGGATATACCGGATTGCCGTCACCAAATCGCTTGACCACCTTCGCCGGATAAAACGGATCAAACGATTCGGCTCGTTGAAAAGAATAATCGGTATCAATGACCCGTCATCGGAGATTGCCGCCCCCCCGGGCGACACACCCCAGAGAACCCTTGAGGACAATGAACGTGCCGCCATCCTGCTTAACGCCCTCAATGCATTACCCGATAACCAGAAGGCAGCGTTTCTTCTCAGCAAGCAGGAGGGCTATAGCAATCAGGAAATTGCCGATATCCTCAAAACCTCGGTATCGGCTGTCGAGTCACTGGTACACAGGGCAAAAAAAAATCTTCACGACCGGCTCTATGCTTACTATAAAAAACAATGATGCTCATCAGAAACCACAAGATTTTACAAGAAATATCGTCAGAGATTGAAAAAGGAGCCCATGATGAAACCGAATAAAATAAACATAGAGGCCGAGATCGCCAAAACCGTAAAGCTGCTTGATGAGTTGGAACCGCTTGAGGTTCACCACCTGTTCAGGATCAGAGTGATGCAGCGGGTCGAGAGCGTCTGCAGTCAAAAATCAGGGCGGGTGATAAACCTCCCGGGCAGTGTGACTGATTTCAGGTTTGCCTTTATGGCTCTGCTTGTTATTGTCAATGTTGGATCAACAGTGCTTTCACTCCAGAACAGCAAAACGCTGTCAAAAAACGAGACCAGTGAATCGTACGAGGCATCTGGTGACGACTACTCGACCCAGGAGTTTGCCTATTATGACCAGACCGGAACAGAATCTGCTGCAACCATCGACAAGGGACGCCTGATGCCTTGACGTATATGCAATTTCTGTCGAATAATCCGTTGTACCATCTTATCATGAGCATGTACGTTACCATAACAACAACAAGAAGATAACCATGACAAAGACAATGATGCCTGTAGTGACCGCGGCCAGTACCGGGTTCGGCGTAGCAGCGGCGACAATGGATTACCCTGGTTGCACTGATGGGTGCCTTTACCGGACGGCGCAGAACAGTTCGATGCTGTTGTGGCATAAGGTTTTAAACAACTGAAGCAACTGGTGATACCTTTTTTTATCCCCTCGACGATGGCGTTTTTCAGCCATAACATCGGGGCAAACTGATCTGGAGATATAATGGACTTTCTGACATCAAAACGGTTTATTACAACCGCACTGGTTTTTCTTGTTCTCCTCAACGCCGGGTTGCTCGGCGTGCTCTGGTGGCAGAACACACACTGGCCCGTTCAGAACTCCCTCATTGCAACGCATGAGATCAACCGGCACCACTCCTTTACCGAGCAATTGGGCCTTACTGAAGCACAAGCCTTGAGTTTTCGGAATCTCAGGCAGGAGCATTTCCGTAAAGTCGCGCCTGAAATGCATGCAATAGCCAAACTGAAAACGCAATTAATTGATGAATCACTCAAAACCAGGCCTGATTCAAAAAAAATTGCCCTGCTGGCGGACAGTATTGGAGCGAACCAGGCAGCAATAGAAAGAGAACTTGCCCTTCATTTTAAGGCTCTTGCTCAAGCTTGCACACCTGAACAACGCAATGCACTGAAAAAAGTGCTTGAACGTTTTGCGACACGAAGAGTTTTTGGCAGAGACGAACATTGGGAAAACAACCCGCGACGCGACAAAGGTGAATACCGTACCCCTCCGCCAGCCGGTGAACCACGCTAAAAGGCCATTGTTGCCGTATGAATTCCAGGCAGTCCAGAAACAGGGGACTGCCTGAAACGTCAAGTTATTTCGGCCGGTATTTATTGAACAGTTTTGCAGCAACAATCCCCGTCTCTTTACGAAACAATCCCACGGCAAGAAAAAGATAGCTCACCAGAAGCAGCGCTTTGAGTGCACTGTCAGTCAAGGAGAAGGGAGCTGTAGAGGCAAGAATGGACTGAAACCACGCGAAAACAATACCCACCAAAAGCAGCAGAAAAAGTTTATGCCAGTCATAGCTGATTGGAAAAACTTTCAGGGAGTACCATGCCATAACAAGACACATGACGACCGTGCCGGCAACAATGGCGTATGCGGCACCATCCATGCCGCTCCGGGGAATCAACCACCAGCAGAAGAGAGCGGTCACACCCGCACCGGCAAAGGTAACGACGGGCAAATAGCGGGTATTGCCGGTAAGCAGAAGTCCTGCAGAGAGATTGGTGGAGACCATGTCGAAAACATAGCTTAAAAAAATCCATGGCAGAATTGTAAGCCCTATCCAGTAACGGGGAGGAAGCAGGTAAAAACTGCTGCCATAGTGATAACGAACAAAATCGGGGACAAAAAAGGTAGCCGCAAGCGCCAGAAACATCGTAAAGAGCGTTGAAATACTGAGTACATGCTGGAACAATCTTTTCGCATCAGGATCTTTTGCATGCTGAAGGAAAAAGGGCTGCCATGCAAAACGGAATACCTGTATAAAAAGCTGCAACACAACGCCGAATGCCGCAATCCTTCCATAAATACCGACAATATCAGAGGGCTGGTAGCCCCTGCCATAAATCCGTTCTATCTCTGCGGGCGATATACGAATCAGTATATTACGGTCAATCAGGTGAATCAGCAGTCCGGCAATGCCAGTCGGTACGTAGGGCAGCCCTATGCGGAGCATGGAGCGCAACTGCTTTGCTGAAAAGAAAATCCTGAACTGGCGGAAAACAGGGATGACCAGCAGCAAGCTAACCAGAGAACCGAAGGCCTCTGCAATAAAGACACCCGATAAACCGGCATGGAGGGGAACAATAAGAATAATGGCACTGACAACAACGGCTATAACTCCCACAACCCTGGCAATGGCAAACTGGAGCGCTTTTCTCTTCAGTCGAAGTTCGGCAAACGGAATAACCAAAAGGGTATCAATCCATAAAATAAGTGCCGCATATCGGACAAAGAGAAAATCTCCGGAAGAGAGACCTATGAGTTGGGCAATGAGCGGGGCAAACAGAACGATACTGAAGGCAAAGAGTGTTGAGGTAACAAAGAGTGTGAGAAATGCGGTTGAAAAAAGCTGCCTCTCATCTCCATCCCGGTCTGCTGAATCCGAAACGACCTTGAGATAGGATGTCTCAAGACCATAGGAAAAAATGACATTTGCCAAGGCTATGTTGGCATAAATGATGGTCTGTACCCCATTATCAAATGTCGAAAGTTTGTTGGCATAGAGGGGAACCAACAGATAATTGAGACTGCGGGCCAGTATGGTACTTGAACCGTAGATAACCGTATCTTTGAAGAGAAGCTTTAACTTTGAAAACATGCCACAAAAAAAATCAAAAAAACTTAAACGATTTCACCGTTTGTTCTGGATGACTCATCACCTTGAGCGGCGGCCCGTCGCTGCCGCAGAGCCTCCTCATCAATCTGAAAGCGGCCATCCTTTTGAATGACGGGAATTTTTGAGATCACCTCATTGAGGTGACGCTGTGCATCCTGCTGATGCTGCTTGAGTTTTTCAAGTTCGTCACCATAGAGGCCAACAGGATTATCCTTGTCGATAAGCATGTCTTTGAACGATTCGATTTGCAGGTTCTGCTCTTTTTTCATATACCCTACAAACTTTTTAAAAAGAAAGACAAACAGGAAAAAACACAGAAGGGAAAAAACCATAAGAGGGATCCAGCTCATGAGAAAAAGTTTATGTATTGGTAAAGAAAACGGTATTTCCTCAGTTTAGACGATATTACGGTTTATTAAAACAGGAACCAACCATCTTTTTTCATTGAAACAACTCTTCGGCAAGAAAACCATGACCATACCACCCCGAAACCAGCACATTACCGAGAGCGGAAAAATTATTCTTGAACAGGAGGCCCGCGCCATTCACCTGATCGCTGAACGGCTTGATGAACGTTTTTCAGCGGCGGTGGAGCTGTTAACATTATCTCAGGGAAAAATCATTATCTCTGGCATGGGGAAATCCGGCATCATTGCGCAAAAAATAGCCGCAACCATGTCTTCTACCGGATCAACTGCACTTTTTCTTCATCCGGCCGACGCCGCCCACGGGGATCTTGGTATTGTTGATCATGATGACATTGTCATCTGTCTGTCGAAAAGCGGTACGACAGAGGAGTTAAACTTTATCATCCCGCCTCTCCGCCAGATCGGAGCAAAAATTATTGCCATAACAGGTAACCTGCGCTCTTTTCTTGCCATGAACGCCGATATTACACTCGATACCGGCATAGAAAAGGAGGCCTGTCCCTACGATCTGGCACCGACAACATCAACAACAGCAATGCTTGCCATGGGTGATGCTCTCGCCATTTCGTTGATGCAACAAAAAAAATTTACGCAAAGAGACTTTGCTCTGACCCATCCCAAAGGATCGCTCGGCCGACGACTGACTGTTCAAGTCAGTGACATTATGGTGAAAGGCGATGCTTTGCCCCTTGTAGCGGCAACCGCTTCAGTGACCGACCTTATCCTTGAAATGACCTCAAAGCGATACGGAGTGAGCGGAGTTGTGCAGAGTGACGGAACACTATGCGGCATCTTTACCGATGGCGACCTTCGCCGGCTGGTACAGGGTGGGCAGGAGTTCCTCAGCCTCAATGCGGGCTCCGTGATGACAGCAAATCCAAAAACTGTCACCCCCTGTACCATGGCCAGAGAGTGTCTCGATATTCTTGAAAACTGGCGCATCACGCAACTGCTGGTTTGTGATGCCAGCCAGCGCCCGGTCGGTATTGTCCATATTCACGACCTGATGGCGCTGGGACTATGACATGCCCTTATCGCCCCAGGGCTTTGAGCATCGCTTCACCGATATCGGCAGGACTCTGGACAACATGAATACCCGCGGCTTCCATCGCGGCTATTTTCTCTTCAGCGGTACCCTTGCCTCCCGATACAATGGCTCCGGCATGACCCATCCGGCGGCCCGGAGGCGCTGTGCGACCGGCAATAAAACCGATAACCGGTTTTTTGAAATATTTCTGGATATATGCTGCTGCCTCCTCCTCGGCACTTCCGCCAATCTCACCAATCATCACCAGCCCTTCAGTTTCATCATCCTTTGCAAAAAGCTTGATAGCATCAATAAACTGTGTGCCAATGATAGGGTCTCCGCCAATACCGATACAGGTTGACTGGCCAAGCCCGGCCTGGGTCAATTGGTGAACCGCCTCATAGGTCAGTGTACCACTCCTCGAAACGACACCAATCGTCCCCTTTTTGTGGATAAAGCCTGGCATGATGCCGACCTTTGCTTCACCTGGAGTAATGACTCCCGGACAGTTCGGCCCGATAAGCGTAGCACCTTTCTGCTTGACAAAGGCATAGGCTTTCATCATGTCGTTGACCGGAATGCCTTCGGTAATACAGATAATCACTTTCAACCCGGCATCAGCAGCTTCCATGATAGCGTCGGCCGCAAAAGGAGCAGGAACAAAAATAACCGTTGCATTGGCTTCCGCCTTGTTAACGGCTTCCCTAACGGTGTCAAACACTGGCACAGGGCGACAAAACTTGTCTTTATCGTTGCCATAATAGAGGAGATCGCCTTTTCCGGGAGTGACTCCTGCAACCACATTGGTTCCATATTCAAGAATCTGGGAGGTATGAAAAGTCCCTTCTGCACCGGTTATCCCCTGCACGAGCAGGCGGGTATTTTTGTCTACCAAAACACTCATGATATACTGTGTGATTAATAATTAATGGTTACTCAATACTTCCTACAAAGCTCAGAGTGACCGCTGGATATGCCTTGCAATACCAAGCAGCTTTCCCTCCTCAAAAAAATTACAGATAAGGTGCATCCCGACAGGAAGGTTCAGACTGTCAAAACCAAGTGGAACACTGACCGCTGGCATACCAACAATACTTGCCGGAACGGTGAACACATCTGCCAGGTACATTTCAAGGGGATTTTCCGTTTTGTCACCGATACCAAAAGGAGGAAAGGGCGATGTCGGACCGGCAATGACATCAACCTTTTCCAACGCCTCACGGTAGCGATCCTGAAAAAGCCGGCGTACCTGCTGGGCCTTTTTATAATAGGTATCATAATAGCCTGCCGAGAGCACATAGGTACCAAGCATAATCCGCCGCTTCACCTCCCTTCCGAACCCTTCGCTTCTCGAATTCACGTACATGGCAGCAAGATCCTCCGACTTTGCAGAGCGATAACCATAACGCGCACCGTCAAAACGTGCAAGATTGGATGATGCTTCGGCTGTAACAAGGATGTAATAGGCCGCGATGGCATATTCACTGTCGGGAAGCGTAATCGGCACAAGCTCAGCACCCCGATCCCGAAGTTCAGCAAGCTTTGCGTTCACCATGCGGGAGATATCCTGATTAAGGCTATCAGGAAAATATTCTTTTGGAACACCGATTTTTAACCCCTCAACGGAAACCCTCTCCATTTCCAAAGAGTAATCCGGCACAGCATGGCTTGAGGATGTTGCATCGTGTCCATCCTTGCCTGCCATAACCGCAAGCACCAGGGCGGCATCATCACAGTTACGGGCAAGCACACCGATCTGGTCAAATGAGGAGGCAAAAGCCACCAATCCATAACGGGAAATCCTTCCATAAGTTGGTTTCATGCCAACAATATCACAAAAACCTGCCGGTTGGCGAACAGAGCCGCCGGTATCAGAGCCGAGCGCGACCATGGCAAGACCGCCTGCAACCGCTGCTGCCGAACCACCGGAACTTCCCCCGGGTACCCGTTTGCCGTCAAAGGGGTTCGGTACGTTGCCAAAAGCCGAATTTTCATTCGAACTGCCCATCGCAAACTCATCCATATTGGTTTTACCCAGAAAAACCGCATCGGCCTCCTCAAGACGAAGCACGGCAGTAGCATCATAGAGACTCTCATAATTCTCCAGAATTTTTGAGGCACAGGTCAACCGCTCACCCTTTATGGCTATATTATCCTTGATTGCCATCGGCATACCAAAAAGCTTGCCAGGGGTACCGCCTTCCCGAAGTTTCCTGTCGAGAAATCGCGCCCGTTCCAGCGCCTGCTCATGAAAAACCGTTATGTAGATGTTGTCATTGCGGCGACACTCTATACGCTCCAGATAAAAACGCACGACCTCCTCACAAGTCGTCTGACCATTGATAAGCCGGGAGCGAAGATCTTCGTAACTACTGAATTGCACGTCTATGGGGGGAATGAATTATGTTAAAAGGACATTTTCAGGAACTTCTCTTGTTGTATTGCTCAAAAAAACAGCCACAGGGAGGCGAAACGCATTGAATCGTGTAAAGTTTGTATAATAAGAAATAACTGCATATTATTCAATTTGGGGTGATTTAGTCTGCCGATATATTATTTTATATATTTCATTCATGACTGCCCATCAAGCAAGAGAGAAACACTGATTTATGGCACTCATAGAAGTAATGGACCTTGCATCAGCACCGAAACCAGACTGGTTTGCCGAGAAGGATGATGTTGAAGACAAAGAGATACAGGCAGAACTGAAAGCAACGTGCCAACTCCCGCGCCATATTGCGATTATTATGGATGGGAATGGACGATGGGCAAGATTGAAAGGCAAGACAAGAATTGCGGGACATGTCGCCGGTGTGGAGTCAGTTCGTGACATTGTAGAATCATGCACCCAACTCGGCATTGACTACCTTACTCTCTTCACCTTTTCCACGGAAAACTGGAAGCGTCCGGAAAAAGAGGTCTCTGCGCTGATGCAACTTCTTGTCAGGGTGATTGGCCGGGAAAGCCGAAAACTTCACGACAACAACATCTGTCTCAATGTTATCGGAGAGATGGAGCTTCTGCCAGAAAAAGTACGTACTATTCTAAAAAAAACCATGAAACTTACCAGGGACAACAGCAAGCTCGTGCTGAACATCGCACTCAGCTACAGCGGTCAATGGGATATCACACAAGCCTGCAAGGCGATCGCTTTTGATGTCGAAGCAGGAACAATCAGGGCTGAATCGGTCAATGAGCAACTGTTTGCATCATACCTCTCGACCGCCTCCATGCCTGACCCCGACCTCTTGATCCGTACAAGCGGAGAGTTCAGAATAAGCAACTTTATGCTCTGGCAAAGCGCATACTCTGAAATCTACGTGACCAACACCTACTGGCCCGACTTTCATCGCCCACAGCTTTATGATGCAATAAGGGAATTTCAGAGAAGGGAGAGGAGGTTTGGACAAACAAGCGAACAACTTCAGAAAAAAAACAGACCAGCCAACAAGCTTTAACCCGATTGATCCTGAAAATTTCATGAAACAAACTCAAAAACTGATAACACTGGTACTGCTTGCTCTCGCACTCAATGCAGCAGGAAAAACCGTTGAAGCCAAAAGTATTTCACCCAAACCGACTGGTGCTGCAGAACCGTCAAAAATCAATACCCCGAAAACGGAGATCTACACCATAGCGACCATCTCCTTCAGCGGTCTTCAATCGCTCAATGAAGAGGAACTGAGAGGCAGTCTTCCGCTCAAGGTCACGGACAAGATCACCATACCAGGCACCGAACTTTCCGGATCCTTGCAATACCTTTGGAAATTGCAGGTATTCAGCGATATCAAGGTTGAGAAAAGTGATCTCGGTCAAAACAACATCGCACTGAAATTTACGGTCAACGAACTACCGTCGCTTGCAGGAGTCACGTTTACAGGCAACAGCAAGCTCGACAGTGATGAATTGCAGAAAACCGTAGCTCTTGTGACCGGCAAGAAAATCGGGGAACAGGAGATGCTTACTGCCGCAAATAAAATTGAAAAGCTCTATGCCTCAAAAGGTTACCTGACCGCCGAAGCAAAATTCCGCATCCTCGATAGTGGAAATAATCAGGTCAAAGCACTTTTCTCTATCACTGAAGGGCCCAAGGTCTCTATCGAAAAAATCACTTTTCACGGCAACACTGCCTTCAGCCAGAAAAAACTGAGAGGCATTTTCAAGGAAACCAATCAAAACTCCTGGTGGCGCAAAATTTTCGGATCACCGAAACTCGACAGCGACAAATTTAATGACGACAAAAACCTGCTGGTTGAGTTTTACCGAAACAACGGCTACCGTGACGCTCGTGTTGTAAGCGATGCAATCAGCTACACCGACAATAAAAAAGGGCTTTTTCTCGATATTTATCTTGAAGAGGGGCTGAAATATCACGTCAGAAACATCACCTGGAGTGGCAATACCAAGGACTTTGCAACAACACCCATGCTCGACCGTCTCTTCCGCATCAAGCAGGGTGATGTCTACAACGCCAAACTAATCCAGGATCGACTGAATTTTTCTGAAGACAACTCTGACATCAGCTCGCTCTATCTTGATCGTGGCTACCTCTCTTTCAAGACAACAATTGAAGAAAAGATCGTTAAGCCCGATCAGGTCGACCTGGCAATCTCCCTGCGCGAGGGTGAGCAGTTTCAGTTCAACACCATCTCTATCAGGGGCAACACGAAGACAAAAGACCATGTGATCCGCCGTGAACTCTACACCATCCCGGGTGATATGTTCAGCCGGAAAAACGTTGTGCGCAGTATCCGCGAAATCAGTATGCTCAACTACTTCGATCCCCAGCAGATTAACCCGGATATTCAGCCAAACCCTGAAAACAACACCGTTGACATGACCTACAATGTCACCGAAAAACAGACCGATACCTTCAACGCTTCCATCGGCTACAGCGGCAGCGGCTTTACTGGTGCGCTCGGCGTCACCTTCAGCAACTTCTCGCTTCAGGATATCTTCAATCGTGAAGCCTACAAGCCCCTGCCACACGGCGACGGACAACAACTCGGCTTCCAGTGGCAATTCGGCAGCTATAACTACAATACGCTCAGCCTTTCGTTTACCGAACCGTGGGCGTTCGGCGGACCAACGGCCTTAGGCTTTTCAGCATTTAAAACCCATCGCGCCTACGATTATACCAATGACGGTTTCGACAACCCCAACACCATCGATCAATACGGGACCACCCTCTCAATCGGACGGCGCCTCACCTGGCCGGATGATTACAGCTCCATCAACTGGAAATTGAAATACCTGCACAGCGAAGGGGGATTCCTCAGCTTTGTCGATTATAGTGATCCAAACGCCCCCTCCAAGGCTGACGAGTTTTCAATAACGCAGACCCTTGCCCGAAACAGCATCGACAGCCCC
>SESB01002170.1_pt1 | contig 11830 bp, 3 predicted proteins | sample 3171441 | NCBI WGS metagenome assembly SESB01 (sample SAMN06051867, study PRJNA518727) | freshwater metagenome | biome: subpolar coniferous forest; feature: holomictic lake; material: water; isolation source: holomictic Lake 227, 6 m depth | place: Canada: near Kenora, Ontario | collected 2014-07-08...
GGTTTCTAGGTTGCGGGCCATCAGGGCTTCTCCTTAGGGGGAGGGCCAAGCAGGGTGTTCTTGATCTCCTCAAGGGCGCTCTGGGGATGGGGCTGCGTCCCGATGCGGATCCCATGCTGATATTTCCAACTCTTCACAATCTGGCCCGTGAGCGGGATGCCTGACCACATGCCCACCGCATCGAGGGTGGCGATGCTCAAGGCCTCGGCATCGTGCTTCCCGGTTGCGTAGTTGTGGATCTCTGCGGGCAGGGTGAACATCTTCTCGATGGCATCCAAGGTCGGGTTGTTGAACTTGGCGTACTTGCCCTGGAGTTTCTTCACGCCGTAGTCGGCCAGGTCACCGAAGATGCCGAGCGGGTTCAGCACCGCGGATAGGGCTTGTTCAAGGGACCATTCACCCCATTGGTCATCCTTCTGAGGAAGGCGCCCGCGGATGGACTGGGTGACCGCCTGCTCCGCAAAGAGAGCCATGAGTGCGGTGGATACCCTGACGATGTCCTTACTCTCGAAGGCCGAACTCAGGAGTCCGTACCAGGTGTTGGCGTCCCCCTGGAAGGTGGTGAAGAGTTTCACCATCCCGGGTTCGCGCATCACCCGGGCCATGTTCCTGGCCTCGCCCGCCTGGAAGGTGGTGGCGATGAGGCGGTCTGCTTCCATGATGGCCTGCTGTTCGTTCCCATGCGTGGTGAGACCTTCCCGATACTTCGCCAGCCACGCGGGGAAGGTCTGGAGCCGGTCCATGACCATGAAGCCCGTCATCAGGAACTCGGCCACCCTCTGCTTCGCCTCGTCCACTGGCGACTTGGAGGTGAGCATGTCCCGGATCTCGCGGTTGGAGTTCTCTTCCCGGAAGGCCATCTCATTGGGGGACAGTCTGCGGATCTCCTCGATCATTGCCTTGGGGTTGGTGCGGATGTCGTAGATAGCCTGGGGGAGATGCTTGGTCAGCAGGGCCGGCGACTCGTTAGGCAGGAGTTTGAAGGAGTCCCCGCCTTGGACTAGGTAGGAGGTGATGTTCCCACCCAGCCGAGCGATGACCATGCCCATGCGCCGGGACATCAAGAAGCGCAGGATGGGGCCGCTCTGGGAGTTGTCCACGCCCTGGCCGGCAACGGACTGGAGCCATGGCAGGAACTCCTTCTCCTTGTCCAGGCCGAGGGTCTCTCGGATCGTCTGGCCCACCGTGTCGTTCATGATGAACTTCGACACATAGGAGATGGCCTCGCCCATGGTCACATTCTTGATGACCGCAGGGAGGTGCTGCGACAGGACCGAGGGGTAGTCCAGTAGGACGGGGTAGGTGGCCCCAGTGACCTCCTTGGTGTGGCTGTTGGACACGGTGGGGCGGGTGAATGTGCCCTCCTGGATGCCAGGGTCCATCTGCCGGCGCCCGATGCTGGAGATGTTGTGGTCGGCCTTCAGGGGGTAGTAGCCTCCCGCCATCTGGATGGTCTCCCCGTCCACGGTGTGGATTGTGAACGGGGTGAGTTTCTTCCACTTGGGTTCAATGCCTGTGGTGCGGCGTTCCTTGGCGATGATCTCAGGCTTGAGAGATTCGAGCGCATCCCATACACCCTGGATCCGGCGGGCCTCCGCGGCGGTCAGTTTGCTCAGGGCCGCATCGAACTCAGGCCGCAGACTACCATCGGCGCCCATCAGGCCCTCGCCCATGATGGCGACCTTCCGGTTCTCCTCGGTGCCGAGATTCAGCGCCCATGAGAAAAGCTGCATCCGGTTCATGGGGCGGTCCATGCTCGGGAACTGGACTCCCACCGAGTCGTATTCCTTGAGCCTGTCCGAGTGGCTCATCGTGCTGAAGACATCCATCAGCCGGCGCTTGATCACATCCGCCATTGCCTTCTCGCGGCCAGAGGCATCATCGATGGGCGCCTTGATGTTCTTGCGGGCGGGTCCGTTGATGTCCCCACCATCAAGTTGATCGATGAACCACTCCAACTTCTGCATGTATGAGTTGAACCCCTGAGCCATGGAGGTGACGTTCTCCAGGGCCGTCTTCTTCACGCCCTGCCGCGGGGTGGTCTTGGACGAGTTGTTCTCCCGAGCCTTGGCCTCGAAGGCGCTGATCTCGGTGTCGAAGACCAGTTTCTTCCCGGCCAGGTCATAGCCCAGTTGGTGGCGGGCCACGGTCTCGATGTTCTTGAGGCCATCCCTGACGGCACGGAGTTCCGACATCGGGACTTCCCGCCAGTTCTTGGTCGGGCCATCCAGCAGGATCGACGGGTCGATGGTCGCGCCATCCTCGGCATTGGCGGTCATCCACTCGCCCAGACTCTGCCGGGTATCGAGTTCCTTGTTGGTCACCTGGCGGAACTCATACCTGCTGGCGAGAGCGTTCCATTGGGACTGGAAGTCCCCGCCGGCCTTGCCGAGCATGCCCTGGAATCGGTCACTCTCCCCGAGCTTGCCGTATTTGTAGATCTTCGCCGCCTCGATCTTGGCCGCGGTTGCCGCCAGGTAGAGGTGGTGGTTCATGATCTCGAACTGCTTGGCCTTCGCGGCGGCAGCGTAGTCCTTGTTGCCCATGGCCTCGAAGGAATCGCGGGAGTTCTTACGACTGGACAGCAGGTAGCGGAAGGGTTCCAGGTCACGCATGGATGACTTGTCTACCAGCGCCTGGGCCTGTTCCTTCAAGGCCTGGGTGGGAGGCAGTTCCATGGCATCTCGGGCACCTTGGCGCTCCTGTGATGCCTTGGCCTTCTGGTCGGCCTTGTAGGCTTCCCACGCGGCCTGGACCTTGGCCCGCTCCTCCTCGGACTTGGCAGCGTCGAGTTTCCGCTGGAAGTCCATGGCCGGCTTCATCTCGCGCTCCTTGGCGCGAAGAGCCTTCAGTTCAGCCTGGAGCATCTCCTCCCGGGCCTGGTTGTGCATGGCCTCTACGGCGGCATCGGTGAGGGTGCCATCCGTGAGCATGTCCCCATGCTTGGCGACCATCTGCTCATGGGTCAGTCGCTTGATCAGGGCGCCTTCAGGCTCGGCGCCCGTAAGCGCATTCATCAACTCGGTGCCAGACTTGAACCCAAGAACCTCAGCCGCACCCTCGGCATCCATAGTGCCCTCACCCTTGTAGTCCCGGGTGCCCTTGGGCATCTTCTTGATCATCTCCTCGCCAAACTGGTCGATGATCATCTGGCGGTTCAGCTTGATGTCCACGGTCCAGGTGGCGCCGTTCTCCCCGGTGACCGTGAGCTTCCCATCCTTGATGGCATTGATCGCCCGGTAGACGGGATCAGCCTTTACCTGCTCGGTGATCTGCTCCCTGAGTTTGCTGGACTCATCCTTCCACCAGGCCTGATGCTCACGCTGGAAGTCCCGCTGGAGGTGAGCGATGACCGCCTGCTGGGCCGTGGTGACCGCCTTCTCGGACTTGCTGGCATACAGATCGAAGTGTGCCTGGGAGATGCCCATGTCCTCCGCGGTGGCGAACATCGGCTTGGAGTTCACTACCTGCTTCGCCTGATCGACGGCATCCCGGCCCGCATACATGCGGTCAAAGACCCCGGTGATCTCGGGGGTCAGTTCCACGCCACCGACCACGGCCTTCTCGTAGATCGAGTGCATCCAGATGGCGATGCGCTGGAAGGCTCCAGCCAGACTGGGCGTTGGGGCCACTCCCCTGTTGAAGTATTCCTCGTTGGCCGAGGCCCACTTCTCATGCTGGGCTTCCGTGAAATTGCCGTCTTCGGATCCCAGGAAGGTCAGGATGTGCCGCCAGTCGGCCTTCAGGGTCTCGCTGGCACCCTCCCGGGCCTGGAGATCCTTGATCATATAGAGGTAGCTGTGCGCCGGTTCGTGGATGAAGGTGGATAGATCCCCGAACTTGGTCTTGCCGATCTCGAAGGAACCATCAGAGAGAACCCGGAACCACCCGCGAGGCTGCGAAGGGGTTCCGCCGGTCTCTGGCTGGAAGAGCGTCAGGCCTTCGGCTTGCCCTGCATCCCCACCTGGAACTGCACCGGATTGGGTGTCGGTGCTTCCCCGTTCCTTTGCCGCTCGGACTTCTGCATCGTGGCTAGCTGAGTCCGCAAGTGACTCAGCATGGGATCGTCCGGCCCATACTTCGCTTCGTCCCTGGCTATCGCCTCCTGAAGATACTCGACCTGAGAGTTCGTCGATCCTCCGCTGGTAGCCTTCGAGGAAGGTGATGTCGGTGTCGTACCAGAGTTGGAGTGCGGAAGTGACTTCATCGGGATGCTCCTTGATGATTTGCCTGGCAATGTCTCGGAGTTCATGCCCCTTCTCCTTCATTCTACTGCCGATCTCATCACCGGGCAACCCGTGGAGACCATCGCCATCCATGAATTCCGGGATGTATTGGAAGCGTATCCCGACCACATCACCGTCTGCCCCTGCGCGGGTTTCAGAGTTTGGCAACCCGTCCATAATCACAGTATAGAAACCGAAGTTGGCATCCTGCCCGATCTTGTTGAGCAGCATGTCCTGGAGGCCCAGCTTGTTCTTGAAGTAGATCTCCATGCCAGGTCGGTGCCTGGTGGGGTCGTGGTTCTCCTCGCTCCTCAGAACCCGGCTCAGGAACATGGAGTCCTGCTCATTCTCCAGGGCCTGCCTCAGCATCTCCAGGTGGAGCGGGTTGGGGTCATACCCCTCCCGGGCCACCACCTCAAGGTCCAGGGCCCGTTCCGTTGAACCGTAGCGACCCTGAGTGGACACCACCTTGGAAGCCATCACCCGGGCCTCGGGGTCTGCGTTGTAGATGGCGTTCTTGAGCCTCTGCTGCACCAGGGCCTGGTGGGCATCGGTGGGGATGTAGTCTCGGCCCTGCGTCTCCTGGGACTGCTGGAGGGCCAGGCCTGCGGTGTATCGGTCCACGGTCCTGTGGGAGGCGTCCAGTTCCTTCTGTGCCGCCTCCTGCTCGGCCTTCTTCTGGGCGATGGCCTGGTCCATCTTCTCCTGAGCCTTTGCCCTCATCTCAGGGGTGGAGGTCTTGTTCAGTTCCGCTCGGACTGCGTCCCTCTTCTTGCCGGAGGCAGTACGGAGCTTGTCGATCTTCTCCTTGTCCTTGGTCTTGTCCAACCCCTCCAGGGATGAATTCAACTGGTCATTGATCGCCTTGATCTTCGCCTCAGCGTCCTTGGTCTGGGCCTCGGTGCGGTCGGGTGCCTCGATGGTGCGCCGATGGGAGCTGACACTCGGGCCCGTGTTCAGGATGCTCCGCAGTTCGTTGATCCGCTCCTGGCTCTTGGAGCCCGCCAGGTTGGCTTCCAACTCCAAGGACCCGCCTTCACCCGCGGAGGAGGTCCAGTTCTTTTTGGTCCAGAGCTCCTTCTCGATGAACCAGGCCACAGCCTGCAGGTCATCGTCATTGATGCCGGCCAGTTCCTTCCGCTTCTGCATTTCCTTGTCTGACCGGATCAGCTTCACGGCTTCAGAGAAGGCATCCTGCCCGAAGCGGAACTGACCCGCGGTCTCGCCCGAGGGGAGCATGGACCCAGCCACCCCATCCTCAGCCGAGACTGCCACCCGCCTCGAGCCGGCCAGCCGGTTCAGGAGCCGCGCAGCCCAGACGTCGATGGTGGCCTTGTCCTTGAACCCGATCAGATTGCCGCTGAAGTTGAGGGCCTTGGGAGCAGTCTCACCCCGGCCAATGTTGGCATCGGGTTCCTTGATCGTCCTCCACAGGTCCACCAGGGCCCGTGTGATGTTCCTGCCATTGAAGCCATACTTGGGGGTCTCCCCCTTGTCGTTGGGCTCCTTGACCGGCAGGATCTCCTCGGGGAATTCCCGCAGATCCGAGAGCTCCTTGCGCTTGCTCTGGGTGAGCTCATCTTCCTGGATGGCCTTCTGGGTCCTACCCTTCGCCAGCTCGGCGTCGATGTGGGCCCGGAGCTCGGCTTCCTTCTTGTCGATCTCATTGAACCTGGCTTCCCACTGCGGGATCAGGGCATCGAAGTCCCCGCGGGTGGCCCGGCGCAGAACGTCGAGGGCATACTTGTAGTTCTCGCGCACGGGGGTGTTGGGGCTGGTCGCGCCCAGCAGGTCCGCGAAGGTGTCCCCGAGCCCACCGAACTCATGCCGGAGGCGGGTCCTCATCTCCTTGTACCAGCCTGCCTGCTTCAGGATGGTCTCAGCGTTGGCGTCCCCTTCCAGGGCCCTCTGGTAGATGGTGGCTACCTCATCCCGGAGGTTCCTCGCCAGGAGGCTCACCCGCTTGATGTATTCAGGGCTACCGGGCTTCAGGGCTTCGCCTTCGGGCCCACGGTCGAAGGTGTAGGGGGTGGTCTTCCAGTTGAGTTCGACCTTCTTCTCGCCGGCCTTGTTCGTGGTGACCTTGGCCCCGGCGAGAGTCATGGGTTCCCAGCCCTCAGACACAGGGAAGTTGACCTTGACGGCACGGGCCTGGGCCTCGATGTCCCCGGCCTTGAGCCCGTGCTCCTTGGCGATGTCACTGATCTGGGTCTTCTCTTCGGGGGTGAGGCTTGCGCGGGAGGCCATGGCACGGGCCTCTCGTTCAGCGTCCAGGGTGTGCGCGGACACCCCAGTCCGGTTCTCACCCTGGTAGAACACCGTGCCCTCAGGGAGGGACCTGGCTGTGAAGTTGCCCGGGATGAATGCGCCAGGGCCCTGCGGGTCTACCGGCACGGGGTCCAGCATGGGGTAGCCATACTTGACCGCACCGGGCTTGATGTCGAACTCACTGCCGGGTGCCACCAGGTGCTGGTCCTGGTCGGCCCTGAACTCGGCCTCGTTGTTGTAGACCTTGGGCTCCCCGACCGTGACAAACCCGACCAGGCGGGACTCACCCTTGTTGGTCTGGATGACCCCAACCCGTTGCCCGATGTAGGCAGACAGGTTGTTGTTGGTGCGGGTTTCGATGGTCTTCTCACCGGACAGGATCTGATCGGTGAAGGGCTGCGATTTGTCCGAGATGTGGATGCCAGGACGTTCCGCGACCACCGGCTGGTTCAGGGTGGCCTTCTCGGGTGCGTTCCCGAAGACGATCTTCGGGTCGAAGTATTTCACGGCCTCTTCGATGGTGATGCCGGCTTCCTTCGACAGGTTGTAGTAGACATCGGCCATGCGGGAAGCGTTGTCATGGGCCACCTCGGGGGTAACACCCGCGGCCTCAAACCTGGCCTTGAAGACCTCATGCGCCTTCTGGTATTCCGGGGTGCTTTGGCTTTCGGCGTCCGCGGCCTCCAGGAGCTTCGCAAGTTGATCGGGGCCTCCAGCCTTGTCCCAGGCCTCCCGCTGGCTGCGGGTCATCTCGTCTGGGAAGGTGTGCCGGTGAGGAGCCAGGGCCTCGGCCAGTTTGGTGTCTGCCATCAGCAGTTCATGGGTGGGGAAGATCAGGTCCACACCGGAGCCGGGTGTCTTCCCGTCTGCGCTCCCGAGGGCCTCGTCGATGTTCGTGGCCCTGAGTCTGGTCGCCACCTCCCGGGGGTTCCCACCCTGCAGCAGCACGGTCTGGTTGAACGCATCCGTGGTGACCATGGTGTTCTCGTATTCAGACCCGGACAGGTTCTTCCGCATGACCTCCTTGATCACCTCCGGGGAGACCTTGGCGAGTTTGGATCTCTGGCTGGCCGCTTGGAGACTGGTTAGGGTATGGGACGCATACCCCGGGAGTTCAAACCCGAAGAAGGTCACCGCCTGGTCCTGGAATCCAGCCAGCAGGTTGGTCGGCTTGTAGAGGTTCGTGAGCAGGTTCCCGGCGATGGTCATACCGGTGGCGAGGCCCATGGACCGGCCCATGTAGGTCAGGCCCGGGTTGGCTACCTTTTCCCACGGGGCCATGACCTTGCCCGACTTCCACCCGAGGTTGAACTGGGGGATGGCAGACATCAGGCCCATGTTGAGCAGCCCGTCACCGACACCTACTTCGAGAGCGGTCAGGGGGTCAGCGCCCTCCTGGCCTGCGCGGATGTAGCGGTCCAGGCCCATTCCCCCACCGAACATCGCAGGAGTCACGCCGATGGCAGTGGCTGCGCTCATGGCCGCGATCTGGGGGACCATGTTGTAGGTGTCACGGCTGAGGAGTTCCGCGCCCAGGCGCTGGACAGTCCCCTGCCCAAACCGGTAGTAGTCGGGGTTCTCAAATTGCTCGTTGGTTGTGGTGTCGATCAGGAACCGAGGTGGCCCCACGACGATCTTATTCTGGAGGGCGGTCCCAACCGGTGTGCTGTAGGTGGGCGCCAAGGATCCCGAGAAGGAGTCCCGGGGAGACCCGTCCGGGTTCTGGAATGGCGACTTGAACCGTTCAGCGATGTTCCCGGCAGTGGTGTCGAATGACTGGTAGCTGGTCGCCCAGGTTCCTAGCTCGAACGCAACATCAGCGGCGAGTGAGGGGACCGCATAGGCGAACCGCATGATCTGCTTGGACAAGTCGCCGGCATCATTCAGGAACCCTGACCCCAAACCGACCACCTCATTGGTGTGCCGGTTGTGCAGAACGGACTGGGTTCTAGCCGTGACTATGGCCTGCTTCTCTCCCGGGGGTCGGTTTGGGTCGATGCCGCGGACGATGTCTTCCATCTCCAAAACAGTCGGAGCATCCTGGGCGATGACACCACCATCCGACCCAGTCATCAATTGGGTGGCGATTGGGTAGAGTGCATGGATCTCGCTGAAGTCGATGGCGGCAAGCCTCGCCCGCTTCAGGGATTCCTCGGGCAGGGCACGGACGGTATCCACTGGGACGCCCAGAACATTGGCGATGGCCTTGAACTGGCCCTCCTGCGCTGGATCCTGCATGATCCTGGCGCCAACATTCAGGCGCATCTGGGTTCCCTGGTCTTCCTTCTCCTTCTCCTTCTGGCGGGCGAGGAACTTATCCACGGTGTCCTGGATGATCACCGGGTTGATGGGGGCGACAGGACTCGGAGGAACAACCGGGACATCTGTCACGGGATCCGGCAGGCTGATCTCAGTGGAGGCCTGATTGTCGAGGGTCACTTGGACTCCTTGCTCTTCTTCAGGAATTCAGCCTTCGCATCGACAGCCTTCTGGCGCCGATAGCGTTCTTCCACGCTCATCTGTGGAGCAACGGGAGCAGGGGCTGGGACTGTCGGTGCGGTAGTAGCAACAGGGGCGGGCGCAGGAGTCGGTGGCGCCGGGGGTGGTGCCTCCTTCAGCGCAGCAGCAGCCGCCTCGGCACGATTGGCCTCAGCCCTCAAGACATCCTGAACCGCGCCTACAATCTGCTCATCCTTGGGATCGATGCCCTTAGCCTTGAAGGATGCCTTCACCTGATCAACCACAGGCCTGTAGGCCTTGTTGAGTTCACCCAGATCCATGACCACAACGGGTTTGGTCTCATCTGAGAACACGCGGTTCTTCACCGTGCCCATACGCAGCAAGGTCTTGTGGACCTGGGTCTCCAGTTCCTTTCCGGTGAACTTGTGTGGGGGCGTGGCATTCTGCTGGGCCGTGCGGATGTCATCGTGGACCGTCTTCAGAATGTTTCCGTAGCGGGCTTCCTCGGCCTGGTTCCGCTTCTGTGGATCGGTCTGGATGTTCATCGCGTCGAGTTGCGGGTTCAGGTAGTTCTTGATCTCGGGAGTGTTCAGGTCGGTTGGCAGGTTGGCACCCGTGCCGGTCAGAACACGCTTTCGCTCCGAGGTGAAGTGCTTGAAGTCATCGGGAGATAACTGCGTCTGGAGGTTGGCGAATGATTGGTCGGTAAGCAGGTAGGGCTTCCCGTTAACCATGAGGGGTTCTTTCCCCATGAGAACTGCATCATCTGACAACTGAGCGTAGATTGCCTTGGGGGTGACGATCTGCTCACCCTTGGCAACGGAGGTTGCGAAGGAGGTGAGAGAAGGCATCTTGTCGCCAGGGATGTCCCTACGGATGCTGAAGGGTACAGCTGCCAGGTTCCCGCCGTTCTGCTGTAGTTGCTTCATGGCCGAACCGTAGGCCTGGTCGCCTCGGTCAGTAACAGAACTCTTGAGCTCCGTGTGGAGTTTGTCCACCTCGGGTTCCAAGACCTTCCACATCTCCCAGTTCCCGTTTGCCATTCTGAAGGCTTCGTTCTTGAGTTCGTGGAGAGTCGGAATCGGGGGCCGAGTGTCTCCACTCTGCCACTGGCCGAGGGTCTTCAATACATACGGCTTGGTATCGGTATTACTGGACGGGAAATAGTCGATCCAGTCATTAGGATTCCCGGCCTTTGTAGCCAAGCCGATGGCCTTGCGGGTGGCGCCGGGACCAGCGTTATAGGCTGCGAGAGCCTTGGCCGGGTCACCCTTGAAGTCCTCAATCTGCTTGTTCAGGTAGGCCTGACCGAGCGCCACATTGTAGGCCTTGTCGGTCTTGAATCGGTTCTCGTCCCAAGGAACCCCAGCCAGAGCCGCGGCTTCTGGCCCTGTGGTCGGCATGATCTGGGCAGCACCAGTGGCGCCCTTGGGAGACACCGCGGACTGGTCTCCAGCCGACTCGGACTGGATCACCGAGGGCATCAGGCCAGCGGCAAGGGTGAGCCGGGTGACATCGCTTGGATCCACGCTGGAGTTGTATTTGTTCCGCAGGGTTCCGATGGCACCCATGACCATGGTGCCGTCCTTGGCGCCCTTGATCTTAGAGTGCAGGAGCATGAGCTTGTTGCCGTCCACTGACCCCGGGGGGATGGATTCGAGGTAGTCCTTCGCCTCCTGGAGTTTCCCGAGGCCCAGGCGACCTTCGACCACACCCACATGCAGATCGCTGATGGCCTCCTTCCGCATGTAGTCCGCGCCCACACCAGACATCCCGAGGTTCAGTGCGCTGGAGGTGGCCGCGTTGATGCGCTGGAGGCCCGTCGAGATGGCGACAGGGTTCATGGAATCCGACCCTGCATCCGCGATGGCAGACTTGAACGAGGTCTTGACCACATTGCTGGCATTCGCGTGAACCTGCAGGGTCTGGTGCTTTAGGAGCCCATGCTGGAAGTCGGCGTTGATCATGCCGGCCCGCTTCAGGAACATTGCCTTCTGCTCGGGGTTCTCCAACTGGGATGCCAGGTCATCGATGTGCTGGGTCATGGCACCCGTGAAGTCCTCGGCCATGCTCTTCTTGCTCTCCCGGTTCTCGGGAAGCACATTGGCGTCTAGGACGCTGGAGTAGCCGATCTTGGGGTCAACGGTCAGTTTCACTTTCTGCATGACCAGTTGGTTGACCTTGTCCTCTGCGGCGAGGCTGTTGGCATGCATCTCGATGTTGCGGGTGGCCTGGGCCTCCGTGGTCATCGTCTGGCCCAACTGCTGCGCCGGGGTGGGCAGGTTGTTCTGGATCCTGTCAGGTGCGGCGACACCCTGAGGAACATCAGGAATTTGGAAGACACCCACATTGAATGACATCTCTAGGCCCCGTATCCGTAGGGTTCCTTGTATCCCTTGAAGACTCCATAGGCCCTTCTGCCACCCGTCAGTAGGGTGTCAAAGGCCGAAACCTTGGAGGCTGAACTGGTGGCCTCTCCCATGTAGCGATCATTGGTCGCCTGACTATCAAGGCTCCATGCCTGGTTCAAGGCCTTGTCCAGCGCGTAACTGGCCGCGAGGTTTGTTCCCACCGCGGTGGCATCTCGCACGGTACTCATGGTCCCAGTGGTGGGGTCCACGCCCGAGGCGCCCATGATCGCTGCCTGCTGACCTGCAGCCTGCCGTCCTTGCCCGGCTACCACATCAGCCTGGGCAACACCTCTCCGAAGGACTTCATCCGCAGACTTCTTGGCCGCATCGGCGTTGCGGTTTCCGATCTCCTTCTGGATCCTGCCGTTCTCAAGTGAGCCATATGTGGACAGCCCGGTTCCAGCCAGAGATGCACCAGTGAGAAGCGTCTGAGAGGTGACGGCAGCGGCAGCAGCAGTCCCTTCC
>SESB01002171.1_pt1 | contig 11827 bp, 13 predicted proteins | sample 3171441 | NCBI WGS metagenome assembly SESB01 (sample SAMN06051867, study PRJNA518727) | freshwater metagenome | biome: subpolar coniferous forest; feature: holomictic lake; material: water; isolation source: holomictic Lake 227, 6 m depth | place: Canada: near Kenora, Ontario | collected...
AGGCGACTCGGCCCCGCTCCGGTTCACCGGGTCATGAACTGAATCACCGTCGGCCCGAGAATGACGACGAACAGCACCGGCAGGAAGAAGACGATCATCGGCACCGTCAGGGTGGCCGGCAGCGAGGCGGCCTTTTTTTCGGCCATGGCGAGGCGGGCGTCGCGGTTTTCCTGCGCCGCGGTGCGCAGGGCGGCGGTGAGCGGGGTGCCGTAGCGGTCGGCCTGGATCAGGGTGGTGACCACCGCCTTGACCGCGGGCAGGCCGGTGCGGGCGGCGAGGTTTTCCAGCGCCACCCGTCGATCCGGGAGGTAGGCGAGTTCGGCGGTGGTGAGTTCCAGCTCCTCGGCCAGCTCGGGGTGGCTCTCGCCGATTTCCCGCGCCACCCGTCCGAAGGCGGCTTCCATCGAGAGCCCGGATTCGACGCAGATCAGCAGCAGATCGAGGGCGTCGGGAAAGCCGAGGGTGAAAACCGCCTGCCGCTTCTGGATCGCATTCTGCATCAGGAGGTTGGGCAGATAGATGCCGGCGGCGACGGCGAAGAAGAGGGCGGCCGGCCGCAGCTCGGGCCGGATCGGCGATTGCGCCCCGCCATAAAGGATGAAGGCGGCGGCTCCGAGGAACAGCAGCGGCGCCACCGCTCGCGCGGTGGCGAAGGCGGCGACGGCGTTGGGGTCGCGCCAGTTGGCCTGGATCAGCTTGGTCCTCAGCTCGTCGCCGGCGAAGAGGTCGCGCAGTTTCAGGGTGTCGGCGATGGTGCCGAGCAGGCTGGTGCGGGCGCGGCGCAGGCGCGAGCGCTGGGTCAGCTCCTGATGGCGGGCGCGCAGCTCGTCCCGCCGCCGCGTCACCGTGCGCAGGCGCGAGGCCAGCGGGTCGGGTCGCACATAGGGCAGCACGAAGGCCAGCACCGAGAGGAAGGTCCCGGCCACGGCGGCGAGGATGATCAGCAGCGAGGGGTCGAAGCGGTCGAAATCCAACGGTGGCGCCCTCCCCCTAGAGTTTGAAATTGATCATCTGGTGCATCACCGCGACGCCCATCAGCATCCAGCAGGCGCCGCCAAGGATCATCAAGTTGCCTTGATGGGTGGTGAAGAGCAGGCCGATATAGTTCGGGTTGAGCAGCCAGATGCCGCTGCCGACCACGAACGGCAGGGCGCCGATGATCATCGCCGAAGCCTTGGCCTCCGACGACATGGCGGCGATCTTGTCCTTGAGCCGTTTGCGCGAGCGTAGGACGGTGGAGAGGTTTTCCAGGGTGGCGGCGAGGTTGCCGCCGGTCTGCTGCTGGATGGTCAGCACCACGGCGAAGAACTGGTATTCGGCGGTGGGCATGCGGGCGAGGCCGCGCTCGAGGGCCTGTTCGGTGCTCATGCCCAGGCGCTGGCTTTCCACCAGCATGCGGAACTCGAAGCCGACCGGGTCGGGCACCTCGCGGCCGACGATGCGCAGGCACTCGCCCACCGGCAGGCCGGTGCGGGCGCCGCGCACCAATATGTCGAGGGCGTCGGCGAAGAGGGTGGTGAACTGGCGCTGGCGGCGCTCGATGATCAGCCTCAGCGCCTTGCGCGGCAGGGCCAGCCCGCCGCCGAGCGCCCCCACGGCGGAGACCAGCGGGCTCATCCCCGACAGCAGCAGGGCGATGCCGGTTGCCGCCGCGGCACCGAGGCTAAGCCCGAGATAGCCGGGAACGCCGAGCGGCAGGCCCGAGCGCTCCAGCAGCGCCTTGAGGGTGTCGCGGCGCCGCGCCCGCTGGCCTTCCAGCTCCTTGAGCTTGGACTGGATCAGGCGCTGGCGGTTGCGGGCCTGGAGATCGCCGCCGCCGGCCCCGCGCGCCGCCGGCCCCAGCGCTTCCAGCCGGCGCCGCATCAGCGCCTCCTGGGAAAAGCGGGCCTGATGCAGCATGATGAAGGGCAGCGCCACACCGGCCAGCAGCAGCACCGACAGTCCGGCGAAGACGACGAGGTCCATGGGCTCTGCCTCCTTCCGTCTTTTCCGGCCTAGACCGATTTCTCCACCGCGGCCATCAGCTCGCGGTCGTGACCGTAATAGCGGGCCTTGTCGTAGAAGTGCGGTCGGATGCCGCTGGAGCGATGCCGGCCGAGCACCCGGCCGAGGGAATCCTCGCCGAGATAGTCGTAGACGAACAGATCCTGCATGACGATGACGTCGCCCTCCATCCCCACCACCTCGGTGACGTGGGTGATCTTGCGGCTGCCGTCCCGCAGGCGCTGAGCCTGGACGATGAGGTCGAGGGCCGAGGCGATCTGGTCGCGCACGGCGCGGGCCGGCAGGTTGAAGCCGCCCATGGCGATCATGTTCTCCAGGCGCGAGGTGGCCTCGCGCGGCGTGTTGGCGTGAAGGGTTCCCATCGAGCCGTCGTGGCCGGTGTTCATCGCCTGCAAGAGGTCGAAAGCCTCGGGGCCGCGGACTTCGCCGACGATGATCCGCTCCGGCCGCATGCGCAAACAGTTGCGTACCAGATCGCGCATGGTGATCTCGCCCGCCCCTTCGAGGTTCTTGGGCCGGGTTTCCAGCCGCACCACGTGGGGCTGCTGGAGTTGAAGCTCGGCCGCGTCCTCGCAAGTGACGACGCGCTCGCCGCCCTCGATGAACTGGGTGAGGCAGTTGAGCAGCGTGGTCTTGCCGCTGCCGGTGCCGCCGGAGATCAGGATATTGCAGCGGCTGGCGGCGGCGATGCGCATCACCGCCGCACACTCCGGCGAGACGCTGTTGAAGCCGATCAGCTTATCGAGGGTCAGCTTGTCCTTCTTGAACTTGCGGATGGTCAGGGTGGGGCCGTCCAGCGACAGGGGCGGGGCGATGACGTTGACGCGCGAGCCGTCGGCGAGGCGGGCGTCGCAGATCGGGCTGGTTTCATCGACCCGGCGGCCGACGGCGCTGACGATGCGCTGGCAGATGTTCATCAGCTGGGCATTGTCGCGAAAGCGGATCGGTGTCAGCTCGATTTTGCCCTCGACCTCGATGTAGACCTTCTCCGCCCCGTTGACCATGATGTCGGCGATGTCGTCGCGGGCGAGCAGCGGCTCCAGCGGGCCCAATCCGAGCACGTCGTCGCAGATCTCGCGGATCAGCGCCTCTTCCTTGCTCGGCGAGAGCATCACGCCCTTGACGTGGATGATCTCGCGGCAGATGTCCGAGAGTTCCTCCCGCTTGGCCCCGGCATCCATGCGGCCGAGCTCGGTGAGGTCGACGGCGCCGAGCAGGGCGTCGAACACCGCCGTCTTCATCTTGTAATGGGCGTCGTCGGCTATGGCGGGCTCGGCCGCGGCAAGGGCCGGCGGCGGCGGCGCGGCGGCGGGCGGGGCCGGGGCATCGTTGGCCGCCGGTGCCGGTCGCAGCGGTGGCTTGGGCGCTTCGGCGCGCTTGCCGAACATGCGAGTATCCTTCCCCGATTCCGCCCCTCCGGAGCCCCTCTGGCATCCCTGTTGAGCCGGCGCCAGTGTGAGGTTTTGCGGGCGGGCCGGTCAAGCCCCGCCATTGCGGCGGCGGCCGGCTCCTGTTACACGCTGGCGGTCCCCCCGAGCGAAAGGCCGCACCCGTGATACGCCCCCTCTACGACTGGACCATGCGTCAGGCCGAGCGCAAGAACGCGATATGGGCGCTGGCGGCGGTGTCGTTCATCGAAAGCTCGGTGTTTCCGATTCCGCCCGACATCCTGCTGATCCCGATCGTGCTGGCCAACCGCTCGAAGGCGTTCGTCATCGCCGGCCTCTGCACCGTGGCGTCGGTGCTGGGCGGCTGGCTGGGCTACGCCATCGGCTACTTCCTCTTCGAGTCGGTGGGACGGCAGGTTTTCACCTTTTATCACGTCATGGACACCTATTTGCGTCTTCAGGACGCCTTCCATGACTGGGGGGTGTGGATCATCATCGTCAAGGGCATGACCCCGATTCCCTTCAAGCTGCTGACCATCGCTTCCGGCGCCTTTCATTTTTCCCTGCTGTGGTTCACCATCGCGGCGGTGATCTCGCGGTCGGTCCGTTTCTTCCTGGTGGCGGCGCTGCTATGGAAGTATGGCGAGCCGGTGCGCGCCTTCATCGAGAAGCGGCTGACCCTGCTCACCACCGCCTTCGTGGTGCTGGTGGTGGCTGGGGTGCTCGCCATCAAGCTGCTGTGACGGAGAGTGCGATGGGCGACCTCTGGGCGATTTGGGACAAGGCCACCACTGGCTGGCGGGCGCCGGCCCTGCTGGCGGCGGGCGGCATCGGCGCCATCAATGCCGCTTTCTTCATGCAGTATGTGGTGGGGGTGCAGCCCTGCATCCTCTGCCTATACCAGCGGGTACCCTACGTGCTGGTGGGGGTGCTGGGGCTGACGGCGCTGGTGTTCGGTGGCCGGCGGAAAACCCTGCGCGTGGTCCTGCTGGTGCTGATGGCGGCGGCCATGCTGATCGATTGCGGCACCGCCATCTTCCATGTCGGCATCGAGAATCACTGGTGGGCCGGCACCCCCGGCTGCGGCGTGCCGGCGCCGGCCGCCTCGGTGGAAGAACTGCGGGCGCGGTTGCTCGAAGGCCCGGTGGTGCGCTGCGACGAGGTGGCATGGTCGCTGTTCGGGATTTCGCTCGCCGGCTACAACATCGTCATAACCCTGGGCATGGCCATCTTCGCCCTCGCCGCCACCCGCAAGGCGATGCGGCCGGCCTAGCCCTGCTCCAGCTCGGTATCCCAATAAAGAAAATCCCGCCAACTCTCGTGAAGATAGTTTGGCGGGAAGAGGCGGCCGTTTTCCTGAAGCTCGTAGGCGCTGGGCGGAAAGGGCGGACTGAGCGGAATCATGCCGCATTGCCGCGGCAAGCGGTTGCCCTTGATCAGGTTGCAGCTCTGGCAGCAGGTGACCACGTTCTCCCAGCTGGTGCGGCCGCCCTTGGAGCGGGGGATGACGTGGTCGAAGGTCAGCTCCGGAGTCGGGAACGACTCGCCGCAATACTGGCAGGTGAAGCAGTCGCGCAGGAAGACGTTGAAGCGGGTGAAGGCGGGGCGGCGGCTGGCCGGCACATATTCCTTGAGCGAAATCACGCTGGGCAGGCGAATCTTGGTGCGTGGCGAGTGCACCACGCGGTCGTACTGGGAGACGATGTTGACGCGGTCGAGCACCACGGCCTTGACGGCGTCCTGCCACGACCAGAGCGACAAAGGGAAATAGCTGAGCGGACGGAAATCCGCATTCAGCACCAAGGCCGGACAATGGTCGGGTGGAGGAACCAATGGCCACTCCCTCTTCGAACCCCATACCGGGGCCGTTTCAGGCTCCGGAACGCAAGGGATTGATACTCGATCCGGCGGCGGAACTCAATCCGTCCATTCCCGCAGTGCGAAAAACATCACAAACTGTTCACAAAGCTGTTTGAAGCCGCGCTGGCCCCTTGTTGACGGGAACATTGCGGTGTAATGAATCGCAATCCGCTAGTGGGGCGGCAGGTTGGGGTGGGCTTCATGGCCGAAGAACAGGAAAAAGAAAATACGTCGGAAGAGTTCGGTCCGGATGCTGCCGCCGCTGCGGAAAAGCAGAAGGCATTGGCAGAACGTTTGGTTGTCGGCAAGGGCGATACCCGCAATATGACTTTGCCTTTTTGCGGGGCTCTCATTAAAATCGACCAAAATTATTATGAGCCCTCTCAGCTCCGCATCTCCGCCTTTGCTATCAACCCCTATGACGGCCAGTTGATCGCCGGGCAAATGTTTCAGTGTTCGATCCTGTTGCCGGGCGAAAAGGAGCCGTACGAGGTTTCGATCGCCGGTGCGGTCAAAACCGTCGACGAGTCGTTTGGCCTGCGCGCGGTTTTCTCTTCGCCGCAGCCCCAAGCCCAGCAGGCCCTGGCCCAGCACCTCATCCTGTCGCGCAAGGCCGAGGCGGCCAACGCCAAGCCGGATCCCAAGGCGGCGTCCAAGAAAAAGGGGCTCTGGTAGCCCGCGGGCAGCACTTCCGCCCGGTTCCGGTGCCGCCCCTATGGTGCGGTGCCGCAAAATATGGCAAGTTCCGCCTTGGGGATTGGCCCGAACAACCGAAGGCTGGAACGATGCACGACAAACGGGATCTGCGAACGGCGCCGCGCCGGGCGGTCGCCCTGGTGCTGGCGGGGGGCCGCGGCAGCCGCCTGAAGCACTTGACGGCCCGGCGGGCCAAGCCGGCGGTTCATTTCGGCGGTAAGTTCCGCATCATCGATTTCGCGCTCTCGAACTGCATCAATTCCGGTTTCCGGCGCATCAGCGTCATCACCCAGTACAAGTCCCACAGCCTGTTGCGCCATTTGCAGCGCGGCTGGGGCTATCTGCGCGGCGAGATGGGCGAGTTCTGCGACTTCCTGCCGGCGCAGCAGCGAATCGACGAAACCCAGTGGTATCAGGGCACCGCCGATGCGGTGTACCAGAATCTCGATATCCTTCGCGCCCTCAACCCCGAATACGTGCTGATCCTGGCCGGCGACCATATTTATAAGATGGACTACGCCGCGATGCTGCAGGACCACATCTACACCAGCGCCGACCTCACGGTGCCCTGCGTCGAGGTGCCGCGGGCCGACGCCTCGAGCTTCGGCGTGATGGATGTGGACGAGCGCGGCCGCATCGTCGGGTTCCTGGAAAAGCCCGAGGACCCGCCGGCGATGCCGGGCAAGCCCGACACCTCGCTGGTCTCGATGGGCATCTACGTCTTCAACGCCGGCTTCCTCTTCGACCAGCTCGCCCGCGACGCCGCCGACTCCAACTCGTCCCGCGATTTCGGCAAGGACATCATCCCCTATCTGGTGCCCCGCGCCCGCGTCGTGGCTCACCGCTTCGCCGATAGCTGCGTCATGAACGAGGGCAGCTCCGAGCCCTACTGGCGCGATGTCGGCACCATCGACGCCTATTGGGAGGCCAATCTCGACCTGACCAACGTCACCCCCGCCCTCAACATGTACGACCGCTCCTGGCCGATCTTCACCTATCAGGAGCAGCTGCCGCCGGCCAAGTTCGTCTTCGACAATGACGAGCGGCGCGGCATGGCGGTGGACAGCCTGGTTTCCGGCGGCTGCATCGTCTCGGGCTCGCTGGTGCGGCGCTCGCTGCTGTTCTCTCAGGTGCGGGTCAATTCCTTCAGCTCCATCGAGCAGTCGGTGATTCTGCCCGAGACCACCATCGGCCGCAACGTCCGCCTCAACAAGGTGGTGGTGGACGGCGGCTGCCGCATCCCCGACGGGCTGGTGGTGGGCGAGGACCCGGTGGAGGACGCCAAGCGCTTTTATCGCAGCGAAGGCGGCGTAACGCTGATATATCAGGACGATCTCGACAAGCTCGCTCTCTGAGCCCCTCAGCCGGACCACCGCCCGCATGCGCGTTCTCTTCGTGACCTCCGAGTGCTACCCCGTGGTCAAGACCGGGGGGCTGGCCGACGTTTCCGCGGCCCTGCCCCCCGCCCTGGCCGAGATCGGCGTCGATGCCCGCGTGCTGCTGCCCGGCTATCCCGCCGTGCTCGAGGCGCTGGTGGGAAAGCAGGCGCTGCGGCCCCTCGGCGGCCTGCCCGGAGTCGGTTTCGGTACCCTGGTGGAAGGCTGGCTGCCCGGCGGCATTCACGCCTATGCCATCGAGGCGCCGGGGCTCTATGGCCGGCCCGGCAATCCCTACCTCTCGCCCTCGGGGCACGACTGGGCCGACAACCACCTGCGCTTCGCAGCCCTGGGCAGGGTCGCCGCCGACTTTCCCGCCTACGCCGCCGACACCGGTTGGCGGCCCGACATTCTCCACGGCAACGACTGGCAGGCCGGGCTGATGCCGGTCTACGCCGCCCTCTCGGGCGAGCCGCGGCCGGCGACGGTGCTGACCATTCACAACATCGCCTATCAGGGCTGGTTCCCGCCCTCGCTGCTCGGCGACCTCCACCTGCCCGCCCACTGTTATCATCTGGAAGGGGTGGAGTATTTCGGCGGCATCGGCTTTCTCAAGGCCGGGCTGCGCTATGCCGACCGCCTCACCACCGTCAGCCCGACCTATGCCCGCGAAATCCAGTCGGCCGAATATGGCTGCGGTCTCGAGGGGCTGCTCTCGGCCCGCACCGACGATCTCCACGGCATCCTCAACGGCGTCGATTACGCCATCTGGAACCCGGCCACCGATTCCCATCTCGTCGCCCCCTACGACCACGATCGCCTCGAGGGCAAGGCAAGCAACAAGGCGGCGCTCCAGGCCGAGTTCGGACTCGAGGTCGATGCCTCGGCCCCGCTCTTCGCCATGGTCTCCCGCTTGACCTGGCACAAGGGCGCCGATCTGCTGCCCGAGGTGCTGCCGGCTCTGGTGGCGCGCGGCGGTCAGATGGTGCTGCTCGGCACCGGCGACGCCGATCTTGAAAACGCGCTGCGCGCCCTGGCATCCGCCCATCCCGGCTCGATCCGCGTCCATATCGGCTACGACGAAGCCCAGGCCCACCGCATCCAGGCCGGCGCCGACGTGCTGATGGTGCCGTCGCGCGCCGAGCCCTGCGGCCTCACCCAGCTCTATGCCCTGCGCTACGGCACCCTGCCGCTGGTTCGCCGTACCGGCGGTCTCGAAGACACCGTCATCGACGCCACTCCCGCCGCCTTGGCAGACAATTGCGCCACCGGCTTCGCCTTCGACGAACCGACCACCCACGCCCTCGGCTGGGCCATCCGCCGCGCCCTCGATCTCTACCGGACCCCCGAGCGCTGGCGAACCCTGCAAACCCGCGCCATGACCCGCGACTTCTCCTGGACCGCTTCCGCCCGCGCCTACCTCGAGCTGTACCGCGGCGTGGCGCGCTGAGTGCGTGCGAGGGGCCTCGCCCCTCGCGCTCCCCGCCTGGGGCCGAGGGCCCCAGACCCCGCTACTTTTTTAAAAGGAAGAGCCCCCTTTCGCGCTGGTTCGAACAGCACGGATGGGGGCTCTTCCTTTTAAAAAACTAAAGGGTTCCAAGGGCCTGTGGCCCTTGGCCGGGGGTGCAGGGGGGCAGAGCCCCCTTGCTACGCGCCCGGCTCCCACCCCGGCGGTGCCAGCTCGAAGCCGGCGAAGTCGAAGGCGGGGGAGACGGTGCAGCCGACAAGGGTCCAGTCGCCGAGGCTGGCTGCCGCCTGCCAGGCATCGGTGGGGACGACGGCTTGCGGGCGCTGGCCGGACTCGAGGTTTGGGCCGAGGGTGAGGGTGGATTGGGTTTTACCGTCGAGGGAGAGGCCGAGTTCGAGGGGGGCTCCGGCGTACCAGTGCCAGATTTCCACCGCGTCGACCCTGTGCCAGTGGGAGCGTTCGCCGGCCTGGAGCAGGAAATAGATGGCGGTACAGGCGCCGCGGCCGCCGCCTTCGCCGGCATGGCGATAGGACTCGACGTACCAGCCGCCCTCGGGATGGCGCTGCATCCCGAGTTTGGCGATGATTTCGGCGGCGGTGGTCATGCCGGCGGTTTGGTGGCCTGGAAGCTCGAGCGCTTCGAGGCGGTTTCGAACCACGCCGCCAGCTTGGGCCGTTCCGCCCGCCAGTTGTCGTCGGCGAAGCGGAGGTCGAGATAGCCCAGGGCGACTAAAACGGCGAGAGAGCCGATGGTTACGGAGCCGGAAAGATCGTCGACCCAGCCTTCGAGAGCATCGCAGGCCCGGACCATCGCCGCGGTCTGACGGGCGATCCAGGTGTCCGAGCGCTGGCCATCCGGGCGCAGGGTTTCCAGCCGGCGAGCGACGGCGGCGTCGCACAGGCCGTCGGCCAGGGCCTGGAGGCGCAACGCGGTCCAGCGTTCGGGGCCGGCGGCGGGGAACAGGGTGCCGCCGCCGAGATGGTCGAGATACTCGCAGATCACCGGGCTGTCGAAGAGGGCGGTGCCGTCTTCAAGGACCAGGGTCGGCACTTTGCACAGCGGGTTGTCGTCGGGCAGGCCGCGGGTGGCGCTCCAGGCGTCGGTGACCTCGAGGGTGGTCTGGTCCAGGAGGCCGACCTCGAGGGCGGTGATCCGCACCTTGCGGGCGTAGGGCGAGGCGTGGCTGAAGTAGAGCTTCATGGTGCGGAGACTCCTTTCGGTTCAGAAACGATCTTTGCGGCGGCGGATTTCGGCGAAGATTTCGGCGGCGGGCTTGCCGGTCATCCCCAGCGCCGCCGCCACCGTGGGCTCGTCGGCGCGCAGGAAGGGGTTGGTGGCCCGCTCCCCGGCGAGGGTGGTGGGAATGGTCGGCCGCCCGTGCTCGCGCTGGCGCCGGACCTCGTCGAGTCGGGCGGCCAGCGCCGGGTTGCCGGGCTCGATGGTGGCAGCGAAACGGCCGTTGCTCAAGGTGTATTCGTGAGCGCAATAAACCCGGGTGTTGCCGGGCAGCGCCCGCAGCTTACAGAGCGACTCCCACATCTCTGCCGCCGTGCCCTCGAACAAGCGGCCGCAGCCGAGGGAAAACAAGGTGTCGCCGCAAAACAGCGCCTTGGCTTCCGGCAGATGGAAGGCGAGATGGCCGCTGGTGTGACCCGGCGTAGCGATCACGCGGACCATTTCGGATCCGAACTGATAATCCGAGCCGTCTTCCACCGCGATGTCGGTTTCGGGGATACGGGTGCGGTCGGCGCGGGCGGCGATCACCGGACAGCCGTAGCGGGCCTTGAGTTCCGCGTTGCCGCCGATATGGTCGGCGTGGTGGTGGGTGTTGAAGATGGCGTCGAGCCGCCACTCGCGGGCGGTGAGCGCGGCGATCACCGGCCCGGCCTCGGCCGGGTCCACCACGGCGACGGCCCCGCTCGCCGGGTCGCGGACGAGATGGATGTAATTGTCGTTGAGCGCGGGCAGGATGGCGATGTCCATGGCGGCGTCTCCCTCTGCGATGCTTTGGTGATGAACCTCCGGCGCCGCTTTTTCAAGCCCTCCAGTATCGGCTTGCTTTTCACGGCATCTCTGGTCCAATGCGGGCCATGCATAGTGATATCGTCGATCTGCGGGACTTCTACGAGACCAGTCTGGGGCAGGTGGCCCGGCGGGTGATCCGCCGCCGCCTGCGCGAGCTGTGGCCCGACGGCGCCGGCCAGCGCATGGTCGGCATCGGCTACGCCACGCCTTACCTGCGGCCCTATCTCGGCGAGGCCGAACGGGTGATCGCCCTGATGCCGGCCGGGCTCGGCGTCAGCTATTGGCCGGCCGAGGGGCCGGGGCTGACGGCGCTGGTCGACGAGACCGAACTGCCGCTGCCCGACCTTTCGGTGGATCGCGTGCTGCTGGTCCATGGCCTTGAAGGCACCGAGCAGGTGCGGCCGCTGCTGCGGGAAATCTGGCGGGTGCTGGCCGGCGGCGGCCGGCTGCTGGCGGTGGTGCCCAACCGCCGCGGCCTGTGGGCGCGGGCCGATTCGACCCCCTTCGGTCAGGGCCACCCCTACTCGGTCAGCCAGGTCAAGCAGGTGCTGCGCGACACCCTGTTCGTGCCCGAGCGCACATCCCACGCCCTCTTCATTCCGCCGGTCAGCTCGCGCCTCAGCCTCGCCTGGGCCCCGGCGCTGGAGGAGATCGGCATCCGCTGGTTCCGCGCCATCGCCGGCGTCACCATCATCGAGGCCAGCAAGCAAATCTTCGCCGGCGTCGCCCGCCGGGCCGAACAGCACGCCCCCCGCCGGCTGATCATCCCGCTGCCGGGCGGAGCGCCGCAGATGCGGAGGGAGTAGGAATGGAGGAGGTGGTGGACACGCGGATCGCGACCATCGTCCGCCTTTTGCGGATCGGCGCCATCGGTGGGCTGTTGGCGGTGGGCTGGTTCGCCCTGGTGATGGCGACCTTCGCCACCGATGCACCGGGCTCCTCCCAGACTTGGGCGCTGCTGTTCGGGGCGGCGGTGTTCTGCGCTCTCGCCATTCCCACCGCGGGGTTT
>SESB01002174.1_pt1 | contig 11811 bp, 13 predicted proteins | sample 3171441 | NCBI WGS metagenome assembly SESB01 (sample SAMN06051867, study PRJNA518727) | freshwater metagenome | biome: subpolar coniferous forest; feature: holomictic lake; material: water; isolation source: holomictic Lake 227, 6 m depth | place: Canada: near Kenora, Ontario | collected...
CCTGCTGCCATTGGATGACCGCCTCTATTCATTACAGGCGACGATCCCTCATTTGACCCGATCCTCACTGCACCGCTGATTGCAAAGGCATGGCATATCTCGTCTGCCTGAAATCGAAGGCAGCAAGCCCGGCAGGAAAAAATTCAAATCTTATCCGATTGGATACTTTCATATCGACATCGCTGAGGTGCAGACCGCCGAAGGCCGTTTATACCTCTTCGTGGCCATAGACAGGACATCAAAATTTGCCTTCGTGCAGTTGCATCAGCAGGCCACGCGACGTATGGCCGGTGATTTTCTGAGGGCTCTGATCCAATCCGTTCCTTACAAAACCCACACCGTTTTGACTGACAACGGAACCCACTTCACCACCCCTGGGTGCAGGCGCTCGGCAGCGTCGGACATCAAGGAAGCTCTTGCCCGCGGTGAGTGCTTCCGGGCTCACTCCTTCGAACGGGCCTGCGCCCAGAACGACATCGACCATCGCTTAGAGCGTTTCTCAAAAAGAATTTCCTATTCGCCGGGGCGGCGTGGGCCGTCGCGCTGCGTTGCAAGCTCGGGCAGTATGGAAAATACAGCCGCTTCGCTTGCGCCTTGCGCGCCAACCCACGGCGCTCCCATCGAATAACGGAAATTCTTTTTGAGAAACGCTCTAACTTAACCGAAGGGTATGAGGCTATTTCTCCGGCACGAGCGGCAGCTCCACTTTCAGATCGTCGCGCCCTGTGGCCGTGACAAGGGCGGTGACGACATAAGGTTTGCCAGGCTGCAAATCCCGCGTGGAAAATGAGGCCTGATACTCCAGGTGCTCGCCGGGGTTGATGCCGACATACCCGAGGGCCATATCAAACATCCGATCCTCGCTCCACTGCACGACCACCCGGCCCGCTGCGTCGCGCACGAGCACGTCAAAGCGCTGGGCGCTTGCAAACTCCAGTTGGAGGAACCGCTTAGAGACATTCTCCAGCCGGAGGGTTGCCTCCATGCGCGGTGTGGCAGAAAGCTTTGCGGGGACGGGATTCAGCCGCAGCGTGAGCGCCAGGCCGTGGGCGCGCACGGTTTTCTCGGATGCAGCCGCCTCTGCGGTTTTGCTGCTGTGCCCCCACGGAATCCAGCCCGTGGCGCAACGGGCCATTTTGCGCGTGGCCTGGCACCCCCCGAGCAGCAGCAGGGAGAGGCCGAAAGTCACGCTGAGAACCTTGGAAGAACAACGCATACGCACACGGATTTAATAAACGAGCCAACGCGGGGTTGCAAATCGCATTTACAAGGAGCAGATTGCCCGCCATGCGATCCACGCGTTTTCTCCTCCCCCTGCTCGCCCTCGCTTTTCTTGCCGCCGCTCACAAGCCCAAGCTGACCATTCGCTTCCACATCGAGGCCAATGCCAATTCCGGCTCCTCATTTGCCATTGCGGTGCCGATGCCCGGTTCCTCCAGAACCCTTTCCATTTCCAAGGTTGCCGACATTTCGGAAAGCGACGTGGCGGCCATTTTCCCGTTCCCGGCGGAGGACGGCTCAATGGGCTGTGCGCTCAAGCTCGACAACCACGGGCAGATCACCCTTGCTTCCATCTCCCAGGAATACCGGGGCACGCTGCTTCTCGGTTTTGTCAATGGGCGGGCGGTCACGGCGATGTTGATCGACCGCAAGGTGCTTGACGGGGTGATCACCATCCCGCGCGGCCTCACCCCCGCAGAGATCGCGCTGATGAAGCAGTCTTTCCCGACGCTGGGTGAAAAGAAGAGCGGAAAGAAAAAGGCAACAGCGCAAGCGCCCGCTGAGAGCATGCCGGTCATTGCCGTTCCGCCGCCTCTGCGCACGGAGCCGAGCGGGCTCGCCCCGCGAGGGGATTAGGCGGCTCCCGGGCCGGTTGCTGACAAGTTCAGAAAGGCGGAGCCGATTTTCCTTGCCGCAAACCATATTTTGGCTTTTCCTAGCCATATTATGTCCACACCTACGATTACCGCCTACCTTAAAACCCGTTGCGGATGGAGCCGGGGCGTTCGCGCTGCCTTGGAAAAATACGACCTCGCCTATACGGAAAAGGACATTGTCGTGAACCCGGAATTCCGCCTGGAAATGGAAGAGAAAAGCGGTCAGGGGCTTACCCCTTGCGTCCAGGTCAACGGAGTGATGCTCGCAGACATCAGCGGCGAGGAGCTTGAGGCCTATCTGCTCCAGGAGAACCTTGTCGTGCCGAATGATCGCGTTCCCTCCGTCCCCCTCCACGGATGCTGCTCCGACGTGGAACACGCAGCCAAGCACGCGGCGCAATGAGCGGGGAGATTGATCACAATTCGCGGCGGTTTCACGCTGCGATCTCCCGTTTTGATGCAGAGAACGCCGCCGATCCGAACCGGGAATGCGTGGAGGGTGCGCAGCAACCCAAGGAATTGGTTTACGCACGACGGCTGACGGAGTGGGTGCTGCACCTTTGTCCGGACGCCTCTGAGAGTTTGCGCCTTGCGGCGCGCTGCCAGCACATCTGCCGTTGGAGCATCCCGCGCAACGATTATCCAGAGGGTCGCATCGGCTACCTCAAATGGCGCGCCGAGTTAAAGAAATTTCACGCGGAGAAAGCGGGTCAGATTCTTCGCGAGTGCGGCTACAGCGAGGAGCTGGTGGAAGCCGTGCAGGCGCTCAACCTCAAGAAGAACTTCCCCCGCGATGCGGACAGCCGCGTGCTGGAAGACGCGCTGTGCCTGGTGTTTTTGGAATTTCAATTCGCCGCGCTTGCCGCGAAATCGACCGAGGAAAAAATGGTCGATGTCCTGCGCAAGTCCTGGATCAAAATGACGGAGTCTGCGCGGAGGGCAGCGTTGCAACTCTCCTTTGGCCCGGTCGAGCAGAGGCTCATCCAGCAGGCGCTGGCGGGTGGTGGACAGTAAAGGCCAGTGACGGTGCTTACGCTCCGCCGCGTTTCAGCACGGGGGTCATTTTGGACACTTTTTGCCGCATGACCTTGCCCATCTTGAACTTCACCGTGGCCCGCTCGGGAATCTCGTAGCGGCTGCCGGGCTCATTGGGGTTGCGCCCCACGCGCGGCTTGGTGAGGCGAATCTCAAACACGCCGAAATTGCGCAGTTCGACATCATTGCCTTCGGCGAGCGACTCCGTGATATAATCCAGCGTCTTCTGGATCACATCGAAGACTTGCGTTTGCACAACGCCCGTTTCGTTGCTGATCCGAACCACCAAATCCCGTTTCGTCAAGTTTGCCATAGCAACCCTTAAATTACTCCTGCCCGCTGCTTTCCGGCAAGCCGATAATTTTGGGTAGCACAAATGCCCTTTAATCCCGGTGAGGGAACGCTTTTTGGACACGCGCTGCCGCCAGGCGCAATCCGGTTGCTCCGCATGCCGCCAGACCCCCTAAAAACAGGAAGCGGCGAACCTCCCTGCGCGGGACTTTCACCCGGCGCGCTGTCTCCAGCGGGCGGTTGATCTCCAACAGCGCGAGGGTTCGCACCCCCAGCGCCCACGGCAAAAAGCAAGCCAGCCGCAGCCGCCACGGGCGCACGGCCTCGCTATAGCGCAGCCCGTCATCGAGATGCGCCCGCGCCCGTGCCATCCATCGGTCGCAGGCCGGGCGGGCAAGCTCCGGGGTGGTTCGGAGTGCTCCGGGGTCGATGCGTCCCAGTTCCTCCACTGGAAAATAGCAGCGCCCATTGGCCAGATCCGCCGGGGCATCCCGCAGGATATTTACCAATTGAAGGCCCTTGCCGAAGGATGCCCCAAGCCTTGAGAGTTCCTCCAGGCCGACCCCCGGCGCATAATCGCTCAGGTGGCGGTGGCAAACGCGCGTCCAAAATTCCCCCACGCACCCGGCCACGCTGTAGGTGTAATCCTCCAGCTCTTGCGCGGTGGCCAGCGCCCGGATTTCCCCGGTTGCGCCTTGCCCGAAGCGCGTCAGATCAAGCTGCTGCCCGCGCAGGATTTCTTCCAGCACCCAGGCGATCTCCTCCCGGTCTTCGGGCGGTGTCGCCTCCAGCAGCGCCCACAGGGCTCCCGCTTGTTCCAAGAGACGCCGCTCCGCCGCATCAGGCACGAGCGGGAGGAGCGCCGTGAAATCCGGCACCGGCTCGCGCCCATGCACGGCCTCGCCCATTTGGCGCAGCAGTTCCAGGCGCACGGCGGGGGAGGCGCCCGCGCTGTCCGCCACAGTGTCGCTCGTGCGCGCGAGCAGATAGGCCAGCGCCACCGGGTCACGGACAGGGGGCGGCAGCACGCGGATCGTCAGGTAAAACGACCGCGAGACCGCCGCCAACAGTTCGTTGAGCCCGTGTCGCATCCCGCGTGTATAACGCGGAGGGCTAGAGCAAAGCAAGCGAACGCAGGGTCGCGGTGTCGAGTTGCCCCGTCACCGGCAAGCGGCAGTCCATCTGCCACTCGCGAATGGCGGCGCGCGAGCGCGGGCCGAGATCGCCGTCGATCACCCCGTTGTAATACCCCTTGCGGGCCAGCGCGCGCTGCACATCCACCACCAGACCGCCGCCCACTTCGCGGCCCACGGCTACCGGGCGCGGGGAGACCACCACCGGAGCCGGTTCATAATAATAGGGAGCCGGAGGGTAGTAAACAGGCGCGGGAGCGCAGTAGGCGGGAGCAAAGAGCGGCACGCCAATGCCGATGCTGACACGCGGCCCGCCATAATAACCGCCGCCGTGGCCATGCCAATCGGCCAGGGCAGGGAGAGCGAGAGCGCCAAGCGCCACCGCCGTTAAGGAAGCAGATTTCAAGAGACTCATAGGATGGAATGATTCGTGGATGAGACGCAAAGAAAGCAGCGGCTTATTCAACCCGAATAAAGCGCCCGTCCCGGTGCGTCGGAGTTGTCTCTATATTTGCACAACCCGAAGCAAGTGCAACCATTTCACTTTTCAACTCGTTCCCAAGTTGCACTTGGGAACGTCTAACTTTTGGTGGGTTCTGCGGGTAGGCTTCTGCGCGCAATCCAGCCGCCGCCGAGCACGCGGTTCCCGGCGTAGCAAACGGCGGCTTGACCGGGGGTCACGGCGCGCTGTGCCACGTGGAATCCGACGCGCGCGCAGCCCTTGCCGAGCGGCGTGATGATGGCGTCCACGCCGGGGTGGGCGGAGCGGATTTTCACGTTCGCCGCGAAAGGCGCTTCGGGCTCTCCGTCCAGCCAGTTGCAGCGCTCGATGGTGCATTCCTCCGTGAATAAATCTTCCTGGCCGCCCACAATCACGCGGCTGGTGGCCGGGTCGATGTCGATCACGTACAGCGGTTTGGCCGATCCGCCGGGAAGCCCCTTGCGCTGGCCGATGGTGAAGAGCTCGATCCCGTCGTGGTCCGCCAGGCGCTTGCCGCTTGTGTCGTAGATGCCGCCGCGGTGAAATTCCGCTTCGCCCAGGCGCTGGCGCAGGAAGGCTTTGTAGTCATCGCCCGGCACGAAGCAAATCTCCTGGCTGTCAGCCTTGTCGGCAACCTTGAGCCCGATCTGGCGCGCGATTTCGCGGATCTCCGGCTTGGACATTGCCCCCAGGGGCAGCAGCGTGCGCCCGAGTTGTTCCTGGCTCAGGCTGAAGAGAAAATAGCTCTGGTCTTTGCGCGCGTCCGCGCCCTTGTGGAGCAGGGCGCGGCCCTCGTGGTGTTCGAGCAGGGCGTAGTGGCCCGTGGCGAGGAACTGCGCGCCCAGCGCGTGCGCCTTGTCCCAAAGGTTGCCAAATTTGACCTTCTCATTGCAGATCACGCACGGGTTCGGCGTGCGCCCCGCGCGGTATTCCGCAGAGAAATAGTCGATCACCGTTTTCTCGAAATCCGGGGACTCATCGATGACATAGTGCGGAATGCCGATGGTGTGGGCCACCGCGCGGGCATCGGCAATCGCCGACGGGCCGCAGCAGGAGTCCTCGGCCTGCGAGATGCAACTCGTGAGCCAGACTTTCATCGTCATGCCGATGACCTCATACCCCTGCTCCTTGAGCAGGTAGGCCGCGACGGAAGAATCGACGCCGCCGCTCATGCCGATGACGACGCGCGGTTTGGTAGGCTGCATAGCCGTCCATGATAAGGCCCTTTTGAATCGGTGTAAATCTGTGTAATCTGTGAAGACAATGAAACGGATCTACCTGGACCACAACGCAACCACACCGCTCGCCCCGGAGGCGCTGGCGGCGATGCTTCCTTTTCTTTCGGGAGGCTACGACGGGACGTTTGGCAATCCCTCCAGCATTCATGCGGCGGGACGCGAGGCGCGTGCCGCCGTTGACGACGCGCGCGACCGCCTGGCGCGGCTGCTTGGAGCGCGTCCGAACGAGATCATTTTCACCAGCGGCGGAACGGAAGCGGACAACCTCGCCGTCCTCGGCCTCGCCCGCAACCGCGCACGCCGGGGGAGCGCGCGGCATCTCATCACGTCAGCGACGGAACACCACGCCGTGCTGCATGCGGCGGAGTTTCTGGAAAAGCACGAGGGCTTCCAAGTCACGCGGCTGCCGGTGGATCAACGCGGGTTGCTGGAGGTGGAAGCCCTGCGCCGCGCCCTCACACCGGAGACCGCGCTCGTTTCCCTCCACTCCGCCAACAACGAAACCGGAACGGTGCAGCCGGTGGCGGAAATCGCGGCGCTCTGCCGTGCGCACGGCGTCCCCTTTCACAGCGACATGGTGCAGAGCTTCGGAAAACTACCGGTGCGAGTGGATCATACGAACGGCCCGGATGCCCTCTCCCTCGCCGCGCACAAATTTTACGGCCCGAAAGGCGCGGGCGCGCTCTGGTTGCGGAGCGGCGTCTCCCTGGATGCCATCGGCTTCGGCGGCGCGCAGGAGAACGAGCGTCGGCCCGGCACGGAGAACGTGGCGGCCATTGTCGGCATGGTCACGGCAGCGGAGCTTGCAGTGCAATCCCTCGCGCAAGAACAACCGCGCCAGGCGGCGTTGCGGGATCGGCTCTGGCAGGGCATCGCGGCGGCGTTCCCGGCGGCGGTGCGCAACGGCGCATGGGATGAACCGGCGCTTCAGCTTGCCAATACGCTCAACGTCTCGTTTCCCGGGCTCGACGGCGAAACCCTGCTCATCCATTGCGATCTGGCGGGCGTGTGCATCTCCAGCGGATCGGCCTGCATGACCGGCTCGCCGCAGCCCTCGCACGTGCTCAGGGCGATGGGCGTTCCCCGCGCACTCGCACAAGCCAGCTTGCGCTTCTCGCTTGGGAAGGGAACCACGGAAGCGGATATCGACGCAGCAATCGAACGGCTGGCGGGGATTTTTGCGCGGGTGCGCTGATATTTTATTCTCGCGGTTCTCGTTCCCAAACTCCATTTGGGAACAAGGAGGCTTCAGCGCGTAAGAAATCCCACGACATCCATCGTAAAGGCTCTACCCTGCCAGCGCCGCCTCCAGTCTCCGCCAAAGCTCCTCCGCGTCTTCCAGCCCGGCGGAAATCCGGATCAGGTGGCTCGGGACGCCGCACGACTCCGCCCATTCCAGCTCGGTGTAGTGGGCCAGCAGCGTGAAGGGGCAGGCGAGCGTGAAGACGGTGCCGAGGCTTGGGCCTTTGCAGAATTGGAGCGCGTCGTAGATGCGCGGGGCGGCGGTGGCCGCGTGCTTGGGCAGGAAGGTGATGAGCGATCCCCAGCCGCCCTCGGGCCGCCGCACGGCTTCGTAGACGTCACTGAATTCCCACTTGGGATACCAGACACGCTCGATGGCCGGATGCTCGCGCAGCCGCTCCGCAAGGTAGAGCCCGTTGGCGTTGTGGCGCCGCATCCGCTCGGGAAAGCCGTGCGCGTGGGCGTCGATCACGGCGGCATCCTCGCCCCAGAGCAACTCCTGGTGCCGTGCTGCAATAATACGCTTTAATATATGGTAATACGGCGACTTGGGATTGCAGATCAACGCGCCGCCCATGACGTCGCCGCTCCCCGCGATATATTTCGTCAGGCTGGTGGCGATCAGGTCGGCGTGATCGCTCAAATCGACGTTGAACGGCGTGGCCACCACATCGTCGGCGACCAGCGGCACGCCTTGCTCGCGCAGGATCGGCGTGATGCCCCGCACATCCGCGCTACCGAGCGTCGGGTTGCCCGGAAGCTCGCAAAAGCAGGCCGCAAGCGGTTGGCGGGAGATCAGGAGGCGCAGATCCTCCGCTATCGTATCCAGCCGGTGCAGCAGCGTCGCGCCTTCGCCGAACTTCTCTTGCAGTTTGAGCGTATCAACATACGGGAAGCCCAACTGCGCCGTGGGCAGGCCGGGGCTGAGTTCCCGCACGGCCTGTAGCGCGGCGAATTGCGCGGCCATGCCGGTGGGCGTCAGGAAGACGTCGCTGGCGTCGCATCCGTAGAAGCCCGCAAGCTGACGGCGCAAGGAACGGTGCGCTTCGGTTCCCGCGACATCGCACGGTTTCCCGGCCAGAAACGCCTGGGCGTGGCGGGTGGAGAGAATCAAGCCGGTGTGCTGCCAGAAGGCGCGCAGGGCGGGAAAGCCTGCCTCGGTGGTCTCGACCAGATGGATCTGCGTCGGAGCGCCGTCCCTCGTGCGCGGAGCGCCCGAGCCACCTGTGGTTGCGTGTTCGCCGCTGGTTTTTTGGACAAACTCTGCGCACAGCGTGGCGACGCGCGCCGACGGGAAGGGCAAGCTGAACGCGGAGCCGCCGAGGCGCTGCGCCACTTCCCGCACCAGCGGGTGAAGGACAAAGCGCGGGTAGCCGCTTTGAAGTTTCGAGGTGACCTCCGGCTTCTTTTCCTCATAGCCGACGACATCCTCCCAGCGAGGCAGCGAGACGGAGACGGCGTGGATCGAATCGGGCAGGGGAAGCCCCAAGTCCTCTGCCTGCCACAGCGGTTCGGTGAGCAAATCGCGTGCGCTCATCCCAGGATTTCCGTAAGGGCTTCGTCGATGTCGCGGCGCAGATCCTCCACGTCCTCGATGCCCACCGAGAAACGGATCAGCCCGTCCGAAATCCCCACGGCGCGCCGGACGCTGGGCGGAACCTGCGCGTGCGTCATGGTGGGCGGATGGCAGACAAGGCTTTCCACCCCGCCGAGGCTCTCGGCCAGCGTGAAGAGGCGCAGCCGCCGTGCGAACGCGAGCGCCTTTTCCTCGGAGCAATCGAATTCCGCGATCAACATTCCCGAGCCGCCGCGCATCTGGCGCTTGGCGAGTTCATATTGGGGATGACTGGGTAAAAACGGGTGGCGCACCATCCGCACGCCCTTGCGCGTCTCCAGCCAGCGGGCCAGCTCCAGCGCGTTGGCGCAGTGCCGCTCCATCCGCAGCCCGAGCGTGCGCTGGCCGCGCGTGGTCAGCCAGGCGTCGAAGGGCGAAGGCTGGAGCCCCAGCGCCTTTTGCGCGAACTCCATGCGCGCGTGCCACGCTTTGTCATTCGTGGCGACAATGCCGCCCAGGCAGTCGCTGTGGCCGTTGATGTATTTGGTGGTGGAGGAGAGCGACAGCGTTGCGCCGAGTTCCAGGGGCCGCTGGAGATAGGGGGAGGCGAACGTGTTGTCCACCAGCGTGGCCGCGCCCACTTCCGCGGCGACGCGGCTGATGCCCGCAATGTCCACGATTTTCAGGAGCGGATTGGTCGGGCTCTCCAGCCAGACAAGCGTGGGGCGCGCGCGGCGGATCTCCGCCCAGTTTTCCTCCCGGCTCAGATCGACATAGCGCGCTTGCAGGCCAAATTTGGCGAAGACCCGCTCGAAAAGCCGGTAGGTGCAGCCGTAAAGATTCTCCTCCGCCAGCACCAGGTCGCCGCTCTTGAGGCTGGAGATCACCGCCGTGATGGCCGAGACGCCGCTGGCAAACGGGGTGGCGAATTGCGCCCCTTCCGCCGCCGCCACGCTTTCCGCGAGCAGCCGGAAATTTGGGTTGCCCGAGCGCGTGTAGTCGAAGCCATCGGCGTTCCCTTGCTCGAAGGTCGAGGTCATGTAGATGGGCGGCATCACCGCGCCGGTTGCGCCGGTGAATCCACGCCCCGTGTGAACCGCCCGTGTGTTAAAACCCGCTTCGTTTTCCGGTTTCATGGCGTTTTAAATGACGTAATCCAAGCTCGAATCATCGCTGCGCAATTTGCGGGCGCGCTCGCTCAAATCGGCCAGGGTGATGTGCTCCAGGACTTTCAAAATGGATTCGCGCACTTCCTGCATCACACTGCGGATGGCGAGCTGGGAGGCGTCAGGGCGCGTCCCTTGCCTTCCGCCTTCCGTATCCAGCGGCAGCGCTACGAGCGCCCCTTCCACATAGCGGATCAAGGCCGCCAGCGTGATTTGGTCAGGCGGTTGCGCGAGTTGGTAGCCGCCCGCGATGCCCCGGCGGCTCTCCACAAACCCGCCCGATTTCACATCGTTGAGGATCTGTTCCAAGAACCGTTTGGGAATGCCCTGTTGCTCAGAGATCGTCTGGATGCGGACAATGCCGCGCCCGTAGTGTTCGGCCAGAACCATCAGGGCGCGCAGGGCGTAATCTCCGCGAAGGGAAAGTTTCATAAAGGGGGATTATCGTAATCTACATCGGGAAAATCAAGATCAAGCCGCAAGTATTTCTACACAAACCCTATTGACAAAAAGTAGATTTCGGTTATTTTGCTCCCAACTTCGAACCCCAACTACCTATGCCACGCATCTACAACGACATCAGCGAAACCATCGGCAACACTCCGCTCGTCCGCCTCAACCGCACCGCCAAAAAGCACGGCGCGGTGGCTGAGGTGCTCCTCAAGCTGGAGTTCTTTAATCCGCTCTCCAGCGTCAAAGATCGCATCGGCGTTGCCATGATCGACGCCGCCGTGCGCGACGGAATTCTCAAGCCAGACACCGTGCTCATCGAGCCGACGAGCGGCAACACCGGCATCGCGCTCGCGTTTATCGCCGCCGCGCGGGGCTTTAAGCTCATTCTCACCATGCCGGAGACGATGTCCCTGGAGCGCCGCAAGCTGCTCAAAATCCTGGGCGCCAAACTGGTGCTCACGGAAGGGCCCAAGGGGATGAAGGGCGCCATCGCCAAAGCTGAGGAACTCCACGCGCAGATCCCCAACAGCATCATCCTCCAGCAGTTTGCCAACCCGGCGAACCCGGAAATCCACCGCCGCACCACCGCCGAGGAAATCTGGCGGGACACCGACGGCAAGGTCGATTTCGTGGTCTCGGGCATCGGCACGGGCGGCACGATCACGGGCATCGCCGAGGTGATCAAAGGCCGCAAACCGAGCTTCAAGGCCGTGGCGGTGGAGCCCGCGCGCTCCCCGGTGCTGGGAGGCGGACAACCCGCGCCCCACAAACTCCAAGGCATCGGCGCGGGCTTTGTGCCGGCGGTTTTGAACACGGCCATCATCGACGAAATCATCCCCGTGCTGGAAGAAGACTCCGGCCCGATTTCCAAGGAAGTGAACCAACTCGACGGCATCCCCGTGGGTATCTCCAGCGGCGCAGCCATCTGGGCGGCCTTGCAGCTTGCCAAGCGTCCCGAGAACGCGGGCAAACAGATCGTCGCCATCGTGCCGTCTTCCACCGAGCGCTACCTCTCCTCGTGGCTCTTCGCGGATATCGTTGCGGAAAGCGACAACGTGGACGACTTGATCAAGGCGTCAAACCCCGCGTAGTCGGTATCGCGGGTTTAGAACCCGTTCACTCCAAAGTGCTCTCCATCAGCTATGCGTGAATGCAGGAAGGGGAGTGGAGTGATCTTGTTCTAAAAAAGGGCCAAAGGCCCGGCTCCATACCAGCCTGGGGCATCGCCCCAGGATTTCCCGCAAATAGCACACAGGGCCAAAGGCCCGCACTATAAACCCAGATAGTGCGGGCTTTCAGCCCTGTTGCCATTTCTCCAGATACATGGGGCTGCGCCCCAT
>SESB01002175.1_pt1 | contig 11804 bp, 10 predicted proteins | sample 3171441 | NCBI WGS metagenome assembly SESB01 (sample SAMN06051867, study PRJNA518727) | freshwater metagenome | biome: subpolar coniferous forest; feature: holomictic lake; material: water; isolation source: holomictic Lake 227, 6 m depth | place: Canada: near Kenora, Ontario | collected...
TCCTTGAGCATACAAGGGTGGTCTGCTTCGGCAACGGCCACGGCCTACCCTCGGATCGGGCGCTGGTCTTCATTTCCTCGGCCGACTGGATGCCGCGCAATCTCGACCGCCGCATCGAGGTGCTGATGCCGATCGAGAACCCCACCGTGCACCAGCAGGTGCTCGACCAGATCATGGTGGCCAACTTCAAGGACGAGACCAACTCCTGGACCCTCGACGCCACCGGGGCCTATCAGCGGGTCCGTCCCGGCCCCGAGCGCTTCAGCGCCCACACCTACTTCATGATCAATCCCAGCCTGTCGGGCCGCGGCAGCGCGCTGGCCGCCGAACGGATTCCGCCGCGGCTGGTGCTGAAGACGGTGCGCTAACCACATGCCCCTGCCCTTCGCCCGCGACTGGACCGAAGCCCCCCGCCGCACCGCCCGCGTCGGGGTGATCGACATCGGCTCCAACTCGATCCGCCTCGTCGTCTATGACCGCAACTGCCGGCTGCCGGTGCCGATCTTCAACGAAAAGGTGTTGTGCGGCCTTGGCCGCGGCGTCGAGACCGGCGGCGCCCTCAACGCCGAGGGGGTGACCCTCGCCCTGGCCAACCTCGCCCGCTTCCGGACCCTGGCCGACGCCATGGGGGTGGAGCGGCTCGACGTGCTGGCCACCGCCGCCCTGCGCGACGCCCGCGACGGCCCCGACTTCGTCGCCCGCTTGCGGGCGCTGGGCTTGGAAGTCCAGGTGATCAGCGGCGAGGAGGAGGCGCGGCTTTCTGCCATGGGCGTGCTCTCGGGCACCCCCGACGCCGACGGCGTCGCCGCCGACATGGGCGGCGGCAGCATGGAGGTGATCGCCATCGACCGCGGCGCGCTGGGCCAGCGGGCCAGCCTGCCGGTGGGGCCGCTACGGCTGATCGAGGCCAGCGGCGACCGGCCGCTGCTGGCGGCGCGGGTGGTCGAACAGCATCTGGAGCGCCAGGGCTGGCTCAAGAGCTTCCGCAAGCGCCGGCTCTATGTGGTCGGCGGGTCATGGCGCTCGCTGGCCAAGCTGCACATGGCCCAGTCGGGCTATCCCCTGCGGGTGATCCACCACTACACCATTCCCGGGCCCCAGGCGGCGGATTTCTGCGCCCAGGTGGTGCATCAGGCCCGCACCGCCCTGGAGAAGGTGACCGCGGTGTCGCGGCGGCGGGTCGACTCGCTGCCCTATGCCGCCCTGGCCCTCGAAGGGCTGATCCGCACCGTCGAGCCGGTCAGCGTGGTGTTTTCCGCCTATGGGCTGCGCGAGGGCCACCTCTTCGACCAGTTGCCGGTGGAGGAGCGGCGGCTGGATCCGCTGGTCAGCGCCGCCGCCGAGCTGGCCGCCCATCAGGGCCGCTTCGGTGCCGGCGAAATCCTCACCGCCTGGACCGACGGCCTGTTTGCCGGCGAGGATCTGTCGGCACTGCGCCTGCGCCGGGTCGCCTGCCTGCTCAGCGATCTGAGCTGGGCCGAGCATCCCGATTATCGCGCCGAGCACGCCTTCGAACGGGTGTTGCGGCTGCCGGTGGTCGGCGTCACCCACACCGAACGGGCGGTGCTGGCGGTGACCAGCCTGATCCGCTATGGCGGCCGCAGCGACGATCCCAACCCGGCGCTGCGGGCGTTGCGCCAGCATCTCCTGAGCGACGCCCAGATTGTGCGGGCGGAAGTGCTGGGGCTGGCGCTGCGCCTTGCCCACAGCCTGACCGGCGGCGTCACCGCCCTGCTCAACCGTATTGGCCTGCGTCTGGCCGCCGAGCGGCTGGAGCTGCTGCTGCCGGCCGACCTCGCCGGTTTGCGCGGCGAAGTCACCGATCGCCGGCTGGAAGCGCTGGCGCGGGTGCTAAACCGGGAATGGTCGGTTCAGACGATATAGCGGCCGCCGCATCGGAGGATCGGGCGGCGAGGAAGTCGCCGAGGTCGGCATCGTCGCACTCGACGTGGCCGATGAACCAGTCCTCGAAGAAGCCAATGGTGCCGAGGACGATTTCGCCGTCGACCAGTTCGATGCTCTCGGCCAGCAGATTGACGATGCCGAAAAGCATGCCGTGCCGGTCGCGGTGCACCGCGGCATCGGGATAGCCGATGGCGGCCATCAGGCTTTCCTCGTAGGCGAAATGCTCGCGGGTCCGCTCAACGATGGCGCGGAGACCGGCGGTGATCGCCTCCCGGTCGCCGCCGCCGTCGACAGCGGCGTGCAGGGCATTGATGCGCGCCACCAGTTCCAGATGTTCGGCGTCGATCCGGTCGTCGCCGGTCAGCCATGCCTCCTGCCACTCGATCAGCATCCCCGCCCCCGTGTAATGCTTCTTACACGCGAATAGTCTGGAAAACTATAAACCGGGGGTCGGGCTAATTCAAGTTGGATGGCAAAGGAATTCAGCCCATTCTCATGCCGCCATCGGCGGCCTGGACGGCTTCGCGGACGCTGACGCCCTTGCGCAGGATGTTGTCGACGGCGCGCCCCTGCACGAACTTGATGCCGACCTGCCGGGCGAAGACTAAACTCGAGACCGAGTCGCAGCGGGCCATGATGAAGCGGCACCCTTCCTGCTCCGAGACCCGCTGAAGGAAGAAGCGCTTGAAGTTCTCGTCCATTTCGAGCATGTCGCTTGACCAAAAAATCTTTGCATATTGGACGTCGAGATATTCGAAATCGAAATTTGTAATCCAGAACGGGTTGAGCGCATCGATCGAGATGCTGTATTTACGGTCTTTGGCGAACTCGCAGACCTCGTTGAACAGCGGCAGGTTCTCGATCAGGTCGCTCTTGGAGATTTCCAGCACGATGTTGCCGCGGAAATCCAGCGGCAGCCGTTCGTCGAACTTGACGAAGCCGGTGGACATCACGGTGGAGAGATTGATGTTGATGCCGATCCGCCGGCCGCGCATGAACGATAGGCCATGGCCGAGCGCCCGCAGCACCGACTGATCGAGATTGGCGGTGAAATATTGGAACAGCCACTTATTGGCGGCGATGTCGTAGTCGGGGCAGAGCCGCTCCTGCAGCAGGCGGATCGAGATGTAGAGCTCGAAATATTCGGGGTCGTTGGCGCCACCGTCGCCGATGTTGACGATCGGCTGGTTGAGAAGGAACGGCGAGAGGTCGAACATCGACATCGCCCGCTCGAGTTTGCCCAGCTCTTCCAGGGTGATCGGCGGCTTGGTTTCGGCTTCGGCGGCCGCACCGCCCTCGCGTTCCAGCTCTTCGATGAAGCGGGTGACGTTGATGAAGTTGAGCGACAGCTCCATGATCGAGTAGAGCGAGGTCTCCCGGTAAGGATTGGGGCCGGTCAACACTGTCCGCGCCAGAAACAGTTGCTCCACCTTCTGGCAGACTTCGGTGATCGCCGCCAGCTTCAAACCTTTGTAAAGAACGATGACGTCGCCATTTGAAATGGAAAAAATCTGAAGAAATGCAGCCTTATAAGCAAGCTCGTTGATGACGGTGCGAACAATGAGCTGATTATTGGTGTCGCGCTCCCGCAGCAAAGACAGGTGGAGATGAATGAGGCGCATGCCCTGCAGCTCGTTCTTGGCGTTCCGCAGCAGCTGAAGAAGCTTTTCGTTATCAAACTCAACTTTCTTATCAGACGCATTCTGCACGGCCTGCTGCTTCTCGTGAGAAGAGAGCCGTACCCGGTCTCGACTTGGGACCTTTCCCCGGAAGCTACTCATCGCTTTAATCCTTGGCTGCCGCCATCAATAGATCGGTAAGGGATCGCTTTCGCCGCAAGCACCGCGTCATCACCAATTAAAGCCCCGGAATCCGACCCGTCTTGATCCTATCCGAGCGTTGATTATTGACCATAACTTAAAATGCGACGTTGACAAGAACAAAAAGCAGCGCCCTTCAACCCTTTGACATATCGAGAGCAACGTGTTGCCAAGGTCCCACAGCGTCATTCGTCCACAGCCGGGGTCAACGGAACTAATTTAAGCCGGCTTCCTGAAATTGCCAGGGCGAGCGTTCCGTGTTTGAGGGCGAGGGCGTCCTTGCCGAACACCTCAAGCTGCCAGCCGGAGAGGGCCGGAACCTTGGCTTCGTCGTCGGCGGCGATCGCCTCGAGGTCGGCGGCCGTGGCGATCAACTTGGCGGCGACATGGTGATCTTCGCTCTTCATCTTCAAGAGCACGCGCAGAAGATCGATCATCGGCCCGGTGCCCGGCGCTGCGTCGAGGGCGGTTTCCTCGCGCGGGCAGAGAGCGTCGGGCACGGCGAGACCACGGGCCACCGCCGCCAGCAAATCGGCGCCGAGCTTGCCTTCGGCGAAGCTGCGGCCGAGGCCGCGCACCCGGGCGAGGTCGTCGACGGTGGTGGGGGCGTGGGCGGCGATCTCCAGCAGCGCCTCGTCGCGCACCAGGCGGCCGCGCGGCAGGTCGCGGGCCTGGGCCTCGCGCTCGCGCCAGGCCGCCAGCTCGCGCAGGATGGCGCGGAAGCGCGGCTTGGCCGAGCGCAGCTTGAAACGCTTCCACTGGGTTTCGGGATCGGCGGTATAGGTGGCGGGGTCGGTGAGCACTGCCAGTTCGCGCTCGAGCCAGTCGGTGCGGCCGCTCTTGACCAGCCGGCGATGCAGCTTTTCATAGATCGGGCGCAGATGGACGACGTCGGAAAGGGCGTAGGCGAGCTGGCGCTCGGTCAGCGGCCGCAGCGACCAGTCGGTGAAGCGGCTCGACTTGTCGAGACGCACACCCGCCAGCTTGGAGACCAGGGTCTCGTAACTCGCGCTCTCGCCGAAGCCGCAAACCATCGCCGCCACCTGGGTGTCGAACAGCGGCGTCGGCACCCGGCCGGTGAGATGATGGAAGATTTCCACGTCCTGACGGGCGGCGTGAAAGACCTTCAGCACCTTGGGGTTGGTCATCAGGTCGAACAGCGGCGCCAGATCCAGCCCGTCGGCCAGCGGGTCGATGGCCACCGCCTCGCCCGGCCCCGCCACCTGGATCAGGCAGAGCTGGGGCCAATAGGTCTTTTCCCGCAGGAACTCGGTATCGACGGTGACGAAGCCGGTTTCCGCCTGCCGGCCGCAAAAGTCGGCGAGGGCCCCGGTGGTGGTGATCAGACTCATGAAGCGCTCTCATAAAAGGGCCGGCCTCGCCCCGAAAACCGGGGCGCTGCCGAAGGCACGGCGAAGGGCCGCCGTCAGTTCATCTTGCTCTTGCTCTTGGGCGGCGGCTGGGGCTCCATCGAAACTAGCTGAAAGCCGTTCCGCTCGGGATAGCGGGCGGAAATCTTTTCCCGCGCCTTGCCGACATCGAGGGCGAACACCAGAAAGCGCCGGCCCTTGCGCCAGCTTTCCACCGCTTCGGGCAGGGCATTGTGGCCGGCCGGCGAGTGATCGAGGGAGGCATGGGAGACCGTGGCGATCCAGTTCTGATCGGCCTTGGTGCGGCGGTCATCCAGCACGTAGAGGCGGTGATCGATGGTGGCGGCGCTTTGCAGGCCGGCGGCGGCCTGTTCGACCTCGTCCTCGGTGGCGGCCTTGCGCTTTTCGCCGTCGCGGATCGAGCGCTTCAGTTGCAGGCTGGTGCGGGCCGCCTTGCGGATGCGCTCCAACTGGGAGAGGCGGCTCTTGGCCAGCTTGTCGACCCGGCCGCGCGCCTCCTGCACGGTCTGGAAGGCGCGCACCAGCCCGGCCCCGAGGGCGACGATAGCCAATCCGATGGCGACGATGAGCTCTGGCGACATCCCGGAACCGCCGTGAATCGTAGGAGAACGCGTGTCCGCGGCCCGAGCCATAGCACGGACCGCCGGCGTACGCAATTTTACGAAAGGTTAAGGCGAGCGGTGGCGTCAGCACCCCTCGTGGGGCAGGTCCTCGTCCTCGATGTCGAGCAGGTCGGCGATTTCGGGCTCGGGCGGCTGGTAGGCCAGCGGCGGCCATGCCGTTCGCGCCGCCGCCGCCGTCTCGCCGCCTTCGGCAGCGATCAGGGCGAAGAGCCGCAGCGAGCGGCCGGAAAGAATCATCGCCTGGCCCATGGCCAGCGGGGTGTCGTCGGTGCTGCCGTCGGCGAAGGCGGTGTCAAGCAGGCAGCGCCAGCCCACTCCCCCAGGCAAGATCGGCAGGGTGAAGGGCACGGCGCCGTAATGTGCGTTGAAGCAGATCAGCAGGGCGTCGTCGGTGACGGGGGTGCCGTCGGGACCGATATAGCTGCCGGCCCCGCCATTGAGCAACAGACCGAGACAGCGGGCGTTGGCGTCGCGCCATTCGTCCGAGGTCTTTTCGCTCCCGCGGGGGGTGAACCACAGGATGTCCTTGACCCCGTCGGCCGAACATTCGCGGCCATGGAGGAAGCGCGGCCGGCGCAGCACCGGATGGGCTCGACGGAGCCCGATCAGCAGGCGGGTGAACTCCGAGAGGGTGCGGTCGGCCTCGGTCAGGGCCGGCCAGTCGAGCCAGGAGACGGCGTTGTTCTGGCAATAGGCGTTGTTGTTGCCACCCTGGGAGCGGCCGAGTTCGTCGCCGGCCAGCAGCATCGGCACCCCTTGCGAGAGCATCAGGGTGGCCAAAAGATTGCGCTTCTGCCGCGCCCGCAGCTCCTGGATCGCCGGGACCTCGGTCGGCCCCTCGGTGCCGTGGTTCCACGAGAAGTTGGCGTCGGTGCCGTCGCGGTTGTACTCGCCATTGGCGAAATTGTGCTTGCCGTTGTAGGCGACGAGATCGGCCAGGGTGAAGCCGTCATGGGCGGTGACGTAGTTGATGCTCGACCACGGCCGCCGCCCCCGCCGCTCGAACAGATCCGCCGAGCCGGTGAGGCGGGCCGCCAGTTCGGGCAGCATGCCGGCGTCGCCACGCCAGAAACGACGGGCGGTGTCCCTAAAGCGGTCATTCCACTCGGCCCAGCCGGGGGGGAAGCCGCCGACGCGGTAGCCGCCGGGCCCGACGTCCCACGGCTCGGAGATCAGCTTGACCCCGGCCAACACCGGGTCCTGGGCGCAGGCGTCGAGGAAGCCGCTGCCGGGGTCGAAGCCGTAGGTTTCGCGGGCCAACGCCGTGGCGAGATCGAAGCGGAAGCCGTCCACATGCATCTCGGTCACCCAATAGCGCAAGGAATCCAGCACCATCTGGATGACGCGGGGATGGATGAGGTTGAGGGTGTTGCCGGTGCCGGTCTCGTCGACATAAAACCGCCGGTCTCCCGCCTCGAGCCGGTAGTAGGAGGCGTTGTCGATGCCGCGGAAGCCGAGGGTGGGGCCAAGTTGGTTGCCCTCGCCGGTGTGGTTGTAGACGACGTCGAGAATGACCTCGATCCCGGCCTCGTGCAGCCGGGCGACCATGGTCTTGAACTCGTTGATGTGGTGGCCGGCGCCGACATAGCGCGGCTCGGGGGCGAAATAGCCGATGGAGTTGTAGCCCCAGTAATTCTCCAGCCCCTTATTGACGAGATGGCGGTCATCGAGAACGGCATGGCAGGGCAGCAGTTCCACCGCCGTCACCCCCAGCGTGCGCAGATGATCGAGCATCGGCTTGGAGGCCAGGCCGGCGAAGGTGCCGCGCTGACTCTCGGGAATGCCCGGGTGCAGCTTGGTCAGGCCGCCGACATGGGCCTCGTAGATCACGGTTTCGGCCCACGGCGTGCGCGGCGGCCGGTCGGCGCCCCAGGTGAAGGCGTCGTCCACCACCATGCATTTGGGGGTAAAGCGGGCGCTGTCGCGGCGGTCGAAGGAGAGGTCCTCGCGCAGGCCGCCGACCTTGTAGCCAAAATGGGCGTCGGACCATTTCAAAGGCCCTACCAGCGCCCGCGCGTAGGGGTCGATCAGCAGCTTATGGGCGTTGAAGCGGTGGCCCTGCTCGGGCCGGTAGGGGCCGTAGACCCGGTAGCCGTACAACTGCCCCGGACGCACCTCGGGCAGGTAAACGTGCCAGACCTCGTCGGTATATTCGGGCAGGCGGATGCGATGGGTCTCGCGCTGGCCGTTGGCGTCGAAAAGGCACAGCTCCACCTTCTCGGCATGGGCCGAGAACAGCGCGAAGTTGACCCCGAAGCCGTCCCAGCGCGCCCCCAAGGGATAAGGCCGCCCCGGCCAGACCGCCATGGTCATCGGCAATCCCCACCCCATCACAGCATCCGAACCGCCCCGGCGCGGTTCTGTTAAGATAATGTGTCGCCGCTGATCCTAACGGGCCAAAGGAACCGCGGCAAGGCCCGCCGCATCCCTGCTGCGCCGGCCCCCGGCCCGTGGTAGGCTACCCGTCCCCGATTTTCCGGAAAGCCGCCGCCATGCGCCTGCCGCTCCTCGCCGCCGTCCTGCTGTTGACCGCCTGCGCCGGCGCCGACACCGGTCCCGACCGCACCGTCGCCGCCTATGACGCCGCCGCCCAAGCCTACTGCAAGAAGAAGTTCCCCAATATGAATATCGCCGGCTGCATGCTCCACATGAAGACGGGATACCTCACCAACGACGAAATCAACTTCATCAACGAGAAGACCCGGTGGTGGGACCAGAAGAACGAGTCGTGAGACCGACGAGCCCCTGGCATCGACAGAGCAGGGCCTCTGTCAACCGAAGCAGCGGGCCACCAGCTTGCGAAAGGCGTCGGCGCGGTGGCTCATGGCGTGTTTGACCGCGGCGGGGAGTTCGCCGAAGGTTTCGCCGTGGCCCGCCGGCACGAAGATGGGGTCGTAGCCGAAGCCGTTGGCCCCGCGCGGCGGCCACACCAACGCGCCCTCGACCCGGCCCTCGACGGTTTCGCAATGGCCGTCCGGCCAAGCCAGCGCTAGGGCGCAGACGAAGGCGGCCGAGCGGTCGGGATTGGCGCCCAGCTCGTCGTTGACCCGGGTCATCGCTAAGAGGAAATCCCGCGCCGGCCCGCCCCAGCGGGCGGAGTAAATGCCGGGCTGGCCGCCGAGCGCCGTCACCGCCAGACCGCTGTCGTCGGCGAGCGCCACCTCGCCGCTGGCCGCGGCGATGGCGCGGGCCTTGAGTTCGGCGTTGGCGGCGAAGGTAGCGCCGGTTTCCTCCGGCTCGGGCAGGTTGAGCTCGCCGGCCGAGCGGAAGGCGCGGGCGTAGGGCCGCAGCAGTTCGGCGATCTCGCCGACCTTGCCCGTGTTGTGGCTGGCGATCACCAGGGTGTCGGCGGAAAAGCGGCGAGGCGGCGGGGTGGTCATTGGGGGCGGCTCCGCTTCCAGAACGGTTCGAGGGCGCGGAAGCGCTTCCAGGCTTCCGGAAAGCGGGCGGTGCCTTCGGCGATGCGGCGCTCCAGCAAGGCTGAGCGGGTGGCGTCGGCGCGGATGCCGGGTGCGCGCAGCAGGTCACGGGTCTGGCGCAGATCGTCGACCTCGTCGAGAGCGCCCCGCAGCTCGGCCAGCCCGGCCAGGAACGGCCGCGACAGCGACGGCGGGAACAGGCCGCGAAAGCCGTCGGCGGCGTCGAACAACCGACGCAGGCGGCGGCGCAGGCGCTTCAGCTCGTCCTCGTCGCCCTTCTCAAAACCGGCCTTGCGCACCTTCTTGTAAAGGTCTTCCAGCCAGGGCGACACCACCTCGGCCACCGGCTGCTCGAGCAGCCGGCGCTGCTCTTCCTCAACCTCCTCGCACCAGCGGTCCTGCTCCAACCAGCCGCCGCAGCTCAGCACCAGGGCGGTGAATTCGGGGGCGAGAATGGCCACCCGCGCCACTTCGGCGGCTTCGCGGGCGGCCTCGCAGCCGGCACCGGGAACCGGGGCTGCGGCGGCCAGATCCAGCCCGGCCAGCCGCAGCACCGTGCCGACGATCGACCAGTTGCTGGCGGGAGCGAGCCTACGGCCGAGATCGCGGCATTGGTCGGCGAAGCCGGCGGCGCGGGTGGCGGCGCCGGCGGCGATCACCGGCTTGAACAGCATCACCGCGTGACGCAGGCGGCGGAGCGCGTGGCGCATGTTGCGCACCGAGGTGAGATCGCCGCCGCCGGGCCTCTCGGCGAGAGCGAGCAGGGCGCAATCCTCGTTGTGGAGCAACTGGCGCAGGCAGTGGCGGACGAGATGGCGGAAGGCTTCGGCGGCGGTGGTGGCCGGGGACAGCGAGGTCGGCTCCGACTGGAACGGCGCCGGCGGCTTGCCGGTGACCAGCCGGTAGCCGGCCTCGGCCTTGCTCTCGCCAGCGATGCGCAGCGGCACGATGCCCTGAAGGTCGAGGGCGAGGTCGAACAGGTGGCCGACCCGGCCGCTCTTGAGTTCGAGCTCGATCTCGCTGATGGGAAGCTGGCGATCGCCGGCCCGCACCACCCCGATGTCGAACGCCGCCTCGATGGTGGTCAGCGCGTCGGGACGCACCGTGAGGATGGTGCGCCTGATCTCGGTGGCGAAGAGAGGCTTCAAGAGCGACAACAGGTCGGGCGGGACGAGCTGATCGACACCGTCGCGGCCGAGCAGGGCAAGGTTGGGCTCGTCTTCCGACAGCGGCCATTCCCACTCGCGGCGAATGGCCACCGCCGCGCTGTCGCCCGCCGCCATGCAGTTGAGGGTCTTCACCGCCTGGGTGATGCGGCCGTCATCCTCCACCCGCACCCGCAGCGCCACCCCCCGCGCCGCCAGCCGGAGGTCGGGGGTGTCGTAATAGGTGGTGGTCTGGCGCCGCACCACCGCCGGGCCGATGGCGATGGCGACCAGCGCCGGATGCTCGGCCAGCCGGTGGAGATACTGCGGCTCGGCATGGAGCTTCAGCTCGATCTCCCGGCCGGTGACTCCGGCGGCGTGGAGCGATGCGGACTCGGTAGCCACGGCGGGCAAGCCTCTCGGTCGACGCTGTTGGCAGCACGGCGCCTGAATAGCCGATTCCCTCCGACGGGGCTAAGACAAATCTCGCGGTCGCACAAATTCCCTCAGGCGGGCGGTGCCGGGGCCGGCCTCGTCCCAGGAGGGCAGGCCGAGGACCGCCAGCGCCCCGGTGGGGAATTTGCGTTTCAGTTCGGCCAGCGGCGCCGGTTCGCCGCTGCCGGCCAGCAGCAGGGCCAACTGGTGAAGATCGGGGTCGTGGGCCACCAGCAGCACCCGGCTGAGATCGGCCGGCAGCGCCCGCACGGTGTCGAGCAGGGTTGCGTCACCGCCGAGATAGAGGGTTTCCCGCATCTCGATGCGGGGAGCGGCCGCGGCGCCGAGCGCCGCCAGCACCCCTTCCAGGGTTTCCACCGTGCGGCGTGCGGGCGAGCACAGCACCAGCTCGGGAACGGCGTCGAAGCGGGCGAGGTGGTGGCCGATGGCCGCCGCCGCCTGCTGTCCGCGCGGGGCCAGCGGCCGGTCGCGGTCGGCGAGGCTGGGGTCGTCCCAGGATGACTTGGCGTGACGCAGCAGATAAAGGGTTTTCATGGGTTTTGCTTCGCTTGCGCAGGGTGGCGGGGGCTCGATATAGTTGCGATCCGTAGCTGTACGGACACGCCGGCCGGCGTTGAGATTGACAAGGTTTACTCCATGGCCGACCAGACGGAAGAGGAAATCGCGGCCATCAGGAATGAAGTGGCCCTCCATGGCAAATGGGTGCGCAAGACCGGCGGCCGGCGCGCCGACCTTTCGTTCCGCAATCTGTCCGGGCTCCCGCTCAAAAAGCTGAGGCTGGAGGGGTGCAAACTCACCGGCGCCAACCTTTCCGGCGCCAACCTCGCCGAGGCCGATCTCACCGGCGCCGACCTCTTCGGCGCAGATCTCGAAGGGGCGGACCTGACCTCGGCCAACCTCACCGGGGCCGATTTCCGCGGCGCCAACCTGCACAAGGCCACTCTCACCCACAGCGTCCTGCGCGGCGCCGACTTCCGAGTCGGCCGGACCCAGATCGGGCAGAGCGGCGAAACCCGCCTCACCGAAGCCAAGCTCAACAATGCCG
>SESB01002176.1_pt1 | contig 11801 bp, 9 predicted proteins | sample 3171441 | NCBI WGS metagenome assembly SESB01 (sample SAMN06051867, study PRJNA518727) | freshwater metagenome | biome: subpolar coniferous forest; feature: holomictic lake; material: water; isolation source: holomictic Lake 227, 6 m depth | place: Canada: near Kenora, Ontario | collected 2014-07-08...
CATTGCAAAGCGGGGTCGGTTCGTTCAACGGATCCCCAATCAAAATGATCACAGATGACGCCTCTAGGACCATAGAGGTGACGGGGACCTCGCCCCACTTTTCAGATGATGCATCCACATGTTACTCGACCATGCACCCGGGTCTAGTGTCCGACGTCGTGAACACAGCAGTCAAATGGCTGGAGGCCGGGGGGGAAGGCGTCAACATCCTAGGCCACTCGATCGGCGGAGCGATTGTGGCTCGGGCCTACGAGGTGATGAGCCGCACATCGTACCACATCATGCGGAAAAACAAGACCCCAAGAGGCATGCCAGCCGCAGGTCCGGCCGAGCCGTCCGCAGGTCCGGCCGAGCCGTCCGAGCCATCTTCATCCGGAACGAATACTGAACTGCCGCAGCCGCAGCCGCAGGATTCCGAAGCGCATGATTCCGTACACACCTCCCCCAAACGATCCCTGTGGCAACGTTTGACCGCACGATCTGCGCCTGTCGGCAAAAATGGGGATGCACCGGTCGACATGGCGGATGGTAGCGTCACGAAAGTCGGACCCATTGGTGACAGCGGCGATGGTGCCGTGCTCGGCGGGTTTTCATGGAAGGGGTTGTTTGGCTCCAAGGCTGATGACCCCGTGCAGGCGACGGACGGGTCGGCCGCCGACGCGCACTACTGCAACAGGCTCCCCATCAACTTCTACACGTTCGGCAGCCTCTACGTCCCCCCAGCAGACGCGTCCACTCCGACCACGCTCGTCAACATGACCCACTACCTGTTCTCGAACGACGAACACGCGATGCTCTGCAACGGGCTGGCCGAGGGCGACGGACGGGCGACTTGGATCGGCCAGCACAACGCGGACTCATGGGCCGTCCACACCAGCTACCCGAGCACGGCCCAGTGGGCCGCTGCGCGGACCAACGGCGACTTCCTGAGGTGCGGCGGCGTCTGAGAAGACGGCCGCCGCGGCCTTGATCAGGTCCCCGATCGCCAGGGCGACGGGCACGGCCGCCCCGGCGCCCAGGTCGATCTTGCCGTCTCTGGACACGACGTCGGCGATCTCGCCGCGGAGCATGCACACGTGCCTGCCGTCCGCGAGCACGCACGCGTACACGCCGAACTCCGCGTGGATGCCGTCGATCGCCCCGCTCATCGCACTCGCGTAGTCCTCGGCGCCGCGGGCGCACACCGCGTGCATGGCGGCGAACGCGCCGCAGAGCAGCAGCTCGAACGACCCCGGAGGCGGGACCGTGCCGCCTCCGCCGTCGCGCGGACCCGCGGTGGCCCTGGCAGCCGCGACCAGCAGCGCCGCGCTTTCGGACATCCGATCTCCTGAAATGCGCTGGGTATAATGCTCTGCCATGGATCGCAGCACCGAACACACCAGCGCACCAACGCACCAACGCACCAACGCCATGGACGGTGACGATGACGTCATGGCGCCGGCCTTCGACCTCGGGGCGGCGGGAGAAGACGACGACGACGACGGAGACTACGGCGCCGCCGGCTTCGCGGGATTCGCGGGCTTCGCGGGCTTCTCGCTCTCTCCCGCCGCCGCCCCGACGGCCTCGGACGTCGCGGCGGGCCGGCGGCCTGCGCGGGACCCGGCCGCGGTGCTCGAGGCGCACTGGGGGTACTCGGCCTTCCGCGGGCCGCAGGCGGACGCGATCGCCGCGGCGGTGCGCGGCGACGACGTGATCGTCGTGATGGCGACGGGAGGCGGCAAGAGCCTGTGCATGCAGGTGCCCGCGCTCGCGCTCGGCCGGCCGGGGTTCGTCGTCTCGCCGCTGATCTCGCTGATGGAGGACCAGGTCGGCGCGCTCGTCGCCCGCGGCGTCCGGGCCTGCCTGCTCGGCTCGGCGCAGGCCGACTCGCGCGTCAAGGCGGACGCGTGGGCCGGCCGCTACCAGATCGTTTACCTGACGCCCGAGCTCGCCGTCGCGAGCGTCGACCGGCTCGCGCTGCTGCACCGCACTGTGGGCGTGTCGCTGCTGGCCGTCGACGAGGCGCACTGCATCAGCGAGTGGGGGCACGACTACCGCGCCGACTTCCTGAGGCTCGGCGAGCTGCGCGCGGCGCTGCCGGGCGTGCCCTTCGTGGCCGTCACGGCCACCGCGACGCCGGCGGTGCGGCGCGAGATCGCCGCGCGTCTTCGCATGCGCCCGGGCCGCACGCGCGTGTGGTGCACGTCGTTCGAGCGCGCGAACCTCCGCTTCGAGGCCGTCCGGCGCCCCGATCAGGCCGCCGCGCTGGCCGACGTCGCCGAGCTGTGCCGCCGCGCCTGCCGCGGCGAGGGGGCGGCCTCCTCCTCCAGGGCGGTCGCGGGCTCGGCCATCGTGTACACGCTGACCACGCGCCAGGCCGACGAGGTCGCCGAGCGGCTCGCGCGGGCGCCGGCGCTCGCCCGGCCGGGCGTGCGCGTCGCGGCGTACCACGCCAAGCTGGGCGCGGACGTCCGCTCGGCCGTGCACGCCGCGTTCCTCCGCGACGAGGTCGGCGTCGTCGTCGCGACCGTGGCGTACGGCATGGGCATCGACAAGCCCAACGTCCGCGCGGTCGTGCACATGGGGACGCCGGCTTCGCTCGAGGCCTACTTCCAGCAGGCCGGCCGCGCGGGACGCGACGGCCTGCGCTCGACGTGCCGCCTGTACTGGGCGCCCGCGGACCTCACGACCGTCGACTTTGTGCGCGGCGGAGGCGGCGGGCCCCCGATGTCGCGCGTCCGGGCCGAGGCAGCCGGGCGCGGCACGACGGCGATGCAGGCGTACTGCGCGACGACCGGCTGCCGCGCGGCCGCGCTCGTCAACCACTTCGTGCTGGCCGAGGAGGAGGACGAGGGCCAGGGCCCCCTCGGCCTCAGCCTCCCGCCGGGCGGCCCGTGCGCGGGCACGTGCGACTGCTGCGACAGGCGCGGCACGCGGGACGCGCTGAGCCGCGACGTCTGCGGCGAGGCGCGGCTGCTGCTGTCGGCGGTCCGCGCGGTCGACCTGCGCTACGGCCTCGGCCGCGCGATCGAGCTGCTCAGGGACGGGCCCAAGACGCCGCGCAGCCTCGCGCTCCGCGGCAGCGCGGTGCACGGCCGCGGCAAGGGCCGGAGCGAGGCGTGGTGGCGCGGGCTCGCGGGCCTGCTGCTCGCGCACGGGTCGGTCGAGTACCGCACCGTTTCGGCCGGGTCGGGCGGACGCTCGTTCAGCTCGCCCGCGGCGACCGCGCGTGGCGCCGGGCTCCTCGCCGGCGACCCGGCGCCGCTCGTGCTGCAGCTGTCGCCCGAGATGGCCGCCGAGGAGCGCAAGGATGCCCTGATGCGCAGCCGCGCGCCCTCCGCGTGCCCGCCCTCGGGTCCCCGCGCCCCCGCCGCGCCCTCCGCCTCGGGCTCCGGCTCTGTCCCGGGCCCCGCGTCCGCATCCCGTCCGGCAAGGGCCGACTCGTGGGTCGAGGAGCTCTGCAGGGCGCTGCTCGCCGCGCGCAAGCGCTGCGGCGGCGACGTCCCCGACGTCGCCCTGCGCTGCCTCGCGCTCGTGCGGCCGGGCAGCGAGGCGGGCGCGGCCTTCGACCTGCTGGGCGTGCCGCAGGGCTGCGCCCTCCGCGGCGAGGTCGTGCGCGCGGTCCGGGCGGGGGGGGGCGGAGCCGACCCCCCTCCGGCCGGGGGCGGGGGCGGGGGCGAGGCCTTCCTGCTCCTCGCTCCGCTGCCGGGCGACACGGCGACGGCCCGCGCGCTGATCGAGGAGCCCAAGGACGCGGCGGTCTCGATGATGGAGCTGTTCCTGCGCGGCGGGACGGGCGGCGGCCCCATGGACGCGTCCGGCGTCGCCGAGGCCCGCGGGGTCAAGCGCTCGACCGTCGTCGGGGCGCTGCTCCGCTGCGTGGCCTACGGCGTGCCCGCGCGGGCCTGCGCGGCCTCCGGGAACGACGCGTGCCGACGCCTCCGCGCCGAGCTCGTCGCGGGGGACGGCGCCTGCGCGGCCGCGCTCGGCGACCGCCGCGTCGTCGAGGCGATCGCCGAGGCCATCCGCTCGGTGCCGCCGGCCGCCGCGTCGCTGACGCTGGCGCTCGGGGCATCCCGCGCGCTGCTGGCCACGTCCGACGAAGACGACGTCGTCCGCGCGGTCGCGCAGGTCGAGTACATCCACGTGCAGGCGGTGGCTGCGGCCATGCTCGAGCGGTCCGACTGAAGGCTGCAGCCGCCGCCCGCCGCTTTCATAGAATCTGACAAGAAAATTGGACGCCGTACACATTTACAACTCGCAACCTACAACCTACTTCGATGCACGGCATCATCATGGCATGCCATGGCGTGCCAACGCACTGTAGTCAGCAGTGTATGTTCCGTCCTCAAGGTGCGCTAGAATGGCGAGCCCGACTTCGGTGTGTCCATCTCATTCGACCCGTCGTTCTTGGAGTGGAATGCACGCCCGTCCTTTACGACGTCTCGACGCACGAGCGCACCATCGTCACAAAGACTGGCGGCAGAGTGTACAAGCCCCTTTGCGCACGGTGGCAACTTCGGCGACAACTTCGACGAGTTCTTCTCGCTGAGACTGGCGTTCGACAACCCCACATTCGTCCTCCAACTCAAGATCGAGCCGAAGCACCTGAAGCTATGCCATTCCAGTTCTCATCTCTGTATTCTATGTGTCATTTTTTTTCCCGTACGTGTCCAAGTACGGACAAGTACGGTAAACAAGCGACAAGGGGCGACCAGCTCGTTCCGGGCGTGAATTCTATAGAAGGCATAAACTCCGATTCATCCGATTCGTCCTGTCCGTAGCAGCCAATACCTGACATGCCCGGCGCTTGCCCGTGCACGCGAGCGCGTGCCTCTCGCCAAGCGCGTGCTCATCCCCCGGCCCCTGACCCGGCCCCTGACCCGGAGATGGCCGCCCGCCGTGCCCCGCCGAGGCAGCCGGGGCGGGCGCGTCCGCCGATCCAGTCTGTCCTGCACCTGCCGCTCATGGACCAGGTGGTCGCGCTGGGGTGCAACCTCGCGGCGCTGCAGACGTGCCGCGCGATGCGCGACGCGGCCAGGAGCCCTCCCTGCCGCACTCCGGCGCCGCTGGCGCGCGCCCTGGTCTCGCACTGGGTCGCGCGGGGATCGCCGGAGTCGGCGCTCGTCCGCGCGTGCCGCTTCCCCGTCCGCAGCGCGGCCGCGTGGCTGCGCATCGGCGCGAGCGACCCCTCGGCGATGTCGTGCGAGGCCCGCGACGGCATGCTGACCGCGCTCGTCGCGGGCACGCTCGGCGAGCTGGACGCCGCGGGCGCCACGGCCGCGGCCGCGTCGGCCGCCGAGGAAGCCCTGTCGCTGCTGGCGGGCTACGGCCGCGCCGGGCCGCTGCGCGTGCTGCTGCAGTGGCACCGGGTCGCGGCCGGGCCCGAGCGTGCGCTCGAGGCCTGGCAGGGCCGCAGCCGCGAGCGCATCATGCTGCTTTACCGCGCGGCGTCGAGCGGGTCCTCGGCGGCCATGTCGGTGCTGATCGACGACATCGTCTCCAACCTCGGGCTCGGCCGGCCCGCGCCCGGGTCGGGGGGCGAGGGCGCCGTGGCCGCCGCGATCAACGTCGCGGCCGTCGACGTCATCGGCCGCGTCGCCGCTGGCGAAGGCCTTGACGACCTCGACCTCCGGGTGCAGCTGGTCCTCAACCGCCCCCAGGACCAGCCCCCGATGGACGCGCTCGTCGAGCGCGACCGCACCAACACGATGGTCTACATGGTCTCGCACGCCCTGTTCGGCGGGGCCGTGTTCGACGGCCGCCTGCTCGAGGCCACGGTCCAGAAGGTCCGCGGCGCCGTCACGCCCATCATCGTCGACCTGTGCGTCATGAACGCGGTCGACATGGCGCTCATCCGTGCGAGCGAGGCGACGCTCTCGCGCCTGATCGCGGGCGGGCACGTGTTCGTCGGGCTCTACAGCGCCGTCAGCGTGATCGTCAACGGCTCCGCGGCCTGCATGCGCGCGATGCTCGAGTCGCCGGCCGCGGCCGACGCGCCGGTGACGCCGAGGTTCCTGCGGAGCGCCCTCATGCACATGGCCAAGGCCGGCGAGGCCCGCCGGCTCGCCGAGCTCCTGCGCTACTGGGAGCGGCGCGGCCTCGCCGGGCGGCGCGATGCCGTCGCGGACGGCATGCGCCTGCTGCGGGCGGCCGAGGCGGCCGGGCGCTGCAGGACGCAGCGGGGGAGGGGAGGGGAGGGCGTCCCGGGGCACGGCGGAGCGCTGCGGGAGTGCACGGCCCTGCTGGCGCAGCAGCTGCGGGCCATGGACGGGATCAGGTACTGGACGCGCGGGGCCGAGCGGATGGCGCTCGAGTGACCCTTCGCTCCCGAGGGTGTAAATCTGGGCTGGTGTAATGTCACGGACAAGCCGAAATGGACCTCTGCGAGCTCCTCGGCGTGACGAAAGCCGTCGTGGCCGCCACGATCGGAACCGGCGTCGAATCGGTGCCGAAGAAGCACCCTGCCGGCTCCCGCGCGTGCATGTTCGCGCTCTGCGTCCCTGTGTGCGGCCTGTGCTTCGCGTGGTCGGCCCTCTGGCGTGTGCTGTGCTGCCCGGTGCAGTGCGTCAGCCGCGGTCCCGGCGCCTTTCTGAGCAACAACAACTGCACGGACGCGACGGACGCCTGCATCGAGCGGTACGTCGGCGAGGTCAACGCCCCGGCCGCCGTCGGGGCGCTGGGCCCGGCGCTCACGAGGCCGTCGACGCCGGAGACGCGCGACGAGTTCGTGAAGGTCCTGCGGTCGCTCAGGAAGGCGTTCGACGAGACGAGGACCACGACCGTCGCCCACTACGCGCTGTGCGCCAAGGTCGTCTCGCCGCTCTCGGGCGGCCTGGTGCTCCCTGCCGCCGCCGCGGCCTGCATCGACGGCATGATCGCCTCGGTCCTGCTGGTCAGCTGACCGCAGCCGGCGCCGGTGTAAGGCGTTGTGTCGCACCCTCGCTGTACCCTGCAGAACAGAACAGAACACCCGTGCATGGGCCTCGAAGCGCTCCCGAGGGACGCGCTGCTGGAGATCGCCGCGCGGTGCGAGCGGCCCGGGGCGCTCCTGCTTGCGGTCCGAGGCCTCGCCGCGTGGGTCGACGACGGCGTGGTCAGCCGCTGGGCGGCCGCGCGCTTCGGCAGCGCCGCCGAGGCCGCGCGGCGCGCGTGCGCGCTCGGGCGCGAGCGGACGCTGCTCGCGGTGCTGGGCCGCACCCCCGCCGGCCGGCTGGGGGCTCCGTGTGTCTGCGTCCCTCGCATCCGAGCGCTGCCCGATGGCATGGCGTACTGCCGGTGCGAGACGTTGCACATGGAGCGGTGCCTGTACAGCGCCGTCGAGTGGGGCCGGTGCACGCCCGCGATGGCCAAGGCGCTGATCCGGCGCGGGGCGGACGTCAACGCGCCGGGGCACCCGTTCCTGCACCGCGCGTGCGCCACGTGCGAGATCGGCACGGTCCGCGTGCTGCTCGGGGCCGGCGCGAGCATCCGCGCCAGGGACGACTTCGGGCAGATGCCGCACGAGGTCGCAGCAAGGGGCCGCAGGTCCGACGTCGTGCGGCTGTTCGGACGGTGAACGGGTGTAAAGCGGTGCGCAGCCAAAGCCTTGCGAATTGTCGCCCATACTGGGTACTGTGGCGCGCGGACGGAATGAGGTTCTGCAAGGGGTGCGACAACATGCAGGACATCGTCCTGCGCGGCGGCCCGACGGCCGACGCGCCGGACGCGCTGCACGAGCTCCACTACACGTGCAAGCACTGCGGGCTGTCCGAGCCCGCCGTCGACGACGGCGGCGGCGCGCTGGTCATGAGCACCGACTACTCGGACGACAAGACGTCCTACATGCAGTACGCGTCGCCGTACATCCGGCACGACCCGACCCTCCCGCGCGTCTCGGACATCGAGTGCCCCAACGCCAAGTGCGCGCGCCCCAAGGACGTCCAGAACGAGGTCATCTACATCAAGTACGACGCGGTCAACCTCAAATACCTCTACCACTGCACGCACTGCGCGACGTTCTGGAAGTCGGGCGGCGCCGTGGTGGAGGAGTAGAGCCGACGTCTGCTGTACATGAGCATGTCGACGTGTCCAGATCAAGCGGTTCCCTGAGAGCGCAGGAACGACTGCGCCTTCTGCACGATGTCGTGCGACAGGGCGTCGATGACGAGCCTCTGCGCCGGCACGTCCACGCCCAGCTTGACGTCGAGGACGGCCAGGTAGTCCAGGATGACCTCGTCCCTGTTGTCCCAGCGGCGCGGGTTCAGAGCGTACCGCATCACGAGGCGGAACAGGACCTCGACGTCCTGGCTCCAGGGGCGCTCGTCGCGCTGCCAGCACGCGTAGAGCACCGCCTCGGCCGCGTCGCTGCCCTTCTCGAGCCTGTCCAGCAGGTCGCTTTCCCCGAGCCCCAGCGTCCGGCGGAGGAGCGCCGCGACCTCTCGGAGGCGCCCGCATCGCCCGCCGTCAGAGGCGGGCGCTCGTTCCTCCGGCGGCATCAGCAGGACGGCAGTGGACGCCACTGCCGCTCTACACCCGTGCCGAGAAGAAATGAAGCACTTGGGTGTAAAAAAATGACCCACCCCACACACGCCGTGCATCCAGCACATCCAGCACAGCGATCCGACATGAAGTGCATTCCGTTCTTTTCACGCGCCTGGGAGGAGCAGCAGCTGCTCGGTCGACGGCTTGGCCGCGAGCGCGACCTCCGACTCGACCACGTAGGGCCACTGGGTGGGCGGGAGCGGGGGCGAAGCGTCGGGCATGGTGCGCACGCTGAGCACCAGCCGCGCGCACCTGCCGAAGGCGGCGTCGGCCTTGAAGAAGCACGCGGCCACCTGCCACCGCGCGGAGGTCGACGCGCCCGACACGGCCGCATCGTAGCGCTCGACCTTGACCGTGTCCCTGCCGACCAGCTCGCCGCGCGCGCCGGCGTAGCGCTCGAGCGCCAGGTCCAGCAGCGGCCGCGGGCCGTCTCCGCCGCCCTGCGCGGCGTAGTGCTCAAACGTCGCGAGCGACGGCGGCAGCACGAGCGCGAGCAGCATCCAGCCGATGCAGCAGATCAGGGAGAGCGCGAGCGCCAGCATGACCAGCCGCCGGGCAGGGAGGTAGAACGCCGCGCCTTCCGTCGGCGGTCCCCTCGTCCTCGGGAGGATCATGACGCGGGTGACGCGGTGCGGGCGGAGCGCTCTCTTCCCCACCCGGCCCAAAATACTCACGGGATGCGTTTTTTGTCAGGCGCTCTGGCAACACCAGGGCGTCGATGGCGCACCCGAAGCCGTCCACCAGGGTCAGGAAGAGGGACGGGGACGGGAGCGGGACGCGCACGGCCGACGCCTACGACCCGCTCGACGCGGCCGGCGCGCTCCCGAGCCCCCTCACGGGCCGGCCGTACTCGGCGGAGCGCGGCAGGTGGGCCGCGACGTGGAGCAAGTTCCCGCTGTACGCCGACAAGGCCAAGCTGCGCGCGCTGTCCGACTCTTTCGACCGCAACAGCGTCACGATCGTCGTGTCGGGCACGGGCTCGGGCAAGACGGTGCTCGCCGTCCCGCTGATGCTGGCGCGCATGCTCGAGGCCGGCAGGCCGGGACGCGTCGGCGTCACGATCCCCAAGCGCACGACGGTGCTGGCCGCGGCGCAGACCGGCGCGATGACGCTCGACGTCCCGCTCGGCGAGGAGGTCGGCTACCAGTTCCGCGGCGCGCCGCCGACGAGCTGGGGGGAGTCGACGAAGCTGCTGTACGCGACCGACGGCACGCTGCTGGTCCAGAGCCGGCGCGACCCGATGCTGCGCGAGTTCTCGGCCGTCGTCGTCGACGAGGCGCACGAGCGGCCCGTGCCGACCGACCTGCTGCTCGCGGCCCTCCGCGGCGCGCTCGGCGCGCGCCCCGAGCTGCGGCTGGCGGTCATGAGCGCGACCATCGACCCGGCCGTGTTCGTGCGGTACTTCGAGGCCGCCGGGCTGTCCGTGGGCCTCGTCGAGGTCGCCGGCCAGCCCAACCACCCGATCGAGCGCCGCTTCTCGCCGCCGCAGGCGGGCGCGGCGGGCGGGCACCTCGCCGCCGGCCTCGCGGCCGTCCGGCGCGTCTTCGAGGACATGGCGTCCGGGAGGGAGCCGAGCGGGAACGTGCTGCTGTTCGTGCCGCTGACCAAGGACACGACCGGCGGGTGCAAGCAGCTGGGCCGCGAGGGCGGCGCCGACGAGGGCGGCGAGAAGGACGGCGAGAAGCGCAGGCGCGAGGGCAAGGGGGGCGAGGACGCGGCCTTCCCCGCGGCGGCTGCCGCAGCGTCGTCGGCGACGTGCGTCCCCCTGTACGGCAAGATGTCGGCCGCGGAGCGCGACCTGGCGCTGGCCCCGCCCCCGGCCTCCGAGGGCAAGGGCGAGGGCAAGGGCAAGGGCAAGGGCAAGGGCGGGCAGAGCGCGCCCCGGCTGTACATCGCGACCAACGTCGCCGAGAGCTCGCTGACGATCCCGGACCTGCGCCACGTCATCGACACCGGGCTGCAGCTCGTCAGCGAGTGGGACGCGCAGGCGCACGGGACGCGGGTGGCGCGCGAGATGGCCACGCAGGCGCAGATCACGCAGCGCATCGGGCGGGCCGGCCGCACCGCTCCGGGCGTGGCGCACCTGCTGTACACCCAGGCGCAGCTGGACGCGCAGCCAGTGTTCCCCAGGCCGGCGATGCTGTCTATAGACTTCAGCGAGACGCTGCTGCAGGAGATGTCGGCGGACGGATCGCGCGGGCCGGCCTGGTTCGTCCGGTCGCTCATCACGCCCCCCAGCGTCTTCCAGCTCGCCGACGCGGTCGCGACGCTCCACTTCTACGGCCTCCTGTCCGCTCACCCGCTGGGAACGCCCATGGGCGCCCAGGCGCAAGCGCCGCCGCCGCCGTCCGGGACCGTCCCTGGCGGCCCGGCCCCCGGGCCGCCGCTCGCCCCTCCCGTTCCGTTCAGCGAGATGCCGTACGCGCGGCTCCGGCTGGGCGGCCCGAAGAACACGCAGGCGGACGCCGTCGTCGCGAACGCCCTCACGGCCGCGCTGCTGACCACGCACACGTACCGGCCTACGCGCTTCGGGCGGCTCGTGTCGATGGCGATGGACCGCCTGAAGCTCGGCCTGCCCAACGCGCTCCTCGTCGCCGCCGGCGCCGTGCGGGGCGCGGACGTCGCCGCCGACGCGGGCGAGCTCGCGCTGCTGCTCGAGGCGTGCGGCGGCGAGCTGGGGTCGCTGTGGCTCGAGGCGTCCGGCCCGCGTCCCCGCGCGACGTTCCGCAAGGAGCAGGCGGGCAGCGGCGGGCAGCGGCAGCAGCAGCGCAGCGACCACGCCGCGCTGCTGCGCATCTTCCGCACGCGCGTGAGCCCGGCGGGCGGGCCGGGCGACCTCGTCGCGCTCGGCCTCGCGCCGGGTCCCTGGCTCTCCGTGCGCGACGCCGTGCGGTCCTCGGCGGGCGCGGCGGCCGCTTTCGCTCAGCGCTTCGGCGACGAGCTGCGGCAGCTGTGCCCCCCGCGCTTCCGCTCGCTGACCGTCGGGGGCTCCGCGGGCCTCGAGTCCGCGGTGGCCGTCTCGCGCGGCTTCAACATCGCCCGGTCCGTCGGCGGAGGCCGCGCCGTCACGCTCGGCGCCCTCCGCCCCACCCGCTGCGAGGTCCGCCCGCTGATGCAGGGCAGCCCAGCGCCCGTCCCCGCCGGCGCCCTGTTCGTGTTCGAGCAGCTGATGCTCGGGGGCGCCGCAGCGTCCGTGTCGGGCGTGACCGTCGTCTCCGCCGGGGACGGGGCGAGAGCCCCGAGGTCGGCGAAACGACGCGAGTAAGCCGCGCCAAAAAAAACATGCCGACCAAGACTCC
>SESB01002179.1_pt1 | contig 11787 bp, 9 predicted proteins | sample 3171441 | NCBI WGS metagenome assembly SESB01 (sample SAMN06051867, study PRJNA518727) | freshwater metagenome | biome: subpolar coniferous forest; feature: holomictic lake; material: water; isolation source: holomictic Lake 227, 6 m depth | place: Canada: near Kenora, Ontario | collected 2014-07-08...
AGAAGATGTCATACCGTCGTATGTGGAAGTCAATTTCAACAATGCATGCAATCTTAAATGCAGCTATTGTAGCCCGCAGTTCAGCTCTAGCTGGCAACAAGAAGTTGAACGCCACGGTGCCTTTCCTACTTTGGTTCCTCATAACGCTCCTGAACACTTTAGCGGCCATCGCAGGCCTATCCCTGCCCGTGATTACAACCCTTATGTAGAAGCCTTCTGGTCCTGGTGGCCTACACTGTATCCAGAACTCAAACACTTTCGTATGACCGGTGGTGAACCACTAATGGACAAGAATACCTATCGAGTGTTCGACTATGTGCTGGAACATCCTAAAAATGATCTACATTTAGCAGTAACTTCAAATTTCAGTGTAGAGCCCGAACTATCACAAAAATACTTTGATTATGTAAAACGACTATGCAATACCAACATTGAACACTTTATGCAGTACGTGAGTCTTGATTCAGGTATTGGACCTCAAGCTGAATACATACGTCATGGATTGAATTTTGAAAGATTGCACCGCAATGTAGAAACATATCTCACAGACATTCCGTATCGCAACAGTCTTACATTTATTGTCACAATGAACAATCTAAGTGTAACTGGATTTTTGCCACTAATGCAATGGATACTGGCTCTACGTTGCACACACAGTAAAACATATCAACGTGTATGGTTTGACACGCCTATACTACGCCAACCTGCTTGGCAAAGTCTACAAACATTACCAGAAAGTTATGCTGCAAAACTAGAACAGGCCAGAGACTTTATGTTGGCAAATCTTGAAACTGCTGATGATCCGTTTCACGGGTTTAAAGACTATGAAGTTCAACGTCTAGAACGTGACATAGCCTGGATGAGGTCGGCACAATCACAACCCACTGCACAGGCAGATTTCTATAGATTTTTTACCGAACACGACCGCCGTAGAGGTACAGACTTTGAAAACACCTTTCCAGAAATGATCACTTGGTGGAGACAGTGTAGTTTACATGCTAGGTAATCGAAAGATCATTTGCGATACTGCCTGCGAAATGTATCCTGAAATTAAACATCTAGTAGATGATACATTTTGGGATTTTGATCAGCATGAGCCGCAGGCCAATTCAATCACAATCTTTGCTAGACAAACAGTAAATCAGCATTACATAAAGATAAAAGAACTGGCCACTACGGGATTCTTTTTACCTGTGTTGGCCAACCCAAGTGAAGGGTCGATTGTGCTTAAACTTCAATGTCAACGACTGGGACTACTAGAATTAGTTACTCAAAAGAAATTACTGTTAGTGGGCTGCGGGGAGATGGAATCCAAACTCAATTGTATGGTGTATGATTGCTATCTCAATCGAGTCACAGGCTATGAACAAAATATTGAGCAAGGTGCTCGTATAGATGAAATATACAACAAACTAAACAAACCTTACAAATTTTTATTCTTAAATGGACGCACTCGCCCTCATAGAAAATACATGATAGAAAAAATGCGTGATGCACAGTTATTGGAACATGCACTTTGGACCAATCTAGATACAACTCCTGCATATCATCACACGTACCAAACTGATCTATTGAGCAGGCCATCGGTGATACAGCTATTGCCAGTTGAATATGAAGTAGAACAATATCTTGAAGGTCTTAAAGATCAATATCAACAATCGTTTATCAAGCACGAGCTGTTCAACAATCAGTGGGGTGATGTATATATTCGTGCCGAACCGTACATTGATACTTATTTTAGTTTGGTAACTGAGACTGTGTTCGATTATCCTTACAGTTTACGTAGCGAAAAGATTTATAAACCCATTGCTATGGGTCACCCGTTTGTGGTGGTGGCCAATTGTGGATTCTATAGAGATTTACGTAACATGGGATTCAAAACTTATCATACTCTCATCGACGAATCATTTGATCTAATAGACAACAATCAAGATCGATTAGACCGAATTGCACAAGTGGTTGAAGATTTATGTTCAAGCGATCTGAATCAATTCCTGGTTGCAGCCCAGTCAATAAGTAAGTATAATCAACAATATATGTCCGATATAGGCCCACAAATACGTGATGAATTCCCGTACCGTTTCTCCAACTTTATTCAAAATAACCTGTGAACGATTTAGATTTTAAACACACTGTACTAGATAATCTAAGTGCAAGTTTTTGTGCAGCAAAATGGTACAATGCGACCATTTGGTTAGGGAGTGGCATGACTACTAGTTGCCATCATCCTCCGGCTCATTTAGTGGATATTACTATGTTATCTGCTAACCCTAAGCTGCTGCACAATACTGATCAGAAAAAAGAGGATCGACGCAAGATGCTGTCAGGCGAACGTCCTGCAGGTTGCGAATACTGCTGGAAGATTGAAGACATGGGCAGCGATGCCATCAGCGACCGTGTGTACAAGAGTAAAATTTATCCTATAGAGGCTCTAGATGAAGCATATACAAATCCACCTGATCAGGACGTCAACCTCCGTACCTTGGAAATTGCTTTTGACCGCACTTGTCAATTTGCTTGCAGTTATTGTAATCCTGCTTTCAGTAGCACTTGGGTACGAGACATTCACAAAAATGGGCCCTACCAACACCTTGTGTCTGATGGTAGGAATCATTTTACTCATGAGCATGCAAGTAGTCAACTTTATCGGATTGGTGAAACAAATCCTTACGTGGAGGCGTTCTTTTCCTGGTGGGAAAGTGATCTCCACCAGACCCTCCAGGAACTAAGAATTACCGGTGGCGAACCATTCATGTCTGCACATACGTGGAAATTGATTGATTGGTTTCGAAACAATCAAGGCAAATCAAACACAAGGCTAGCTATCAATTCAAACTTGGGCACAGATGTTGACATTGATCGTTTGTTAAAAGCTACCCAAGGCATGCAGATAGATTTGTATACCAGCAACGAAAGTATGGGACTGCAAGCAGAGTACATTCGTGATGGATTAGTATGGGATGACTGGGCAAACAATGTAGAACGCTTGTTGGATAGTGGCCAGTTCCGCAGCATCCATGTGATGAACACCATCAATGCATTGTGCCTTGACAGTCTGGATCAATTTTTAGAATGCATGTTGCAATGGAAAACAGAATACGGTCGTGATGCCTTGAATTTTACATTAAACATCCTGCGTTTCCCGTCATTCCAATCACCATTGGTATTGCCCGATGATCTGCGTACAATGTACAAAGATAGATTACATACTTGGTTGCACAATAATCAACACAGCGAATTTTTGCATGAACACGAAATCAATCACTTACAACGATTGATAGATTACTTAGATGTTGTAAAAACTCCGCACAGCGAAGCATTTGAAATGCCCAAGCTGTTAAATGATTTCAAGCAGTTCTACACACAATATGATCAACGTCGCAGCAAAGACTTTGGCCGAACATTTTCCGCATTAAAAATCTGGTATGACTCAATACAAATATAATAGTAGTGATTTAGTGCATGACACAGAACTGTCTGAGCGTGAGCAATTTTTACTTACAAAGTCCAAGACCTTTTGTATCTATCCGTGGATACATCTTCATGCATATCCCACTGGAGAAGCATACCCTTGCTGTCATTCTGAAATGAAGTATCCGGTTGGCAATTGCCGATCTAATACCCTATCAGAGATATGGCAAGATCAGCCTATGCAAAAGTTACGTGAGGATATGTTGAATGAAACACCTAATGTAGCTTGCGGTCGTTGTTATGAGCAAGAACAATCAGGATTCTTTTCGGGAAGAAAAAGTGCAAACAAACATCACGGACACCAGATCAAAAAGCTAGAACAAAATCCTTTTGAGATGACCTACTGGGACATAAGATTTTCTAATCTTTGTAATCTCAAATGCCGTAGTTGCGGCCATATCTTCTCCAGCCAGTGGTATCAAGATCAAGCCAAACTAGCCGGTGGAGATTGGAAAGACCGTAATCGTGTATTAAACTACGCAGGGCGCACAGAAACTGACATGTGGGAACAGTTATTGCCTCACATTGATTATGTAGAGCAAATTTATTTTGCCGGTGGCGAACCTTTGCTGATGGAAGAGCACTATCAAATACTAGATGAACTAGTGCGTCGTGAAAGATTTGACGTCAGACTGATCTACAACACAAACTTCACACACACTGATCTCAAAGGTCAAAGTGTGTTTGAATATTGGAAATTATTCAATAGTGTAGCAGTGGGTGCCAGCCTCGACGGATCGGGACCACATGCCGAATACATACGCAAAGGCACAGATTGGAAACAAGTTGAGCAGAACAGAATTGAGATGTTGCAGGTGTGCCCACAAGTGGATTTTTACATTTCACCTACACTTAGCATAATGAATGCATGGCAGTTGCCGGACTTCCATCGAGATTGGGTAGAACGTGGATTTATAAAGCCACAAGACCTTAATGTGAACATCTTGCAAGATCCTGCACATCTTAGGATTGACATCGCACCAATGAAATACAAACAGCGTCTGCGTATAAAATATCAAGAACATCTAGATTGGTTGCGTGAGCAAGATCCACTGCAACGTGCTAGTGTGGGATTTGAATCAGCTATCAATTTCATGATGGCAACAGATAACACACATCTCATTGACACCTTTTGGCGTAAGACTCATGAACTAGACGGTATACGTTCAGAACGATTGCTCAATATCATACCCGAACTTCAAAGTTTATTATGACATGACAAAAAATTTACATCTATATATAACACAAGAAGATTATAAAGAAATGGCCGGTCCCGACTGGCCGTTGTACACCAATTTTCTACAGGGAGCTCGAGGAGAGAAACCAGAAATACGACAAGAACTCGAAGAATATATTCAACAACATTGGAAACAAGGTATAAAGTTTCCTATTAAAAGTGCCACCGCCTGTCAGAGTAAATGGACCTGGAGCACAATCTATCTCAATCAACTCAGCACGGCTAGTTGTCATCGGGTAGACCCAATACCTTTTGAGTTGGAAAATTTTGACAATTTTCATAACATACCCAAAAAACTTAACGATCGCCGACTCATGCTTGAAGGCAAATGGCCCACAGGCGGATGCGAATACTGTGAACAGATTGAAAATGCAGGAGGGTGGAGTGATCGACAACATAATCTAGACATACGTGGACTTACTCCGCCGGAACTTGAATTGGATCCTACTGCTATTTCCGTGACTCCTCGCATAGTAGAAATATTTGCTCAGAACACCTGTAATCTGAGTTGCATTTATTGCAATGGATCTTTGAGTAGCAAAATTGAACAAGAAAATCTCAAGCATGGAAAATTCAATCAAGGCACTGTGACGATACCAATCATAACAGTTCCTACAACAGCAGCCAAGAAATATTTTGATCGATTTCTGTCTTGGTTAGAAAAAAATATACAACAGCTGGCCCGCCTGCATTTGTTAGGAGGGGAAACATTTATACAACACGAGCTGATGAATTCAGTACTAGACATACTAGAACGTAATCCTAGCCCAGATTTAGAATTTTGTATTTTTAGTAATTGTAATGTACCTGACAAATGGTGGAATCATTATATTGGTCAAATCCACGCATTGCAAATCGCAGGAAACATAAAAGTATTTGATCTCACAGCCAGTATTGATTGCTGGGGGCCTGAACAGGAATATGTAAGATCCGGACTGAATTTAGATAAGTTTGAAAAAAGATTTGCATGGGCAAGTCAACAAGGGGATTGGCTACGCCTCAATGCCAATCAAACTGTTACCGCAATGACCATAAAAACCATGCCTGGCCTGATTGAAAAAATAAAACACTATAGTAAACACAAACACATTGGGCATTATTTTCAGTTTTACACTGGGATACACATGTTCCACCACCCAAAAATATTTGCTTGGGATTTTTGGAAAGATGATTTTGAAAAAATACTAAACGTCATGCCCACAGACACAGACGCACAACGAGAAGCTATTCCGCGTATGCAAGGGTTACAGAGTTTGTTAAAGCAAAGTTCAGTGAATGATTTAATTTCTATCAAACAGTTACATGTATACCTTGACGAATTGGATCGACGACGATCCACTAACTGGCGGTCTCTGTTTTCTTATCTAGACATATCATGAAAATACCACACGATCAATTTTGCGTACTGCCTTGGATCAGTTTAGAAGCCAGTCCTATTGGCACAGTGAGGCCTTGTTGTCTAGCCGATGACGAGATACTAGACAATGACGGAAAAAAGTTTGAATTAACCAGTGCTAACTTTGCTGTGATACAAAACAGCAATCATATGCGTAAGTTAAGAACTGAATTTCTAACAGGGCAAAGACCAGATACATGTAGGAAATGTTGGAACGAAGAAGATTCAGGACGTACTTCGAAACGTATGCATACACTGAATCGACTTAAACATGTTCTCAAAGATGAACAATGGAGCCAGAATCTCAAACCACTAATGTTCTTGGATCTCAAACTGGGAAATATATGCAATCTCAAATGTAGAATCTGCGGATCTTGGTCCAGCTCACAGTTTGCCGGAGAAGAGATTTCTTTTATGCCGCGCGACAAACAAAAATCCAGTCATGCTTATAAAATGCTGCGAGCCGGTGCTTGGCCAAAAGAAAACACACATTTCTGGCAGCAGATTGATAACGTATTAAATGAAATAAGATACATTGAATTTACCGGCGGCGAACCATTTATGATTGATCAACATTTTGATATGTTGCAAGGCATAGTAGATCGTGGTATTGCTGGACAAGTTGAAATACATTACAACACTAATGGCACATTGTTTCCTGATAGAGGTCCGGACATATGGAAACATTTTAAAACTGTGGAAATTGCATTCAGTATAGATGACATTGGACCACGGTTTGAGTATCAACGCTCAAATGCCTCCTGGAGCACAGTAAAAGAAAACATCAATCGTTTTAGGATCATGCGTGAAGGTATGCCTAACTTACAATTGCAATGTTGTACCACAGTGAATGTGTTTAACGTAAGATACTTGGATGAAGTTGCGCTATGGATAGCACTACAAGATTTTGATTTTGTGTATTGGAACATGATGCACGATGCTTGGTATTTTTCAATCTCAAGATTACCAGTTGCTGCTAAAGAACAGATCGTCAGCTATCTTGACACCTGCGATGTACCTGATCAATTCCGCGACGAGTTTGGTCGCATCATTGAATTTATGAATCGTGGTGAATTTTCAGATGGTACTGAGACACTACAGCAGATACGTATGCTAGATCAACGTCGCAATCAGGATCTCGGCCGCGATCATTCAGAATTGGCACACATACTGAATTATGCAAAAACCTGATACTTTATGTCTTGCACCATGGACACACACATATCTTTCTCCCCAAACTGAAAGACGCATGTGTTGTGCCAGTCGAGAGCCTGCACAAAATTTCACACAATATATAGATACCAAGTCGGGAACAGGTACTTACATACCTATTGCATTGGACCAGCATTGGAACAGTGAACACATGAAGTCAGTGCGTAGACGTATGATAGCAGGAGAAACACTACCCGAGTGCGAAGTATGCAATGATCAACTGTTGAATACAGATGTATATCGCACGTATTTTTGGCATTTGTTCCAACATAAATATTCTGAACTGATGTCTAACACACATGATGATGGTTCTTGTGATGTATTACCAGTCAGCTGGGATTATAGATTTAGCAATTTGTGTAATTTTAAATGTAGAACATGCGGCGATATGTTAAGCAGCGCCTGGGAATCAGAACAAAAAACTCACAGCATGGTCAACTGGGCAGATTCCAAAAACAACTGGATGCAGCCCGCAGTACGTGAACAAATTTCTCAATTCCAAGACAGTCAAATTGAAAAAGAATTCAGTGATGCGGTTGAACAGCATCGAGTTGAGGAAGTATATTGGGTTGGCGGTGAACCATTGATGTATGAGCAGCACTGGCGCTACATGCAACGCATAATTGAATTGGGAGATGGGAGAAAAGTATATGCTAGATATAATACTAACTTGTCCAGAGTTGAGTATCGTGGGATTAATCTCTATCGCGACATTCTTCCTGGGCTTAGGGATTGGCAGATATGTGCAAGTCTCGACGGCACAGGAGCAATTGGTGAATACATTAGAACAGGTCTTGACTATGATCAATGGCTTGAAAACTTCCGTGGAGCAGTTGCAATACAACGTCATTCTCGTCAAGTCAGAATTGACTTTACGCTCACTCTGCCCGGAATGTTCGAAGTTGGCCGAATTACAGAACTTGCTAGACAACAAGGAGTAGATATCCTTGCTAAAGTTATTTTTTCATTCTCTCCAGACATTGTGATGAGTCCATTGGCATTGCCTAGACATATATTACATCCGTGGTTAGACGAATTGATAAACAAAACATCGGGTGCCATGCGGGCTGTTCTAGTACAGTTAAAGAACCGTCCTACATTTGAAGAACAATGGCCCAATGAATATCAACGAGGATTTGCCAAAGGCCGAGCACGTATTCTACAACTAGAACAGATACGTACTCAATCAATCACAATGGCCGACATCTTAGCAGCAAGACCTGATGTATTAAAATGGTGGATGAACAATGCTTAACAACTCAATTGAAATGGATTTACGCGGTGAGCATGATCAGTTGCTCACAGTTTACATTGACGTGTACGATAACAGTCTTGCACGTAAATGGCTTGCGGCATTGACTCATCTGATTGATAACAACTATCATTTGGAAAAAAATTATTGTTGGCTAGGCTGGGTTGAAAGTGCTCGATCCGTACAATATATTTGTACTCAAATCAATCGCAGCATACATGCAATCAATGCAGCAGGACTGGGTTATGTGATACAAGATTTTTTTACACCATCCAATACCACTACAGACGATGGAAAAATTGATCATGCACACATGAATCAATTACATAGTTATTTTGAAGATCTGCAAGGAGTGTCCAGGGCAATGAGTCCGTATTACAACATTGCTGACAATACCACAAGATGGCACATACGTCAATTAAACTTGCTGTGTCACGAGCTGGAAAGTCTGGTGTTGAGTATTCGTAAATCAAAAACAGCTCCTGAATGGCGCCGACCATCACAGTTGATGTGTTGGTTACAATCTCCAAGATTCTTGCTAGAACCAGAAGACTATGAACTGTTTGGTATTGAAACAATCAATCGAGAATTAGGCGGTGTATATGTAGGAGTAAATAAGGCAGTGGGAAAACATCATTGGGAAGTTTTCAATGATGAAGGACGAGACAGTCGAATTGGTGAACTTACCACCACCACACTCAGATCTCAGACTGAAGCAGCTGGCGATTTTGATTTTGAGTGGGCAAATAATCCCGGAGCCTTTCCTTGGCAAATTAAAATGCTTGGAGAATTCCGCGCCTGGTTGGTAAAAAATGGATTTGATCCTGATGATAAAACGCTGACCATCGGACATCCTAAAATTGCACAAGTGGACTTGGTTCGCAGTTTTGGTACTACAGATTACAATAAAATTTGGGAAAAAATATCAACACATCTGGATGTGTATAAAATACGAACTGGAGCAGCCGAAGCTACATACGACTATCGCTGGAGCGATGAAGATTACGATCAACAACAAATAAAGGAATTGTCATGAGCTGGATTAAAAATTTATGGAACAGAATCACATTAGAAATTCGCTACCGTAAAAAACTACGAGAACTTCGCAAGCGCGACCCATTCATCTACAAATGAACTATTTGGGAATATCTGCTGGGTTTCACGATGCAGCCGTCAGTGTAGTCAGTCATGACGGCAACATCTTGTTTGCTGCTCACAGTGAGCGATACAGCAAAAACAAGCATGACAAAGATCTCTGTAGAGATCTATTGTTGGATGCAATGGACTATGTAGATCCTAGCCAGATTGAGTATCACTATTACGAACGTCCCTGGGTCAAGGCCATGCGTCAATTACGCAGTGGTGAGGGTTTCAGATGGCCCACCTGGAATCGATTGCTAGGAAACTCTTACAATTTCTTAGACCAACCTCAAATACACACTCACGCTCATCACTTGTGTCATGCAGCAGCAGGATTTCAAACAAGTCCCTTTGAAGATGCCACTGTAGTAGTGATTGATGCTATTGGAGAGTTTGACACTATCACTATCTGGGATGCCTGGTATGATTTCTCAACGGGTAAAGCACAATATAAAAAGTTGTGGAGCATGAAGTATCCAAACAGTATTGGCTTGTTCTATTCAGCAATGACCAAAAGAGTTGGTCTGCAACCGCTTGATGAAGAATATATTCTGATGGGTATGGCAGCATACGGGAAACCTATACATCTAAAGGATATGATAAATGAGTTAGTGGACAGCAAAGATATATTCACTTTCAAACAGAATCTACATATAGGTGTTGATGAAAATTTCTTAAAAGATGCTGATAATTACAATATTGCCAGTACGTCTCAAGAGTTGGTAGAACACATGATCTCTAGAGTAATGAGCAAAGCTAGAATGATAGGCTCTAGTAGAAATCTAGTATACGGTGGCGGTGTAGCATTGAATTGTTTGGCCAACAGATTGTTAGGAAACTTTTATGAAAATATTTGGATTATGCCCAACCCTGGTGACGCCGGCAACAGCCTTGGCGCAGCGTGTCTGGGGTACGGTGCAAAAGTCAATTGGCGTGACTGTTTCCTGGGTCATAATATTCCTGGTGATTATCCTGTTAATTCCATTCTTGATATATTACTCACTGACAAAATTGTTGGTGTGGCTAGTGGCCGAGCGGAGTTTGGGCCACGAGCGTTAGGTAATAGAAGTTTATTAGCAGACCCAAGAGGAAACAAAATCAAGGATCAAGTAAATGAAATCAAACGCAGACAAAAATTTAGACCCTTTGCTCCAGTTATTCTTGAGGAGTATGTTGATCAATATTTTGATATGCCTCGTCATTGGCACGACAGTAGGTATATGCAAGTGGTCGGTACTTGCCGGAATCCTGAGTTGTTTCCTGCTATTGTTCATCACGACGGCACTAGTCGTATACAAACTGTACCCAACGATAGAAGCGGAATTCGACAACTATTGGAAAAGTGGCATTTTATGACCGACTGCCCCATGCTATTAAATACCAGTCTAAACATACGCAATGAGCCCATGGTCAATGACCGAGTAGATGCCGATAGATTTCAGAGGTTGTATGGCATTACTGTTTGCAGTTAATACGATCCACTACAGCTTGTAATCGATACCCCATGCCTTTAAGAAAAACTTGAGAATTGTGTTGTATTTCAGGCGCAAGATCTTGGTACAATCGATGTAAATTATCCTGCCCAGATTTGATCAATGATTTTGCAAGGTCAAGTACTGATTCGAATCGATCTTGATTGTTGGTGATTGTATCGTAACTTTCATCCATACAACGACCAAAAGTTTGATATCCTAGGTCACGCAAGTGTCGGAGATGATCTACAGAACTCACTGCTACAAAAAATTGATTGTTGAATATGGGTTTGAAAGTTTTTTCTGTGACAAACTGTCCACCAGAGTTGTCAACATCAATCATGGTTTCCAACACAATGTTGAAATAACTGTTGATATATAAGTCGGTCATATTTAGGTCATATGTATTGTGTGCATGAGTATCTAGATCGTCCACACGAAACGGCCCAGATGCAATAAATTGATCTATCCTGTCCTGGCATTGGGCTAGATAACTATTGCGCAAGGCACATCCATGATAGTCGTCTTCGCTGCCCAAAAGATGCTGCGTGTAACTAAAATATCCGTGCTTGTGCAGACCATGACTCCAAAGATCGCTCATAAATAC